>OMLO01005739.1_pt1 | contig 10431 bp, 3 predicted proteins | sample 1674811 | NCBI WGS metagenome assembly OMLO01 (sample SAMN06265003, study PRJEB25207) | coral metagenome | isolation source: Coral host | place: Mexico:La Bocana,Puerto Morelos, Mexico | collected 2008-11-13
ATAGTCCCTGACTGATCACAGATACTGGGCGATGTGATGCTCTGCACGAGCTCGGTAAATTCGTCTTATGTAAAGCCAAAATAATTTTTAGGATCGCGTGACATTTCTAAAGAGACATCCAATACTTTCAATAGGTTTAACTGAGGCTTTCAGTTGGAATTCGTAATGTGAATATTTAGTATTCGGTTTGCGCCGATCGCTGACTGTTAATTATTCCACGAGTTTGATCATAGGTCTCCTTTGATTATCCAAGTAATTTCACTAGTACACAGGATCAAACCATCAAGTTTGAGCTTCCTTGTCAATGACCCAGATTAAACAACTCGAGACGTTAATCTTGACATACAAAAACCTGGGCGTGGACTCTCATGTTAAAAGTCAAGGATGCTAGAGGGAAAATTTGAATAGACCATTCTGGGCGTTGTTCAACTTACGTGATTTCAGCCCTAGCAGATACCACTCTTTTTTTTCTTCGAGCGCACCCTAGAAGATTTCTTGACTAAATCCCTTATTTAGGCCCCAACGCCAAACAAAAAACATACCCGACCATAGCTCTGCCGAGGCTTACCGGGGTGATATTGTCAAGATCGATATCGTCCTCAAACGAACTATCGCTGCTATCATGCTGTGGAGAATCTTGTTGTCGTCCGCTATAACTCTGTGGTCCTGATGCCGGTAAAGGGTAGTTATTGAAGAAGAAGTTCTCTTTAGATGGTGGAGTCGCGCGTATGACAGAGTCGCTCTTTGGACGGTACTAAAAAAAATAAGGTTAATCATTCAAAAAAGCTCAACAAGTTGAATGCTGTTTCGTAAACAACCTCTTTAAAATCAGGCGAGGCCACTTTGTGTTGCTCTGTTCAAAACCCTCAAACAATCGCAAGAAGACTTAAAAGAGGCTTCCCGTTTCGTTCTATAACCAAGATATTAACCTTTGGGTGGAGACTGCTCTTAGCTGCAATAGTGATTTAGTCCTTACTGAGGAATAAGAAGTCACTCGAGCAAATCGTAAATTTCAATATTTCTAATCAAAGAAATCTGCGAGCTAATCAGTATTTTGCAATTGAGCATCTACTCACCAAGTTCCGTTTTCCATTTTGAATTTCGTCTGCCGACCTCGATATGCTTGAGCTTTGTTTCGGTGGGCTGCCTGCTGTGGAACGTGACAATTTTCAAATTTGTTGTTTTTAACTGTAACTATCATTTAGAATGCTAAAATAATATAAAATGAGTGGGCAGATGTTATGCGCTAACCATTCTTGATCTGACTCCTGCAGCTGTAGACGCGATTTTCAGGGCTTTTTTTCTCAGTTCCGTTGTCTTTTGTTGTTCAGTATGACATATTAAATCAATTTTTTTTCCCTTTGGTGGTTCCTTATTAACATTCACGTAGCTCTCTGTGCTTTATTTTGAATGCATTCTTATTTATAAGATGAAAATTTATCTACCAGTAACTTGTAAGTAGTGTAAGCTAATTACTAAGCCGGTTCTTAAAGCCAGTTTTACTCAAGTCTTACGATGTCTTGATAACATCTTTGCATTGTGTTATATAAACTTTAAAGACTTGTTTAATTAGCCTCCTAATAACAACTTTGTGGGAGTATGGCCAAAAGTAATGAGCAGTGAAAATATATCAATTAAGGAAATACTTTGTGATCAAGGAAATTTTAGATGCGTTTAAGAATGTCTCAGACCCTCAGTTAACTATCGAACCACTTTCAGTCACGGATAGATCATTTTCCCAAATTAACATAAATTTAAACATCCTTTAATTTAATTGCTTTGGTTTTTTTCATTTACATGCACTTAATGAAATTAAACAATTCACTAAGTACCTCGTGAAACTGGTAACTGAGCAGTTTAAAACTATTATTTATACTGGGACTTCCTTCTTTGCACGTGCTCAGATGTCTTCGTTACCAAGGGAAGTTGTTTCACGTGAAAATAGGTTACCGATAAATAGTGTTTCTAGGGTCTGTTTTCCACTGGCAAATGGCACATCAACACTGGCAACTATCATGAACTCAGTAAAAACGTCGGGGAGGTGCCATTAAAAACAAGATTGTGAGGCACGAGGCGGGGTTTTGATTCAACGAAAGACGTTTCATGTAACCTTGGCTTATTGTGTTACTCAATCCCCTCCCTGTTTACTTTCGGTTTTATTTACATATAGCAGTTTGCGTGTGCGGCTAAAGGTCACGACAGTGTAAAGTAAGAGAGATAAGCTTGTATTGGAGTGTCTCCAGCTAGGTTTTCTCCCAACATGTTCTGCACACGACTGGCTGTGCTATTACAAATGTTTTGTGCAAAGGAACGGCAAAAAAGCATCGGGTTACTAATGTGGAAACGCGAAGCATATCAGTTCCCTTCCGTGACAAATTTATCCACGGAGCAAAAAGGAATGAAGGGCTTTCTTCCTCAATAGATCTATATTCTTTCACGATCACAGAAATGTCAGTTTTTTTTATTTCCAGCAAATTCGACAAAAACTTGGAGTATGCTTTCGAAAGCGTTTCGTCAGTCAGCGACTAAAAACTTAATTTATTCGCTTTTTAAAATAATTCATAGGCGATGGTTCGAACTTAGTTTGTGTATTTTTGCGTAGTTTAGCTACGATAGTACAGAGTTCCGTTTCAACTGCTAAAACGAGGGTTCGAAACGATCATTTTAAAGTCCTTTGGCGTAGGACACAAGAAAGCAAAACGTGCGTACAATTTTATTCCACAATCTGGTAAACAGATCCCTGATATTGAAAAGGGAATTTTTTTCTATGGTCTAAAATCGAAAGTAATTTTGCACTCGCCCATATAAGAAGAAAATGACTCGCCTTCTAATACGCCCAGATTACTGATGTTGTCATTTATTTGTCACGAGCTATATACAAAGACATGCAGACAATTCGTAGAGAAAACCTTTATTGTTCGGTGTCCCCTGAATTTACTTGTCACAGTCGACTGCAAGATCTTAAGATAAGGAAATTAAATCATTCCCAACGTATGAGATATGACACTTATTCTAGAATTCGGGAATCCCCTTTTTCTTACGCTTCATATTTAATCTTATGTTAAACTTCACAAACACGGAGTTTCTAGCTCTCTCGAAGCCATCAAAGATGGTATAATTTTTGTTTTAAATCTTATTCTGCCAGACGGTCACTGTTTTTCCGGCTTTATTCTTTTTCTGACTTGTTCTACAACTTCCGCTGTATGTGATTGACTGTTGGGTCGATTCTTAGATTCCTTTTTTTGGATATTTTTCTAGAACTCTCAACAATATCCTTGTAATTTTTAAAGCTCTAACATTGTTTTGTGAACACCCATTTAAGTTTTTAAGGGGAAATGCAGTCTTCAATAACTCTTGAAATGAAAAAAGCTATTTCTTTTTCTCCTAGATTATACACTTAACTTTTTTCGAAGTGATGCTTTTGGTGCAAGTAAAGATAAGAGACTATTGTAAAATTTTTGAACTAGGCAGTTGGCCCTTTCTTTAAAATGGCACATAAAATTCCTTAGCAAAAGTCTTCATCTTTTTGTTCCTTTTGTGCCACTGCGGTGAATATGAGGTATACTGGTTAGGTAGTGCTGGAACTGCGGCGGGTCACACAACAATTCAGTTCCCTTAAACTTGTTGATTACACCGCTTAAGTGATTTTATGTCATCTGAAATCTTTCACAACACTGATCCATATTTGTTTTTATCAGTTCGCCGGCCTAAATGTAAATGTCACAAACTATTTATATCCAGAAGTGAACATATGTACAAAGCCCTCATGAATAATATTTACTGGAACGCGGCGTATTATTTTACAACTTGAAATTCATCTTACCTTTATCCTTAAATCGGAAAACTCGATAAGGCTCCTTCTCATCCAGACTATGCGGTACTCTCACCTCTTCCACGTCAGGCATCTTGTGCAGAGCGCATCGGAACCGCGTTTTCCAAGTAGACGGATCGGCGGACTCTCCTTCTCGATATTTGCCAGTGTGTTCAGCCCACAGCTTAAACAACATCGCGTCCTTCTCGACAACAAAATCGGGTTTGCCAGCGTGCTTCCACGATACTCGGAACTCTTTAAGATCTTTGTTTCGCCAACTCAATCCAGGCACTTTTCCGCTGTTGATTTTGTCTTCCAACCATGGCCTCAGCCGCTGTCGTTCAGACATCTTGGTCGCTAAGAGCCGCGAAGCTTGGTTGCACTTTCCTTGAATCTACTTCCCCAGAAAATTCAAGTGGTCTATCCTGTGATCGGGCGAAAGACCTACAAGAACGCTTTCTTCGAAGTCTAGCACAAAGAGCACGTCTTTCGCTTTCTAACATCCATGCGGTAATGTAAAATCCGTCGCAAAACCCTGTCTGTAATGTTACCGTATTTAACCGAAGATGCAGTAATTTGAAGGGTTTTTCCCGGTCGAGATTCTCATTTCTCATTGGCTGAACCTAGCGAAGCGTGAGACTTCCGCTCCTGAAGTACACGTGTTCCGATATGTTAATTCACTGTAAACAAAAACTTGAACTTAGAAGCTACCTTTAGCATATTGCATTCAACAGAAATTTTCAAGAGAAACCCGAATTTTATCGTATAACGAGAAACTACAAAAAAAAAGGAAAATTCAAACGATTACAATTAAAACTCTAAATTTTGAAACCACCGTGCAGAGTCCTTAGTTGTCATGGAAGAAACTGATTTCGGCGTTTAATCAAGGAATATATCTTTGAACTCAGTTTAGCTGTATACATTGTTGACTGCTAGAAATATTAACTTGTTTGCAAATCAAAGGAAACAAAATAGACGACAGTATTTTGTAGCAGAAGTCACTGTCAAAATTACAAATTGTAGTTAAGTGTCAAGGAAGTGCATAACTGTGGTAATTAGCTACTCGCAAACAGATTAATGGCACACAATTTCAAGACATGTAAGCTATTGAGATTAGAAACGCTTGTTACTTTTTACGTTAAAATGTAATAAAAAATGATCAAAATTCAATGCCGAATAATATGGGCGTCATATTATGGTGGATTGTGTGACAATTATATCGGCGTTACAAACAGCTTGGCTATTTCCTTTTGTCCTCTGCGGTTTATGCAAGACATTCAATAAACTAAACGGAAGATGTAAGCAGGTTTCTAAAGAAAGAAAACAATTCAGTTTATTTTACTTGATCCCTTGCCAGCCGGGAATACTAACTGTTCGTCAAGCTAGGTTTTTGTCTAACAAACAGACTTATTAAAAGGACTGAAGTCAGTTTTGATATGCACAACACCCATAGAGCAATTCAAAGTGACTGCAGGAAAAGAGAAGAGGTCGAGCTCGTTTTTAGCCACGTTTCTCTAGCTCTGTCCACGGACCCAAAATGGCTTCCGTTATCATTTTTACGACTTCAACCGAAATGGAAATAGAAGCCGTAACCGAACATTTTCTTTGCAACTGAAGATGGCTCTCTACAATCGATGTCGTACTAATGCGTCGTGTAGTATCTCACTCGCGTATTTTGGCGGAAAGAATTGGTGGAGCTCTTATGTTTGATGACACGCTTAACGCAGATTTCCAATTTAAATGCTTTATTGACATTCAAAATTATTAAGGGTCTGAATGGCTCAACATTTGGAGTCTACTTATGACATGGATGAACTTAAATCACAATGAGTAACCTTTAAAATGAAAGCAATGAATAGTATCACGCGCAGATACATTAATGGATTCCTCGTTGTTATGCCAAACAAGGCAGTTTATTTTTATGGTCTGTGAATGAAACACTATTGGGTGATGCATGGGGTGTGAACTGCGCACTTAATTAAGGTTCGCTACCATGACCGAATATGTTTAAATTTTTATGCGCGACTATTCAGAAAAAAAGACCTTGCTGAGCTGTGCTTTCATGCATTCTGTCAGTTTTGGAAATTTTCTCAGTGAACATCCTGCTAAAGAGGAACAAAATTGTTTCTTTGTAGTCTTGGCGGGTAAAAGCTTAATGTGTTAGGATCAGAGAACACAAACGAGTGAGTCACGTGAATGCTTCTGAAAACGGAAGTAAAACCACATCGGTTCGTACTTTGCCAATGTCTTGACGCAATGAGTATCAACAAGGGTGCAGGCACAAAACAAAAATATATACGTCAATATACAAGTTCCTCTGGATGATCATCTTATTCTTCTTTGAACATCACTTAAGCATTTTTAAAATACAAAAATACAATCTCAAATTAGGCACCTAATTTTACAAGTTCTACGTGGTAGTGATTTTGATGAGGTTAATTATTTTCAAATGCCTCTTAAATCCGTGACTTGTTTCAAGATACCTGTATCTCAAAATCTATTTCAGAATTAGAGAAACAACGCTAAAAGCACTGAGACCGGCCGGGCCCGGGGGGAGGGGACGTTCTCTGATATTGTTATGTGCCGCGAGACATGTAGAGTAGAGTTTTTGAGCTTCCCATTCCTCAAATCGGGTAAAATTTTTGCCCCTGCTGGAATTGCGTTCGCGGTGTGATCCTTAGATAGCGTACCTAAAATTTATTAACTAAAATTTCGATGCGAAAATGCCCAGCTAAACGAAAACAAATTCTGTGATTGATGCTCAACTTCGAATATTACAGGAAAGAAATAAAGTTGACCTGTTTACGCCATTCTTAGTTTTTGTTTTTCCTTGAACAAGGTGTCACTTTTTCGGGTTTGGGCCTTAAACAGAGTATCAATTTGCGTCTACTTCATTCTTTAATAGGCCCCAGGGCTAAAGACCCTTCGCGGCACATACCAATCGGAAATTTACGGGAGTACTACACCACAACCCCCAACTCCTCCTCCCCCGCTCCCCCGGACAACCGACAAATAGTGAAGGAAAAAAGTCAAAACAATCAGACCGTGCCAATTTTCTGTCGATTAGAACAAAACCATTGAATTATTTACAAAGGAACCGTCTAAAGTACAAAAAAATGTTAATCTTTTAGCGCCGAATTTATCGTTGCCTCTTCGTCGTTTGGATAAGAAGTTTCGTGGCTTTCTTTGCTAATTGAATTAATTTTAGTTCTGTTTGTGTGCCTGCACAAAGCATTCACGACTGCGTCCTCCTCGGAAAGATCTTTTTCCTCGTTGTTCGCCATTAGTTCTAGCAAATACTCCTCGTCCTTGAAATCCGTGTTTGGAAATTCCCTTTTAAGTCTTTCACGTTCCTAGAAGAGGAGAAAATGTTTAATCGTGTCAGACAGTGACAGCTATCTTCAATAATCCCTTCACTTTCTGAAGGCATCATTCACAATTCCATAATGATCAATCAGCACATTTTGTTGCCACAGAACTCCTTTTACTAACCCGGATTTCATCCAATCGAAGAAACGAACCTTTACCGAAACGTTTTCACAGAGAGTTTCCGATTTTGTTGTTGTTGTTGTTGTTGTTTGGCTGCCCTCTAGTTAGAGTGGTATTCAATGAACTAAAGTAATCACTCTGACTCTGGTCAACTCTGGTTAACAAAGGACACAGGCAACACAGTGAACCAATCAAATTCGAAATAATTACATGTCGCTGACGCAAAGCGCGGGAAAACCCGAGCGGGCGAGTCACGATTGGTTTCGGTTTTACTTGATTGGATGGAAAAGTGGCGCGTGTTTTTTAAGCCAATGACATAGAAAATTATGAAAACGAAAATGAAAACCGCTTTATAAAGCACTTGAAGTATCTAAAACCTCACCGAGGCATGTTAGGACGTCGTACCAACCCAAAAAGATCAGTTAAAGTAGAAAGGCAAATCTACATCTGTTGTTACTGTCCACTTATACAAATATGTACCTTTGACGCCTGTAAGTTGTAAAAGTCTTGGAGTTGCCTTTGGAATCCATAATTTGGATTGGCAATGGAACGCGAGCACTTAATGGCTTTAATGGCATCTCTCCAGTTCAGCTGAGTGACCGCCATGATGTACGCGGCGACCAGGCTGGTCGAGCGAGATACTCCAGCCATGCTTGAATAAACAAAAACGATTGACGAGTTAAACGCAGTAGATTGTGAATAAAACATGCTGAAAAATCTATCCACGCTAGAATTCTAATGAAGCTAGCCCTAATGCATCCCTCTCACATCCCACTCCATTCCAAAGTTGCAGATATGCATTTAATACACCGGTTTTCCTGGGAGTCGGGAGGCACTGTGAGAGTAACGTCTCTTGAGAAGAACACAAACACGGTAATCTATTATTAGTTCCCAAACCCAAGATAGCATCTCTTAGAGAAAAAGACAATCTTTGCAAGATAACATCAATGTACTGTATCTTATAATTTAATCAACGCGCCATGTCCCCCAAAAATCGCTGCATACAACATTTCATGTCAAACATTATCATGCCATAAATCAACAGAAAGCTTACCAATGAACCAAGCATACTCCTTTATTTAGCCTGAAATAAAGAAACAAAACAAGGCCAACCTAAATAGCGATATAAACAGTTGATAATAATTGATGCTTTCATTGAGCAGAACAGGCTGCACCTCACACAGGCACTCTTTTGTATTCCACCTTCAAATTTTAAAGGAAATACCCAGTACAACTGGCCTAGTAATACTTTTTTATCTACTTTTCTTCAGCAAGGGTGACAGAAATTGTAACTAGCACATGTTCAGTAAGCAATCAACCCATAACTATTGGAAACATCATTTACCTGCACTTGTGAATAAAATCAATACTTTCTTGAAAAAAACCTGATCTGAGAAATAAGAAAGATAACTTAAGCTTACAATTCTACATAATAAGTGTCTATCATTTTAACTAGTAATATTATTGTGATTGTGTAGTTCCAGGAAAAATCCAAATTTTTTATAAGACCCCTGACCCACCTGGAAATTCCAATTAAGCCTGATACATTAATTTTCTCTAAATATTTTGGTATTATGTACAGAACACCCCTCCCCCACTCTAAGGAAATTTCAATCCATTCTGTGAGAGATTATGGATATTTTTCTGGGACTGCACTTTTGTGACTTCATCAATTTTGTGTTCAACAGTTGACTATAGATTAAAAGGTACTGTCGTCTCATAGTTAGTGCACCCATCTCTGGATCAAGCAGTCCGGGTTAGAGCCCTTGGGCAAGACACTTAACTTTCACATTACCTAACCAGGTGTATAATGGGTATGACCCCAAAATTGAGCAATCCAGCAGGGTCAGGGAGGAGTCTGGTTTCCTTTCTCACGGCTTCATTGCTCAATTTTGCATTTGCAACTATGAGCACACACTTGTGCTCCAATGTGAGCCTACTTGCAGGCTATGATTTTTCAATCATTCAGCATATTACACATCTTCGAAGTCTAAAATAGTACAACTGAGATTCTTTATGGAATGCAACTATAATATTGCAGCAGATCATCAATAAGTTGTTCTTTGAATTGCACTCATTTGAAAACAAACTGGTTTGTAAATCTAAAGTAAGTTTTCATGGCATTGCTAGGTTTTTTTGTTTTTTTTTATAATCATAGTTAGTAGAAGTAATTAACTTGTTGATAAAACTAGTAAAAATACTACTTTCAGTGTTCTGATCACTGATAGATATTCTCTAACAACTACATGTAAATGAAGGCTCTTTTGTAATCTCTTTTGTAATCCAATCAGTGAATTTTTGTGGCTTCTGTCCACCTTCATCACAGCTGCAATCTTACAGGTTCATTACTGGTTACACCACAAGCCCATTCATTTTGTTTTATAATAATTATTAAAACTAGTAAGTTGATATAGAATGCTTACATCTCTTGGTCAGGAGAATCGGCAGCATGAATGCACTTATACTCTAGGTGCTGCAAAAACAAAAGAAAAAATTTTCACAGTTATTTTACATACATTAGTATCTTTTTCTTGCATTAAAACTTCAGTTCAAACAATTTTTCTTTCCTGTTGAAAACAATTATAAAATGACATGAAATCCCTGGGTGAGGACATTATACAACCTGTATTTGTGCTATGTTCCAAAAAAAAAAAGTGAAATGTAATGCACGCTAAAAGTTTACTACAAAATAAACCTATTTTAATTTGATTTCAAGTTTAATTAAAAAGAAAAATTGAATAAAATTAGATTAGATTCTGAAAGGACTCTGAAGAGTCTCTTAGCGGAGATGAACACCGCGTCAGACTTGCCACAAACTATTTTTTTACAAGTATTTGTCACATTTATTAAACAAAATATGTGTGAAAAGAACTGGAATATACAATAAAGAGCTCGATTGTCATCTCAGTGAACATCTTCAGTGAAAAGCTACAAGGATGTCTAAAAGCTACATGTAAATTGCATTTACATTTTAATATATACCTGATTGGCTAGCTCGAAGGTGATTAGCCAAGTACTATTCCGGGGGGGGGGGGTACTCCCATATATGGGCTCTATAGGTATGTGCGGCCCCAAAGGGTATGGTTTTTCAGCCATTTTGGTCATAAATTGGGTATCGATTTTAGCCATTT
>OMLO01005740.1_pt1 | contig 10431 bp, 11 predicted proteins | sample 1674811 | NCBI WGS metagenome assembly OMLO01 (sample SAMN06265003, study PRJEB25207) | coral metagenome | isolation source: Coral host | place: Mexico:La Bocana,Puerto Morelos, Mexico | collected 2008-11-13
GTAAAGTAGTAGTAGTAGTAGTAGTAGTAGTAGTAGTAGTAGTAAAGTAGTAGTAGTAGTAGTAGTAGTAGTAGTAGCACTAATGATCATAGACTGACATAGTAATACTAGTAGTAGATTAGTAGATTGTGATGCACTGTCGATGCTAACACCAGGATTTTGCTCCAACTAATAAAGCCATCGATGCTACTTTCCATGGTGTTTTCGATCAAGTGATGCACTCTCAACACTACTAACACCAGGATTTTGCTCCAGCTAATAAAGCCATCGATGCTACTTTCCATGGTGTTTTCGCTCAAGTGATGCACTCTCAACACTACTAACACCAAGATTTCGCTCCAGCTAATAAAGCTATCGATGCTACTTTCCATGGTGCTTTCGCTTCAGTAATCAGTGTAACCATTTCATCATTAGAGTTAGAGTTAGAGTTAGAGTTAGAGTTACTAGAGTCACTAGAATCCTAGGTCCTAGAGTTACTAGAGTCTAGAGAGTAAATCACAAGTAATATTTTGTGACTTTCAGATGTTTCTCTTACTCTCTTACCTGCCTTTGTACATTGTAATTGTACATTAGGTCCTTAGGTCAGTCAGGTCCTGAATGGCAAGAATTTTAAGAAATGTGAAAGAATGGTTGTCTCGTTACAAACCATATGCCATATGCCAGATGTGCCTGATCAAAGGGTACCAAAATCATGATGCTCATGAAGCTTTCTTTGGCCATTGCCAGGAACAAAGGATGGCTTTGGCAAGGGCATCAACATCAAGTTCATCAATGAAGCGTGTGGAAGAGACCCAATGGGGTCAACAAAGTGAGAAATTTCGAGCAGGGCTGCTTTATTTGAGTGAGGACCGGAAATGGTCAAATCCTTGGTCCAAAAAAGCTAGATTGCAAGGTCTGTCCTCAACACAACGGGTCAGAGAGCTGCTTGATTGCTGCTACTTATACCATGAATCTCTCCTTGTCCACCAAACAGGGCAAATGCCTTCAGAGTCTCAAGTGATTCAAGGGCTTGTGATTGATGTGAGCCAAGCAGTGCAGAGAAAGCCTTGGACGCGTGGTGGTCCCTGCAGGACTTTCTGTACTGGAAGTGAAACCTATAGCTTCGAAGCAGATCGCATCCTACTGCCAGAGGAAGAACTTGCCTTGCTAGGCTTCCCACCTGGCCTCCTTTCTGGAATCACTCTCTCTGAGGGATATGAACTGGTGGGGCAGTCAATGGCAATTTGCTCCGTAGGTCTTGGACAAGCCGTGCTTTTGTCTGCTGCAATCAAAGCTGGAGCGCTCTCTGACCTGGTAATTTTGAGTTGAGGTATGTTGGGTGCAGAGTTGGTGGTGTAGTTTAGGACTGTAGGATGGGATTTTTGTGATATACAGGATTGGGACCATGGATATATTTCCTTGTCCTCGTCCTACGTCCTATGCTTTGTGCTCTGGTTGCCCTTCAGCCCTTCAGCTTCTTGCAGATTCTATCAGGTTTATTTGATTACTTGAAGTTCCACATTCCACATCAATTTTTGGATATTCTATTGGATTCTATTAGAGTTCTTTCAGATTGAATCAATCACCCTTTGATGCTTTTTGTCTTTGATTTTCAGAATCTGCTTTCATGGAACGTTGGGGGCTTGGCAATGGCATATGAGTGGCATATGGCCTTAGGTCCTAGGTCCTATAGGTCGTGCCAACACTTACAGACAAGACAAGACAAGACCTGATGGGATCCAAAATTTGAAGGACTTTGCCTTGCTTTGGGTGGCTGTGCTGGTGACTGCTGCTGAAAGAAAACCAATTTTTGTCGCCTCACCAATCCAGCACCCAGTCGGTCCACTCCACTGTCACTGCAATGTCATGTATTTCATCTCAGGTGGAGAAGTGATGAGCGTTCAGAACCATATTGTCTGGAGCACTCAGCCATCAGCTCTGCATTTTGAAAGGATATGACAGACATGATAGGTGAGGCTTTGGTATGATGCCAATCGATCCCAGTGGTTCAAGTCAAAGATTTTTTAGCGATGGCAAAAAACACAATATCTTTAATTGATACATCATGGCAAAGATGGTGATGGCCAACAAATCATTGACATCTATATTCTATATCAATGTCAATGTAGAGAAGTCAGAATTCGGAACAGACTTTACATTGTATTCAATTATGTTTTATTGTTTTCAATTATTATATGTGGACTGTTTTTTCAAGCATTCTACTCAAGAATACATTGAATACATGAGAATCAAGAATGTGAAGAAGTCAATGAAGGTGGAAAGGTATCATGTATAGTATGGTGTTGCCTTGCATTCTTAAGGTCCCACCTTGAAGATTTTTGGCATGGTTATATTTGCATGACAAAGGCTTTCGGTTTTTATTTTCAAGGTAACATCTTGATGGATTGTTCCTACAATCTGATGGTTGCGAGGCAGGGGGAAGAGCCTTCCATGACGTGTGTGTAGGAAGTGTCTTCTCAATTTGACTTTGAAAGAGTTGAGTTGGGACTTGGGTGATGAAGTTTATGAGAGACTCAATTGACTCAAGGGCATTGATCCAGCTGTTTTTGAAAGAATGACTGTACCACAAGACATTTGCCGATGATTCCAGATAGAGTCAGCGTTTGAGACACAACACATTCTCCAACAGTCTCCAACGATTGATTAGTCCCTTACTTGGCCCACTAACCAGAGCAGGTGGAATGCTGGGTGGTCCTCCACCACATGGTGGATGAACCATTGGCTCATGCAAGTTCCAGTAACATTGAATGCTGTTGAGTCTCTGGAAGGTCGAGAATGACAACCTTGACTCCATCTGCAGAGGCTGAGGCTGAGGACTCATGAGCCAGACCTTTGCATTGCGCCATGAGTTTGACAGGTTGCCATGTGTTTTTTTTGAGCCTTTCCAAGTCACAGAAATCAAGTGATGCATTGCAACATGTTGATTGCGCTGTGTTGATTCCAAAATTCAACATTTACTTGGGAAGACATGACTGTGATGAGTTTATGGTACAGTAGATATTATGTTTATGCCTCATATCAGCGCTGTATTCCCATACCGCAGAGTGTGCTTAAGCCTAAGCGACTTATTGCATTTTCGCTCCTTGTTTTGATCTGGATACTTGATGGAGGATTCAGAGGCAGGGTCACCAACAATGAATGTGAAGGAAGAGTTACAAGAGGATCCATTTGGGTCTGATCCATTGGAAGTGGACCAGGAAGGCGCAGTGGACTTTGATAAACTTTTCGCTGAAGCTGATGAAACTAATGAAAGAGGTGCAGGCAGCACAAATGTCACAAGCAAGGAGTCGAAAACAGGAGTGAGAGATGCCCACAATCATGCCAAGAGGCCATCACGATCATCTCGTGCAGCAGATTTGTTTGCTGTGGAAGATGTTGCGGAGAGCTCACAGTCTGAGCTGTCGACGGACAAGGAAGAAGCTTAGGCCATGTTTGGAGTCTTGAGTCGTTTTTTCCATAGACACATATTCTCTTCATTATTCGGATCACCCTGATTGATATTGTTTTTTTGTCATTTTTCATGGATGTCGTACTAGTTACTAGTTACTAGGAACGGTCAGTGTCATTGTGGCTTTCAGTGTGTACAAGACTTAGTATGAGTGCTTATTGTGGCTATTGTGGTTATCATGGTTGTTGTCGTTATTGTGGCTATTGTGGTTATCATGGTTGTTGTGGTTGTCATGGTCATGGTGGTGGTGGTTGCTGTCATTCTTGTGGTGGTGGTGGAGGTTTGTTTGGTGTAGTAGTGCAGTTGGTTGCTTTCTTTTTGGTATCTGATATCAGTGCTTTATCACCAAGCTGCTAAGCTTGTGTCCTTTCATAATCATTGGTGTTATCCTTGTCCTTGTTGCTGTCACTGTTTGGCTCCTGGTGCTGGTGGTTGGGCAAAAAAAGACTTGTGTTTTGTGAGAAGCTTTGTTGGAGATTGAAACAAAGGTTTTCTCTTGGACCATGGCTCCTGATGAACGAATGTGGCATTGGATTACTGTTTTTTTTCTGGAGTTGAACCTGATACTTGTTCTGTGTCATGTTTTGGCAAGTAGCCTGCAATCTTGGGATCTAGAATTTAGAAACATTGCTTGTCCAAGGATTTGCAAAGGAGGAAGAAGAAACCACGCACTGGTGTCAAGGGAGTCAAGGGAGCCGATCAAGCACCTGCAGCAAAAGCGACCCCAGCAGATGTTCTTGCAAGTGCTGCTGAGCGGGTTTGCGTTTGTGAAATGTGTGGCAGCAAGTCCACAGATGAGGCCTGGCCTGGCCAGTCGGTCAAAGTTTAATGTCGATTACCAATAAAGAGTTCTGGGTATGGCTACAATAGCAAATCATTCATGCTTCAGGCCTTGGACTACAGCCAGGAATCTTTGTGTTACCATTAAGGGATGTGATGTTTTCAAAAACTCCAATTTCATATGTTATAGAACATTTATGCCATATGAATTGAATTGGAGTTGGACTCTGGATCTAGATGCTGGTCATTAGACTCTGATTGTGACACTTTGGTTTGTGAGGTGTTGCACAGCATGTCGCTGATTAGATGATTACTTTGTACATTTTAGGCTTTCTGCCTTGCTGCCTTGCTATGAGCATGTCAGCAAAGACTGCCTAACTTTTGGAGTGTTCCAGTTTCTCACATTGCGAATATCTTCCGTGAACTGTCCTCATATACTGCAGGGGTAGTGGCATGTCCCTTTTAGGCCTTTTTAAACATTACCTTTTTAATATTTTTAATGGCATTTTTTCATTATCCAGATGTTGTCAATTGTCGTTTTCATTTGTTTGATTCGCCGCAACATCACCTTATTAATGAGGTGTTTTTCATTATCCAGATGTTGTCGATTGTCGTTTTCATTTGTTTGATTCGCCGCAACATCACCTTTTTAATGGCGTGTTTTTCAACAGTAACTGTCTTCACTGCTTTCAGGATATTTGGTCCTTGTTCAATTGTTTCAATACAATACCAAGAGCAAGTAGGTGGTATGCACTTAATGGTGTATTTATGATTGAAAGCAGCACCTGTCTGTCAGTTTTCCACCAACTCCAGCTGTCCAGCAAGAAACAACAGCAACAAAGCACGAACATCGGAACTCTGGCAGTTGACAATCAAACATTTTTTGCCTTATAATTGGAATTGCAATTTGTGCTTGAATCAGCTCCTGTTACAACCGTGTGCCACTGCCAGGGCATTCAATGGAACCGATTTGCTGTCTACACTGACCAGCATGGAGAGCGTGTCAGGGTCCCTACAGGGTCTCAGTGCCTTCCCTGCTTGAAGGTCATGGTCTCTGCCTATGCCACTGTTGGGTGGCAAGGATTGCTGGAAATAGTCAGGGTGCAACCTGACAAGCGAAAGGAGTTCCTGCATGCACGTGCACTGTTGCAATCTGCGCAGGCTGGGGAAGTACACAAGGCATTTGAGGAGGCTGAGATTGAGAAGCTCTGCTTGTCAGGGCGTAGAGTTGAGCAAGTGGACTACCTTTTGCCAGTTGAATGGTTTGATGACAAGCAAAAGGCCTTGGAAGAGATAACTCTCTTCAATCATTTGGGCCAACAAGTTTCCGGAGTCCTCACTCGTGTGCCAAGCAATGACGATTCCTTGAAAGACGACATCAAAAGGAATTTGAAGGATTTCAAGGATGGCAATGGCGGCAATGGCATGAACTTTCACAAAGTTATCACATATCACGAAGAGCTGTACGTGCACAAGGACAGGCCCATTGCCAGTTACCTTACCTCTGATAAGCACACTCATGTCAAGCTGCTTCTTTCTCGAGTCTAGAGTCTAGAATCTACAGCTGGACTACAAGACAATGTCTGAACATTTCTTTGTGATGCCTTAATTGATTTGAACATTTGTTTGTGATGGCTTAACTGTTTAACTCACCTTTTTCACTTGACTTGTTCAGAATGAGAGTGTGCATTGATAATGCTTGAACATGTCTTAGATGTGGCTTCAATGTTTTCTACAGTCATGTTTCAGTTGATGGATTTTCTGGTTGATCAAAGTTTTTGTTTTTTGATCAAAATTTGAGGTTATAAGTTGTGAGAAACACTAAAACCACCAACAACCCAAACCGACAACTACACCCATGTTGAATAGAGAGATTAAAACACTTGGCTTTTCTTCAAGAGAGTGTCTAAATGAAGAGGCAGTGTGGGGCTTATTGTTTGTTTTGATCACCACCTGAATCACCTGACTTGACAATGATACTTTGACTTTGACCGTTCACACAGTTTCATGCTGTGTTCTGAAATAGAAGCTTTCTTGTTTGAAAGCATGTGTATTATTTTGAAACCATGAGCTTGAGTTGCCAGGAGATTAAGCTTGATCGCAAAAGGTGCTTGCGTCCAAACCAGGGTGTGGAGGCCATCAAAGAGATTTTGGCCAGACGTGCAGAGGCTGATGCTAGCTTCAAAGCAAGCCCGCCATCTCTCAAGGAACTGGTGGCAAAGGTACGGTCTTCCAACGAAGCCCATGGTCTTGCTTCTCTTTCCCATCAAGCTGGTGCCGATGCTGATCCAGCGAACACTTCTACAGCTGAAGAGGCATTTTTGGGTGTTGACATTGACTTACTTTAGGTCTGGAGAAGACAAAGTCAAAACATCGATACTTTGAATTTTGAAAGCTTCGGTCTCTGCATTTCCAAGTTTGTGCTTTGGATTTGTGGCTTGTATTTTGATTCTCACATCCATGATCTACAGAACCTTCTTGACAATGATCTTCAATCTTCAATCCAAACTGTTTTTGAGCCTGCGATTTCCTACACCTTGACACCATTTTGAGAGCTAGGGCCACTAGGGTTGCAGACTGAAGATTTTATCATTGTAATGGAGTCAGAGCTTGATTCGATGATTCAGCGCACTTTTTGCTTTTGGCTGCATTTGTTCTGCGAATTACGTAACATAACCAAAATCCTGAACTTCAACTTATTTTTGGACTCCATGAGAATCTTGAAAACTTTGTAGTCTGTATTTTGAATATTGGCTGGATGCAGCCCTTCACCCACACACTTCACATTCCAAACCATAGAATTTGGAGGGTTGAACCAATCCATCGCCCTCAAATGGTATGTTCCAAGTTTCTTTTCTCTTTGAGTGATCTCCTACTCATACAATGTACCTCCTTCCAGATTCTATCCATGTAGTTCTCTTCTCTTCTATCTATCTTCTGTGGCCGTGGCCGGTCTTGAGTTTTGACTTAGTTCTTCGAAGAAGGTCTTGTCCTTGGTCCCTTTGCCTTTTGGCCACCTACTTTTTTGAAGAGGTTTGAACTCCGGTCACTTTCTGTCCATCTTGCCACAAACACATGTCTACTGGTGTGTTGGTTGATACTGACTGAGCCTTTAGTAAGAATAAGCCAGTGCTTTGTAGTAATTACATGTTTCTTTTTGCAAGTGCAGGCTGGACCCTTTGAATTTGAAGTGGAGGAGGCGATCGCCTTTACCACTCCTGTTGGTTCCACTGCAAAACCAGAAAAAGAACGTGGACGTGGACGTGGGCGTGGCCGTGGAGAACCTCACTCTCCTACTCATCGTCGTGGCCGTGGTCGGGGTTTGGGCAGAGGAGCTTCTGTTCCTGCAACACCAGTTGCTGCTCCTGGAACCCCTGCAGCTCCACCAGCTCCTGTCACACCACTCCCTCGCCGTGGATTGCAAGTTCGGCCTGGAAAAGATGACAGTGAGAAGATTGAGAAGCACTTGGCAAATTGTGATTGGCTGCAAATCTTGCTGAAGCAAAAGACGAAGGCTGACTTGTACCAAGCTCGTCGCTGCCAGAAGGATTTGGAGAAACATACAAGGTTGGAGGAAGCAGCGAAGTTTGATGAGCCCTTGGCAGTGGGTGGGGCAGCAGCTGCTTTGCTTGACATCTCCAAGACACCTTGGGAGCAGGTGCAAGTTCCTTGCTCTTTGCTTCAGCACAGTCCTTTTGAACATTGAATTGTCAACGACCAGTGTTCCATGTTTTGCTCAATGTTTTGCGTTATGTGGTAATGAGATACATACGTGTTTTTTCAATATGTGTTTGAGTATCACTAAAAAAAGTTTGAATTCCAAAACAGAAAATAGACACATGTTCATGCAGCAAAATAGTTGAACAGGTCAGGTCAATAGGTCGATAGGTTCAATCAGTCTTGCATTGGTCATTCCCACTTCATATGAATGTTTGAGAGGCAAAAGGTCAAGTGGCCAAGTGCAAAAAAACAGGGAACCTCTTTCAAAAATCAAGAAGTTGTTCTGTTTTCTTTCTGATGCCTTCTGAGTTTGTTTGTGTATTTACATTTTCCAATTTGCATTTTGCAGGTTCATGCTGGTGTGGTGGAGGAGTTTGCCCATCGAATGAACACCTTTGACAAGGTTCCAGATGCAGTGGTGGTGTCACTGCTGCATCACAAAGCCAGGGAGATTGCAGCCGATGCGGATGCCTACACCAAGCTTCTGTGTGCATGGCCTGTGACTCAAGCTGAAGCTGGAGGAGAAGTACCTGTGGCCCCTCCCGTCCTCAAGTTGTCAGATCCAACCTTGCATGCTGTGTCGAAGCCGATGGCTCACAGACTCAAGATTTCTGAGCGGCTTGTCAATGAGAGGATTGTCCACCTGATCAGGGCTGGGAGTGATGGCCAGAAGGACATGCTTTTCTTCGTGCAATGCCTGATTGCAATTGTGTTGGAAAGCCCTTTGCCATCAGATTTGAGTGTGGAGGATTCTTCCTGCATCCAGAAGTTCCGAGGTGAGGTCAAAGAGATTGTGGACGCCATCCGGTGCATCAGTGGTGCAGTGTCTCCTGGCCAAGTGGATTCAGCAGTGGTCAAACGTTTGATGAACAATGCAAAGGCCAACAACTTGAGCATGTCTGGCGTGGTGAGTGCGGCAATGCAGGCCTCAAACCTGTGGCAGGACTTTATCGGTATGGTCCGTCTTTCTCTGTGGTTAGTGTGTGATCTTTTGTTAGGCACACTCATTTCCCATGGTAATGAGAAAAATGATTGAAACACCAAAGAACCAACGTGCATCAAGTTGTGGCCAAGTTTTCTCCATGGTGGTGCTTTTTGTTTGGTGGTGTGTTTTCTTTGTCAATTTTGTTGTGTTTATCCATGTGGGTTGGTGTTTTTTTGCTGGTGAGTTGAGAACTGACTTCCTTTTTATATCTAATCTGAGCTGGTCTGATAACATCTAACAGCATATTGTCAATGGTTTATACAATCGACCATGACCATAGCAAGTAAATCACCAAGGGGTTGCTATACTATATATACTAAATATAGTATCAAAAAATGATGGTAATTCAATTCTTTGCTGATCTGTCCAGTGGTGGTCAAAAGGGCTGCAAAGACTGTTTTTATTGCAGGTTAACTCACTTGAGTTGTTATGGTTCATATTGATATGATGATAGTTTCTCAACGCTCAGTTTCTCAAACACATTGGATATTGGATAGTGGGATGATGATTGCTTTTCGCACAATTCTGAAGATTTGCCTGCATCTGAATCCAAGTGCACTTTCACCAAACTTAGTGACTTAGTGCGCAAAACATCAGAAAAGAAGCAGCGAAAACATCACTTTACCAAAAGACAGAAAATGCCACCACACAAAAACTCAGACAGAAAGCACCATCACACAGAAACGCCAAACTGCCAAGACCAGAATGACTAGAACTGAATTGTGCCATATGGATGTCCATTTGAGAATTTGATTTTTCTTGATATTTTGGCAGGACCAATTGCAGCAGTTCTGGACTTACGGCTATGCCGAGCAATCAGCTGCTCAGCAATACCAGAAGCATCTGACTGCGATGGAGAAGGACCACAGCATCATGAACGAAAAGGAACAAAATGACCTCCTTGATTCCATCACAAGTGCACTCTCCTCACTAAGTGGATGGGAGAAAACACTGCGGCCAGGTCAGTGTGATAAATTGCAGCTCAGTGTAAGCAAGAAGCTTTGTGTCTTGTGCGATGGGCGCTTGGCCAAAGACCCTGATTACCAAGTGCTGGACATCACCAGGCTTTCGGAGTTGTGCTTCAAATCCAAGGCTATTTGTGGAGTTCGGGGTGAAAGCTTTGAATTGAAGCTGAAGGGAGAGAAGTTGCAGGAACTCCACAAAGAGGAGATCAAGGCCATGCGTCAGGCAGACCTGGATGATGCAACCAAGGCATTGCTGCAAACGATTAGTGATCAGACCATGGATGCTTTCTGTGCGAAGTGCCAAGGGTTGAAAGGCTTTTATATTTCAGAGACCTGTGGCAGTCAGCAGGACCGTGGGGTTGCAAATAGTCATTTTGGCTGTTTGTTTCACTTTAGATCCCCATGTGCACATATTAAGTTCACATGACATCTAAAAAATATCACGAGATGCTTGATGATGATGACGATGATGACGATGATGACGATGATGACGATGATGACGATGATGATGATGATGATGATGATGATGATGA
>OMLO01005741.1_pt1 | contig 10430 bp, 5 predicted proteins | sample 1674811 | NCBI WGS metagenome assembly OMLO01 (sample SAMN06265003, study PRJEB25207) | coral metagenome | isolation source: Coral host | place: Mexico:La Bocana,Puerto Morelos, Mexico | collected 2008-11-13
TTCTTACCACATTTTGACGTCATCTGTGATCTATTACTGAACAGACGCACGGCAACATGGAATCTATTTGTTAATTAGATAACGATACGTTTATAGTTCTTTGTGAACGCGATTTCACTCAGTACCGATTCGCTTTAATATCTTCCGATAAGCTGTTTTGATTGGCGAGTTACAACGCAACTGTTGTAGGTCTTGTAGCCTTTGTTATTTTTGTCTTAGTGCGCGGTATTTCAGTACTAGTCACTACTGAGATACTTCAAAAGCCTGAAAACTGGCTCAATACAAGCCACAGAAAAAACTGCAGATTGGCTGCCGAATAAAATTCAAAACATACTTTTTTTTGTGGCAGTCTGAATAAGAACTATTAACATACAGCTTATGATATCGATTAATTCATGATAAAACATCGGTTACAGAAAACAACTAAGGTTAACAGATGCCCAGCACACTGAGGAGAAAGTAACATTAATTCTATCACGCCGTTACGTGGTAGAGTTCACTCCATAAAGCCCAGCTAAGAGTTTTAGAGCTTCTCAAAAGCGTTATTCTGTATCGTGAAATTTCGGTCGCTTAAAAATTTCGTGCAGACTGTTATATTTTGGACCCTTTCAAGTTGTCAGAAATTAAAACCGTCAGAAATTTATGTCTTATCCAAGGCCTTTTTCGTGTTTTTGCAAATGGAATCTCATGCCGGATCAACAAATGCATCTGTAAATATTTTTACAAAATGACAGTAAGTCCGGGAAGTTTTCTATGTACTACACAACTAAATTAGACTGCAAAACAGTCGTATTTTTTGCGAACGCGAGCGACGGTCAATATTTGAACTAAAGGTCTGGCGAGGATCGCGCTTACGGCGTCCTCCGAAAACGACTGTTTTGCAGTCTACAACTAAATTTACACTTAGCGCGCATTGGCAAGTCAGTGTAAAAGCTACTAGCCTTAGCTCGTTTTAATGATATTCCCCCACAGCGGAGAGGTCTAAATTCGAATTTCCTCGCTTCATTCTTTCGTTTTTCTATAATATCGGGAGTACCCCCTCCATCTGCTGATGTCACTTTTGGCTGGCCCACAAGTAACACTCGATCATAAAGACAGCACAGTATATTATGTTTCAGTACAGCTGTCAACACTCTCTCGGACCTTGATTAACATGGTTACCGTATTTCTATGAGCCGATGAGGTTGATAAACTATCACTTCATAGAAATTGAAATCGAATAATCTAACTGTGTGGGAGGAAATCTCACTGAAGTTTTCTTCAAATGCATCTATATGCGCAAATTTTATTTTACTGTGCACGTTGATATTTTAAAGGTGGTGTGTGCTCATTTGCCAAACTGAAACATACTAAGCCGATTGATAAAACACTTCATTTTTTGTTTATTTCAGTCATTGCCAAAGAGACCAGATCATCATTAACCATCATGACCTGAGAGACAGACTTTCATCAGGGGATGCTTGGATAAAACGTAGAATTTTATAGCAGGCAAACCTACAGATATTTAGAATACAGATACTTAGAATTGACCGTTTCATTTTGTAAGCTGGTTGACTGGCCAGAAAAAAAATTAATTTTCTTACACAAGAATACGTACCGCTAATTTACGTGAATGGAATTTGTCACGGCTCGACAGTATACCGTGATTCGGAAGTTCTGAATATAATCCAATGACAATAAAATACACCTCAAATTAACAAAAAAATGAATCACAGTAAAAAGCACAAAAAACCGCCCAGGCTAGAAACCCGGCCGTCAACACGAACTCAGGAAACACAACTAGCCATGACAGATCAAAGACAGAAAGCTATCATGAATGCAGCCTGGTTAAGTTCAGTTCGTGACGGTTTCCGTTGTACTGCGTTTGGCTAGGGAGTTACAATCTCCAAGTTAAGCATAGGAGCTGTATACATCAACACCACTCCCTTTTTGGGTCAGAAAAATTAATTTTTCCTTCAAGCGAAACCCGCCCTAGTCAAAGAATCAATGACCTTGTTTTCCAAAAGTTCTCCGAGTACGTGTATTGATTAACCACACACTTCCGGCGAAGAAACCCAAATATTATTTGGCCTAATCAGTCGTTGAAACTTCAGTCAAGTTAAATAGTTTTCATTAGCTTTTGTGAGTTAAGAAACTGTGTCAATTATAGCAGGAAAGATAACTACATCACAAAACTCTCGACCTCGGTATGGTAGGCCCGCAAGAAGCATGTCACGCACGTGCTTACCAGTGTCAACGACACACGTCCAGAACCTTCCTCACACGCATGCTTGTGATCACGTGCACCATCGGGTTTTGATTGACAGAAGGAAGTCCCAGGAAGGGTTTTATTCTTTTACTAGAAAGCGCCAAATCCTTTAGAGAATTTATTGACATTGTTCTAACTTAATGGAATTGATCTGAAGTGTTTTAAGGAGATTTTTAGAACTGCAATCTTGAACTTCCTTCAGTAAGCCAAATTCTTTGGCAAGTGGAAAAGGTGAGTTAAAAGCCTGTTTTGTTATCAGTACTCTGTTACTGAGCTGCTTACAGTGAGGACAGATTGAAGTATCGTTGAATGATCATAAATAGCCACACTTATTCCATATTTCCACGTTGTGCAGACAATAAGTTAGTCTATACTGATATGAAAGTGAGATTTTTCAAAGAAATAGTACTTTAGATTATCAAAGAAGGCGCATGTAAAATACAACAGGATTTCTCAAGTTCAAAACAGAAACGATGTCGCTATTATGCTGAGAAACAAATTGTCATCTATTTATCAGCTTCGTTGATACTTGAAAACTTTTTGTTCTATTCTGAATTTATTGCTGAACAGCTTATAGAAACAAAAATATTGTTGAGTTGCATTTACGCAAAAATTGATTCGACGGCAGTTTCTCCGAATTTAACGGGCAAACTATATTAAGCTGGGCATTACGTGATTCGCAACTAAATCAAACACAATCTTGGATAGACTACTAAATGATCGATCTATTAAGTTCCGTACGTAATTGCATTTGCGCAAAAAGATAAACCTTGCCCATTAACTTGCTTTTTATATCCGGTTGAAAAATCAATTGTGTGTTTAAAGACTATTAAGTATAGCCGGATAGGTTTGAAATGGAATGTTGTAATTTCCATGTTAAGAACACGCCTCACAGGTCCAGAGTTCCTGTCGGAAATTGTCATACATGAAATTGGCTGTACAGAACACACCGGTTTGGCAAAGATACTAGAAGTGTCCGATCAGTGTCCGATCTTTGTCAAAAATCGAATGCCACTTTTTAATAACTCGACACCCCATTAAGCGTTTTCAACTTGGAAGTTTTCGCTCAGCATCCAGCCAGACAGTTGTCAACATCATGTCGGACTTTGTAACACAACATCCTAATTTACAGTTTTCAATTTAAGACTGATCGGACTTTGTGACTCACATGGATCAACATCCGACTTTACCTTGACAGCAAAACAAAATAAATTATCAAATGCTTGACTTCTTACCGAAGATTTGTTTACTGTTTTGGCGGGAGAGAAACGGCTTAGGAAGGAGGGAGAAACGGCGGAGGTAGCAAAATAAGTTAACAAATAAGGAGATAAGCTATTTACCAGGGGCTATTTATTACCCGTCGCCTCTCCTCCCTTTTTGGTCGGAAATGAACACCGATCTCCATAAGTCAAGAACATTCTGAACGGTTTACTAAATGCGTGTTTCTTCTGCGTTTAGTTAATTTCCAAATATTGTTAAACTATTTTTTAAAAATAAAGAAGCACTTTGTCTGTCTTCAACACGATTTCGACACAAGCTCGAAGGAGATCAACAATTATTCAGTTTTCATGCAGAACAGCATCAGTATCTCTCTTTTTTTATCGCCTTCATGAGCCAGAGATCCTGGTTAGTAAGTTGATGAAAATAATTAGCGTTGAGCGAGGTTCGTATATAGTTTATAACATACTAAACAAACCGGCCCTGAAACGAGATGCTCGGTTTTTGGCAGGCGGGGGTACCGAAATCACCACTACCGAAAACCCCGCGGGCTCTGACTGAATATTAATTGTGCCAACATTTATCTTCGATATAAATTTATTAGTTGTCATTAATGTAAGTTTAGCCTACCAGCAGGCATAAACGGAGGAGAGGGGAAGGAAGGGCGAGAAAGGGGATAGAACGAGAGGCTGTGGGATACGTGGTGAGCGATATGCAAATTATATTTGATTTTAAAATATTCAATCTTTACTCAATCTCTGTTTTTGTTACAAAAAACTCCAAAGGTAATACCAGTCTACAACACCGAAAACAGCATCGCTAGTCGAATCAGGAGGGGACAAATACATATTAATGACGAAACTTAAAACTCCCTTATATTTACTGTAACGATAGAACTGACTTGCTTCGGATTTCATCGCCTTGCCTAAAACAATGGTAACCACTATAGAAGTCAAATTGCCCAATCTGGCTGGTCTTTTAAACATCGGATATCGATCTTTGACTCAAAACCACCTGTGCGCCCAACGGATTGCCTTCTTATTGTAACAAAAGCAGATGCAGTTATTTATTCAGTCACATTGTAGCTTTTTGAAACCCTGATCCCGATCTAATCCAAACTGTGTTGTCACAGGACCCGTCCACACTGCAATGATGAAATCTGTAAACGCTGCAATCAGCGCGCGGTCATTTTAGATTTGCGTTTGAGGAAAACTCGGGCAGGACAATCATGTCAGTATGCCGGGGACATCATCACCTTTGAAAAGCTCCGTTTTCAATTTTTTTGTCCACTCTAAAAAGCAATGTGGGCGTTTTCAAATCACTCTCGTTTGCAGAGCGTTTTCGAAAAGCTCCGTTGTGGTGACGGATTAGTCTGAACGGTAAGCCTAATCATAAAAATAAAGCTGCATTTTCAAACTTCTCTGGCGTTCTACGTGTTGCAATGCTTGGGACACAGTTTAGTGACTCCATTGAATGTATTCAGTTCTGTCAAAGTGATAGCTCAGCCCAGGCTCAAAAGTCGTGATTCCTTTCTTTCCGAAGTCAATTACAGGCCACTAGTCCTCGCAGGCTCCCGTTTTTTTTTTTACCATATTCGTTCCAGCCGGATCGCTTCGCTCGCGCCGCTGTCTCTCTAAGGTGAGCCGTCTAGCAGGCAACGTAACGACTGACGACAACTTGTGTAGAAATTTATATTACAACTAGTCTTGGCCAGAGTCTTCCGGCAAACAGAACGCCATCTAATCATCTGATATATCGGAGCCTAGGCCAACTTGAAACGTGCCACAGCTAAAGTTTTACAGTTCCTTTGTCGTAAATCCTTTGTACATCATAATACCTCAAATACTTCGAATATTTTCCATCAATTTTCCTTCACAGCGAATTTCAACGAAGGCGTAGCGTTCAACTGATTTAGGCAGTGTCACTAATGCTACTGCAGAAAAAATCAAACCTTAAGTTAAAACATTATTATTGAAAGTTCTGTATACCATTTTAAGTTATAAGAACGATTTCAATTTTTTTAGCATAACAAAGATTGCTCGCGTACTTTCGGGCGGCGGAAAGCCGAAAGTTAGAGCCGCCTTCCATAAATAAAAGCTTGACTAATCCGAGATCTCTTTCCTTTGTTGATCTACGTAATATCAATTTTTTTCACAATACTGCTGTATTAAATTAACAGGCAGGTGGCTAACAAGATTAAAGAAAATTAAGTACTAGTTGATTCAGTGCCAAATTCTTCTTATTAAATTAAAATATATAACAGCCAGAAAAACTCGAACTAGCTAGAACATTGTTAAGCTTAATCACTGATCATTAGAAAACTATAAGTGATCAAAGGACTTAATAAAACTGTGGCTGAGCCTACCATTTCTGAAGAAATTTACTGGGTCTTACCTATCTATCTGACTCATACAAATGAGAAACCACGCATTTTCGAGTTCTCGTAATTGAACGTGTGTTCTCGCTGCATTTTAAAATCCTTGTGGTGCAATTTTCATCATGAATCGCGTTTGATTATGAATATGGTGTAATGTAGGAAATACTAGAATGGTTTTGCAAAACGAAACGTTCAGGTATAAAGCCATGAACAAATTGGCTGGTGATAAGGAAAGGACATTATAAAAAGACTGAATCATGATCACTTTTAAGGCCACCCCTTCTGAACGCTAACCGGTCGAATTTTATTACTTTATAGTTTCATTATTTGCTATTTTCACTATTTATCTCTACTCATCGGGCGCCGGTTATATAGCAGACGTTATGCCCACGTGGTCGGCCTTTTTTCTGAGTGAGGAGATACAGAAACTCAATGCTGTTATTATATTATACACATGGAGTCTTCGCACGGCCTTTCAACGGCTGTGGGTCAAATAATTGTGATGATAACTCGCTAGCTTTTGGTTCTAGAAGCTTTTTATACGAAACATAATATATAACGCATCCATATTGGATCAGTGTTCTGTGTAAGACTTTTCCAATTGTTATCTAAATTTATTTATCGAAATTTATCCACTCGCAAGAGTTTTTAACATGTGGAAGATAAATGCGCTGAACGACAGCACGTATTATTTTCTCCCTGATGGACAAGCAGATACAATGAAATTAAGTCAAAACAATGATCTTTTGTAGTTTGCTAAAATTAAAATAGAGAGCGCAAAAATGAAGACTCAGCCCTGGGACCCGTTACCAAACATGAGTACATATGATATGACTTGGCGTATTTTAACGAATATTTGTACCGCTTTTGACCAACGACAACAAAGGAGATACTTCTTTAGTTAGAAAAAATAGAATGAATGATCATCATTGTACCGCAAAAGTGTCAACTGAATTCTGATAATAGGAAGCTTCACAAATGAGGAAAAACTGCTCTTACGTGCTTCCTATTACAAATGCGACGCATTTATAGATTTATCTTTGATCAAAAGATAGAGTTCAACTCTGCAAAACAAACATTGTTTTCAACTTTAACACCGACGGTGTACAATTACTATATAATTTGTCTAGCTATTTTAGGCTTCTTTCCACTGAATAGTTATACTCGTTCAAAACTAAAACCCCAAGCGTTCCGGTAATCGATTGATTAAAAGGCGCCCGCTCCCGAATTGTTCTCAATGTATTAAGTCAGTGTAGAAGTAGCTAGAGGCTAACACGGCCATTTAAAATCAGAAATTCAGTAGGCGTCTTTTTTCTCTTGTAATCGTTCTAAAGAAATGGATAATAATAGTAATTGAGGATGCTATAGTGTATTCAATGCATTTCGTTGAGTGGTTAAATCGTTCAACAATTCAATCTCATTTTATCACGATAGTGCTCTTTAAGTGCACTTAACTGTGTCCTTCTTCCGCTCACTAAGTAAACTAGACTTAACATGTTAATTTATCTTAAGACAGATACGAAAAATCCTCCATATTTTTTTAAAAAACTACCAACAGAAACGAAAACATTGTCATCAAAGAATCTAGCATCTTTTCCTCGAGCCATTTCAATTATCCTGAATTTCCGTTCGCACATTTAAATTACCACTAAAAAAAGTTATCTTTCTGAATTTATTCGTTAAGTCTACAGCTGTCTATTTATTTAAGCCAGCAAAAAATATTGTTCTTCCCCTGGTTTTTACACATCTGTTTCTCCTTAAACATCACTCAAAAGCATGCACAGTGACAATGACGAACGGATGGACAAGGCGGGATAGCGACAAAGCAGTGAGCGAAGCGAACGGACGAGCCCAGGAAACATCGGCTCGACAACATTCATGAAGCTGATAGTATTGTACACGTCACTTCCAGGCAATACGTAGGCGGACTCGTTATAAAACTGAGTTGGCAATTATCGACACTAAAACAAACACATCAGGAGTGAACGAAGACGGCCGACGCTTAGCTATTAACCCGCATATTAGCGAACAGTGGTGTTAAAAACGCGAGGTAAATTTTTCACTTTTTCTCCTTTTTTACTTGAGATCACTTGCCGAGCGCAGGTCTAAGTCAAAGATTTTATACCAAAGACTAAAACCTAGAAATTTTTTTTTTAAGTGCACGTAACTTATTGCATGATTAGAAAACAACACAAGCATTACAATATTTGAACTTGATCCCCGATCGTGCGGCAGTTACAAAGAAATGTTTGAAGCAATATTTGTCTTTGTAACGCATAAAATTATTCACCGTATAGTGTACGTAATTCAAAAGGATTTCCAAACCAAAAGCCAGTAATGATCTTGCCCATTCTAATTTTCACCCTAATTCTGCTTGTTTAGCTTTCTACTAAAACAAATTGTCTTAGTTAATCTTGACTGAGAACAGTCGTTATTGTACTGTGCATCAATTATGTTTGAAGTAAGGATGTTCCAGTTCTGAATCGGATCAGTGAAACAAGACTTATTCATTACGAGGTTCCGCAGCAGTTGAACTGAATTGTGAAAACCTTTATATTGCTGTACAATCAAAATTCGTGTTCCACTAAGCAGTGACTGAACGATCTGGTTTTTTTTTCTAATTCTCAAAATAAAAGCTTTTCTCTCCGTTTGTGTAACAGTCAGTATGTGTCGTGCAAAAAGAAACTGATAGAGAAATTTAAGTGTTTTAAGAGATAAATAGGCAGTTTTAACAAAAAAAAATAAAACAAGGGTTTATCAGAGGAATATCTATAACTTTTCTTAGTTTGTGACTTCAGTTTTATCGTCAATAGGAAAAGAACAGAATCTCTTGAAAATCATTTTCCATGAGAATAAGTGATCAACTAAAAGTTTCATATATTTGTTCAAAATTTAAATTACAATCACGCAAACACATAAACGCAAAAAAATGGCTATGGCCAGTCACTCTGATAAGCGACTTGCAATTCTTGTCTAATTAAATGGCTTTAATATTTTTCAATCAGAAGGTCTGAAAAATGTTTTAAAACATCCTATTTTATTTCGTTTAAGATAATTTATTTGGTCAGTAATCATCTTAAAAAGCTTATCTTAGTTCGTGATATTGAAATTACGCGAACAGAAGTGCTAGTATATAATTATATTGATTAAATAACACTTATCAATGGACTGGATCACAGCGTCTTTCACTAATTGATGGGAATCACACAATTGTGCATGTCGTCTCACTAAATTTATGTAACAACCTTTGCATTCGAGTTTGTAAAAAGATCGTTGTGTACTTTAGATTTATTTAATTGTATTTTTTTAAAAATTGTCTTCTTGTCTGTGTCAGGGGAAAAAGCGCATTCCACAACACTCACAGACTGGGATGGAAAGAAAAGCTTTTGCTGTATTTGGAATACTAATATTACTCACAGTCGCTGTTTTTTTAACGGGCGCTCAAAAACGTCGCTGGAAGACCACATGGTACGGAAGGCGGTTTGCCCGACGCACGCGTAACCCAACAAAAGCTATGCCTGGGGGTAGTAGTGGTGCACAAATCATGCCTGTCGGGTCGGCACAAGATGACAGTCCAAACGAACAACAAGATTTTGATAGCTCTGAAGACGCACAAGAATATTGGAGAGTTATTTATGAAAATGGTGAGTAGAGACAAACATGGTTTCCTTAGGCCCAGTTCAGACACTTTTCATGAGTCAGGCCGAATGCGTCGGATTACATGAAAAGTTCGGGGTCTGAATCAGTTAGAACGGCTGCCATGAATTTGAAACGGCCCAGTTGTTCTTTCCGCCTAGCCCAGCCTGGAATTTCGGCTTTGCAACGGCTTTGATTCAGACGCCGAACTTCTCATGTGCCGAATAAATGCATAAATTAAAAGCTAGCAGTTAATTGGCCACCGACGGGCGTACGGGCGTGTTAGATACAGAAATTATGATTTTACGATCGCTGTCGACGCTATCCGCTGTAATAGCTAAAATACTTTCCTCCATCGTCAGTTGTTTCTCTCTCAGACGTACTTCTGACACTTTGACATGTAAACCAACCGGCCGATCTTCCGGATAGTAACACCAACAAAGGGGCGCAAAGGACAGTGGTTGTCCGCGGCCCTTAAACCCGCTGACATTTCAATGTGTTTTGAGGCAAAAGGCGTACTTTTCCGATAATTTGAGTCGGTCCAAATTCGAATTATGTTCGGCTCATGAAACTTCGGCGTCTGAACTGGGCCTTAGATAACATCAAATCAACGAATATCAAAGTTTGTCGCTTTTATTAATTGACTGATGCACAAAATGCCGATCTCTTTCCTCCGAATTTTAATGACGACAAGTCAAATTCAATTTGGCCGGCTTCACGTCAAACGGTATCATAGCCATCTTTAACTAGCTATTGAGACCCTATAGTAATGAAATATAATCTTGTAACTGTGCTGATAATACTTAAATAAGCTGTATGCGTGTATGCCGTTTAGCTTACAACGTTTCTTCTATTTGACTTTTTAGGAGATGTGTCTCAACCTTCGGAGCCTGGATTTTGACGGGAACGGAGAACTGTTAAATTATAAGTGCTTATAAATATATAGTTTTG
>OMLO01005742.1_pt1 | contig 10425 bp, 3 predicted proteins | sample 1674811 | NCBI WGS metagenome assembly OMLO01 (sample SAMN06265003, study PRJEB25207) | coral metagenome | isolation source: Coral host | place: Mexico:La Bocana,Puerto Morelos, Mexico | collected 2008-11-13
AAAATTGGTTTAAATTTCCCAATTTTTGGAGTTAAATAGACCAATGATGAGGGACTCTGTAAAAGAGTCGAATTGTTTGGTGCCTTTCCTCAGATCTAGAGCTGACTTGTAACCTATCGACATTTTTCGAAACGAGCAGCCCTAGGGACGAGGAGTGCAGTGCGCTCAGCTTGAACGAGTCCCAACGCGCAAACGCGTAACTCACACGCAGCAGGTGATGTGGCTTAATTAAATCGAAAAGACTATACCAACGTTAATATCTCTTGTCAGTTTTCTCATGCCATGTCATAAATAAACAAAACCTAGAGGTGTCAGGAGACTCTCCCATCGATTACTTGATAAATTGTCAATTTCTTCACAAGCCAAATTCTCGCCACTATCCGACAAGAACTCTCATGTTAGGCGCGCGGAAAACGGCGAAAACACGCTAGGTTTTCTCCAGTCGGGACCGACGCACTTCAAGCTGAACTATATAAAACTGGTCCAGTGTTTTAATCTTCGCAAAATCCTCTCCTAATGAGCGATGAGGCCGTTCACTATATATACCTTTCTTATCGTCGTCGTTTCTGCTACTCGGCATTCCAAGTATCGCACTGGCATTATCACGGCCGGTGATGTCGTTATTGGTGGACTAATTCCTGTTCATTTTTCGCCAAATTTTGCTCCCCATCCTGGGAATTCTTCCTGTCGCGGCGACTTCCACCTGAGAGGATTCAAAGGGGTAGAAGCCATGTTATATGCGGTTGAACTTATAAACAACGACACCGCATTACTTCCCAATGTGACCCTCGGTGTTGATATTAAAGATACATGCGGCAGTGTGGACTATGCTATAATGGAGAGTTTAAGCTTTGACTTTATAAGAGGCGCATATTCCGCCTATGAATCACTAGACTGCAGTGAAACTTCCTCCGGGGACAAGAAAATATCACGTAAAACTAAACTCAAAAATGGACCCGATTTGCGCTCCGGTTCGCTATCTACAACATCGAGAGAAGATAGCAACGTGTCAGGTTGGTATGTTTAATTTTGTAGCCCAAATCGCTTGAATTATTAAGAATATTTCGGTCATCTAGGTCGCACTGATTGTGATTCAGTTATTCTGAGCGAAACGTTCGGTATCAGATTGTCCAAGGATTTTAGTGCTTTGTCAATGATATACGCTTGGTTTTCAGTCCTATTTTCTCCACAGCTCAAGTTCAATGTTTCTTTAGTTAAGCGTCGCAAACGGCAGTACTTATGTCAAACATTCGTTCTGTTTGCTTTATGTTCACGTTAATGACAGGTTTTGTCGATTTCAGTGGTGACAGTGACGATTTCAGGCCGCCTAAACGTTCTTTGCTTTAACTGCAACGCAACTAAAAGCACACGCTTTTAGGAAATATCCCACGAAACGCTTCCGGTCTCAAGCATTTATGTCATTTCGCGTTTCTTGTGCGGAAAAAGAACGAGAACAATATTTCCAAGCTTGTGTACACAAACACTGGTTCTAGTTTCACTTTGGTTCCATTCACAAGGTCGCGATGTCTTTCGCGGCATCGACCATATTTGCTAAATTTTAGATAAGGCCAAATTCTGTCGCTTGAAATCAGATTGCCAATCTGAATGTAACAAAACAGGTTGACGGAGAGTTCTTTGTTCTTCGACGGCGTACCGAGTAAGCCTTTCAGCAGTGGAAGTAAGAACTCGGGTTTCATTTTATCCACTGTTCTTATAATTCACTTTAATATTAAAGTTTATTCCGAAGAATGCAATCCAGGGTCGAGGTTTTAATTTTGTATTAAACGAAACACCTGTTTAGTTTCTTTCGACAAAAAAATTTTTAAAACAGAAAAGTTTTTTACCGCAACTTGATACCCGCAAAGACACATTTTATAAATTACCTGGAATTTTTGTTTTTCAAACGTGTTCCAAGATTAACGAAGATTTCTCCAAGCTTAGAACTTCCTTAATTATGTAATCTCCGCCAACTCCATTTTACGGTATAGGAAAAGCTTTTTATTGGCAGAATGACAACCCTTTTAAACTGTCCAAGTTTCTTTGTCATTCCGTGGGATGTTTTGTCATTGAACAAATTTAATTTAAACCTAGTTCCCGCGGTCAAAATTTTACTTCCGTCGCCGATAGGGATATCACTTTCAGGGTTCGTGGAAATGCGGGCTAATGCGAGAAAAATTCTGCCAGTTTCTAAAGGCATTGTATAAAATGAAACATCTTCTGCTACTCAAATAAATATCTATTTAAGTCTCTTGTAAATCTGTTTTAGAACCAATAATTTTTTTTTCGCTAGAAGAAACTACAGGTTTTTTTATAAATTAATAGAAATGTCTTGAGTTTTGCAGCTTTGCATTTTCGTTGACAGTTGCGCATACGTTTTCACGTGTACTTACTCGCTAACAACAAGCTGAATCAACACAGAGTATTTAAGATGTCCTGAAAACACTGTAGTACTGAATAATGTATACAATACAGAACTGGATTCTCTACTTTCGCATCATAGTTATAAATCGAAGCGTCCTTGATAACCTTCCGTTTTTTGAGTTACCTCTTGAGAGCGAATGAACGTCCTTGAAATTTATTCACGCCCGCCACATTTCAAACAAACACAAACAGGTTTCAATTGCAGCTTCAAATATTCCGTATGCCTTGGCTTTGCTTAACACCAGCGAAGTTAAAAAATGCAGAGCAGTGTTATAAATGTCTGGTTTTGCTTTTTAAATTAACATTTGTAACCGAGTCATTTTTCTCTGTCTGTGGAAAGACATTTAAAAACTTAGTTGAAATAGATTCAATTAGATGATTGACAGACATGCGTTCGCCTTAATATTTTTTTAAGAGAAAGGTTCCATTAACAATTGTGGTTGTGAAATACAATTTCCTTCGGTTTTTAAATGGAAAATGAAAATTTATATCCTAGTACTTGAATTGATCCGTGAAAATAAAATGGGAGAAGTCGAATTTGAATTACGAACGGAAAAATTCATCGAAGGAAAATCGGCTCAATAACAGCTGAAATAGGCTGAAATATTCCGATAAAAACATAATATTTTAGTTAAACTAGTTTTGGAAAGCTGCAAAGCTAATGGCATTATTTTAACTGGGGTAGTTCTCGTGTGTGGAGTTTATGAGGAAAAGAATTGAAGAAATATTAACACGTAAATACGAAAATCATTTAACCAGGAAGTAATATATATTGCAGCTCGAATCGTAGTCGAAATAAGCTGGAGGAATTACACAATAATCAAACTTCCACAGACGCCTCGTCTTTAAAACTCATTAATTAAAGAGCAATCATTCATGTTCCGGCTGCTTAAGGCGTTGAAGAAACTAAATAAAGAATACGATTGTCATATGGACCGAAGTCTGTGTCAGTTTCTATTTAAGGCATCATTTTCAGAAAAGTAATCAATATCATCGCATTGTTATGTAGATATTTGTAGCAAAAGTTCGTTTTGATAATCAGCTCTGCATAATAGCTGCCTTAGAAACAAAATGATCGATATATAAAGAACTATGTACTACAAAGCCCAGCCCGTGTTGTAATCCCTTTGTCAAGACAATTCAATAGAAGGCTCTTTTGCTGAGCTCTAGTACTTCCAACTCTTTTGCCATTAACAAAAATCCTGTTTTATTAACGGCCTCTCCACGACTGAGTCAGTCGAACCGACCGAATGAACTAAACGAGAGTCTTTTTACGGAGAGTAATTCGATAACGTGCCTTGGTCAAGTGAGCGAAACCTTCCCTAACTTAGATGGCTCAAAACAGTTTCTAACACTTTCAAAGACTTAGATTTTGCTGGGTCATTATAGCCATGCACTCTTAACCAATTGATGCCACAATCATTGTTCCAAAAAACTGCTAACATGGTGAACATGTTGTTGTCATTTTCGTAACACAATAGGTCACCATAGCAACAGTATCACCTGCTAAAAAACACCCTTAATTAAAGGTTTAGGTTTTGGTAAGTAGGATAAGGCCTGTTCATGGGTTTCAGAGCCAGAGTATTGAAAATTAAACCACTTAAAGAAGGTGTATCCTGCGTGATAAGGATGCGACACTTGTTTCTCTGGCAGTGCCTCTCCTCGAGCAGAAAGAAAAGTGATCAGTCCATCTCGCGGGGAGACGAAACCTTAACAGGACCAAATTTATAAGACCGTGCAAGAGTCTTAAACTGAAACTGGAAACTCTCACCGGTCTGCTCGCGTTGTCTTTCGTTCTCGTTTGACAGCCCTTAGCACTAGTTAGCCGTTGTATATTTTTTTTTGCTTTAACCTCTTATTGGTTTAGTCGCCATAACTTCCTCTTGGCGAAGTATAATAACTTGCAATTTTCGGGAAAAGCAAGAAAACTGTTGAATTTGTCTTCTTTTAGCAGTCGGCGTATCTTCCAGTTCTTTATTAAAGACAAATCTTTTTCTTTTTTTGCAGATTGTTGTTCAAGTAAATCTCGCACAGCCGCAATCATTGGAGCAGCATTCAGTGGCGTTACCATGGCAACGGCGAGTCTTACAGGCCTTTTCCACGTGCCGGTAATTAGTTACGCCTCAACGAGTCGTCTCCTTAGCGATAGGTCTAGGTTCCTTTACTTCTTCCGCACGGTTCCCTCGGACAATCTCCAGGCTAAGGCGGTAACAGATCTGCTTGTTGCCTTGAAGTGGCACTTGGTGGTCGTCCTGGCCTCAGATAACGAATATGGTAGATCGGGAATAACTGCTCTGAAGCAAATAATTCAGAGTCACACAAAGCAACAGATTTGTGTCGTAGTCGACGAGCTGTTCTCACGGAAAGGAAGTAAAGAGGAAATGACAACGATCTTCCAGAAAATCAAACAGTTTTCCAAGGCGCGGGTGATAATCTTGTACGCCGAATTTCCGGACGCGGTTTACTTTTTCAGCGAAGCACAAAAGGCGTCTTTGGCGAATTACATGTTCATTGCGTCCGACAGTTGGGTTGGATCTACAGATGTCACTCAAGGCGCCGATGACGTCTTTCATTCAATTATTGGATTGAGACCCCCAATAATCTCCTTGCCAACGTTTGATTCCTACTTCATGGAGAGCCTCCTTAAAAACAACAGCGTCAATCCGTGGGTACATGATTCCAAAAGGAGCTTAAATTGCGACGAAGGAAATGCTTCTCAGTGTTACTCAGGGGTACACCACGACGGTTATGTACCGTATGTCATAGATGCGGTATTTTCAGTAGCACACGCGCTTCATGCGATGCTGAACTGCAGCACAAGCGCGTGCTCAAAGAAATGGAGCGACGTTGACATTCGGGATCTTTCAAAGTTTATTCAAAATGTATCGTTTCCCGGATATTCGCGACAGCACTTTTTCTTTAGCGAAGAGGGCAGCACAAGAGGACTCTATGACATTTATCGCCTGAACAAAGGAAGCCTGAGTTATGCAAAAGTGGGTTCGTGGAGTGAAACGCCTTTGAATTTGTCAGAGATTTCAGCGCACGGAATCAGTTCTGAATTGCCAGTCTCGATTTGCAGTAATGATTGCAAGAAAGGTGTAGTTTTAAATGAATGTTTATCGTAGAATAACCTAGAGGCCTTAGTTAGCGCGATGTCTTCATGACTCAGGGTACTCCTCTCCGGATCGAGGGGTCGAGGTTCATGCCTTGACCGGGAGCATTGTGTTGTATATTCCACCCAGGTGTATAAATGGGTACCGGCGATAGACTAGCATCTAATCCATAAATACTCCTAGTCGCTTCATGCTACAGAGACCAGAGATAAGCTGCGGCCCGATGGGTCACTTAGTTCGGTATGCAGACTTAACCCTTTACCTAAGTTGTCGTTGGTCAAGGCTGAATATTTTTGTCCACCAAGTGAAAATCGGCTTTCGTTGACCACGTGATAATCCCAATTTTTTTCCCGCCGGGTCAATAAACGCTAAACGTGGCACTAATTCAAAATCAGTTATTTGAGAATATTTAATTTTCAAACTTTCTCACTAATTATAAGAATTTTTCTCTATATTTTGTTGCGTTTTCTTTGGCCTTGGCTTGCCATGACAATTTTTAACGATAAAAAGACAATTGTACCTTTGATTTTATTTTTTAGGCGAGTATAAGATTCCACAATCTCAGTTCCCAGAATGCTGCTGGAGCTGCGCAAAGTGTAGCGGGAAATCCTTTGCCAACACGTCGCACGTGGCCCAATGCTCTGATTGCCCAACAGGAACATGGCCCACTGCTGACCACTCAGGATGCAGTCCCATCGAAGCGAGGTACCTCCATTGGAGCGAGAGCTGGGCTATCGCTATCGTGTTTCTATCATCATTTGGGTTTGCTCTCGTGATCTGCACAGGCGTCATTTTTATTAAATTTCGAGGAACAGCAATTGTGCGGGCTGCTAGCAGACAGCTATGCTACTTTCTTCTTCTGGGAATTGCAATGTTTTATGCCACACCCCTCCCGTATATTGCCAAGCCTTCCGCAGCATCTTGTAAACTTCTTCCGTTCATGTTTGGATTTTGCTTCGTGTTGGTGGTTGGTAAGTATACCAGCGTCATTCTGTTAACTTTCGCCATAAACGACAACAGCAACAACAACAAAATAAAAAAACATTCCACCATCAACACTAACTGTCTAATACCTCCTGACAACATATTAAAATTCTAAAAATCTAGTGACGGAGATAGAAATTTTAAACAGACTTTCGTTTGAAGATTACCTTTTTAATGTATAAACCCTGAATCAACTCTTCAATAAGAAAAAAATCGACCGCTAGCATTTTTTATTGTAAAAAATTGTGAATATCATCTTTGGGAATCTCTTAAAATGTCGCAGAATGTATCATAAACGGCCTTTGACTGATTCAGTGGAGTGGTTTCCTTGTTAATGGTCCCTTAATAAAACTTATTTTAAAACTTTTTCAGGAAGCATTCTCATCAGAACAAATCGAGTATCCAGGATTTTCAACGAAAAGCTTCTCCGAACAGGGAAAATAAATTGCCTTGACAACCATTGGCAGCTGTTAATACTAGGAAGTTTGCTGACCACCGAGCTCGCGCTCTCGGTTGTATGGGTGTTTGGTTCCTCGACTCCAGTGCTCCCGCAAGTCATTTACTCCCAAAATTCTGAAGACGCCTCGCTCATCTGCAATCTTGCTGGAAGTCAAATCGGTTTTTCTTTGTGGCTCATTTACAATGCAGGTCTAGTCGTTGTTTGTACGTATCAAGCTTTCCTCGTGCGCAAAGTCCCACAGAATTATAACGAGTCGCGATTAATTGCTTTCAACATGACCACGATTTGTATAACCGTTCTTGTCTATATTCCATCCTACATGGGTACATCTGCTTGGTATCGGACGGTTATTTCAAGTTTTATGTTCATTTTTCTTGGAACGCTAACCTGGGCTAGCATCTTCGCACCAAAGATTTATATCATTCTATTTCGACCACACAAAAACATTCCAATGCGGCCTTCAGTCAGCTCAATCACTCTTGGAGTCATCACGCCCTCTCCCACTACCACGCAGCTCGGCAATCCTAGCGAGCAGAACACGCATAATCAACAGAACTCAATAACTCCAAACGAGGATGAATCGTGGGAAGGTCTGTGGGCAAATTTCGACTCGTCACGTGATGTGAATGGAAACGAGGCACCCAATGAGGAAGAGGACTCACAGATGTCAGAAGCTCGGTTTCTCGGCGAACTCGACGTCTTTCCTGAGCCTGAACATAAAGAAACCACCGGAATTGAAACAAAGACTGATACTGGACCAGAATTAGACGAAAACTGTGCAAAGATGCCACAAAAGAAAACCTCTGTAGTACGCTTCGAAGACGAAGTGACTACAGAAAAAACTGAAGATAAAGCAAAACAAGTGATTCCCAGGAAGAAGTCTAATTCTAACCAGGGTGGGATATTAAGAAGAACTTGTACCTCAGAAAATTTTGAAAACCTTTGTAACGGGATGAGTCCTAAAAAGAAAAAAACTTCACTAGTTCGCTTTCAGGACGAAGCGGAAAATTACGAATTTAAGCACCCAGACAAGGTGTCACTGGCCGCTAGCAGAGAAGAACCATATCAATTATCCGGCTTTGATGAGCGAAAATTAAACGAACGAACTGATAGGGTATTTGAAGGAGAGGAACAATGCACATTTGTTAAGAGTCCTCCCGTTGAACTTCAATCAAACGGTGTTACGGAGCAGGGGAGGAAAAGAAAAATTTCTGTGTTTTCATTTCAATAACGATGTGGAAATTGCCGCTCAAACCCACCCGAGGCTACGTTTTAATAAATCTTATTTTTAATAAACCTTGTTGGGTTAATAATAAGGGCATTATTCTCCCGTTAGACCCACGGACCGATTACGGGCCTGCAAAAGTCAAGCAGAAAGCTTTATGAAACTTATTGACCTCGCACGTTTAGTCATTACAGGAAATAAAACTCAAACCTCAGACTTGCCGCAATTCTTAGCGCACGAAAACCTTAACAACGTTTATAAAAACGTACGGAAGATTTATAAAATCTTCAAACCTAGACTACAAAATGTTTTTAGTACAGGGAAAAATATTGTAAAAGTTTGACTTTCTTTGTGCCTTGTAGGTTGTGTTAGGGTCGCAAGCTATAGTGGTAAAAGGTACAACCGCCATAATTTTTCCTATGGTGAATCACGGGACTCGAAGTTCATTATGTCTGTACCATCAACCTCATTTCCAGTTCCCTTATTCAATATGCCTCACGTGAGAGGAGAGCCCTGGGAACAGATCAAGCTAAACATTTTTCGCGTACGTACTAAGAACTTATTTGAGATTAAAAAAAATATATGTCATATTGACGGAGCTTACCTCACAAACCGCTTATTTTGAAGAAATCGGTCAAGTTTATAAGTTTGTCGTTTGTAATCTGTCTTTCTTAGTCGTGGCCATCCTTACATTGTTTGTTTTGGTGCCATTCTTTCTCAGAAGATTGATATTTTAAGATTTCCTTAAATCAGAAATCAGAAAATGACTCTATGCCACTGTATCTCATAATGTTTCACACCTTAGAATTTGTGCATTATTAGGATCGTCTTGGAAACAATGCGAATTTACTTTTAGTCTTTTAGTTTTCAATCATTACTAAACGCATAGGCCAAAGTAACACTGAAATATTAGAAGTTCAAATTTATTTGCTCTTCTTAATTTGAGCGAGCGACACGGTATTGGAGCTTTCAGGAATTACTAAGATAACAGACCTCCGAAATTTGCTCCTTGCTCAAAAGATGATCTCAGCAGTTAATACAAGGAACCGAATGAAATTCAAGTTATTTAAGAGGTAGTGATGGCTTTACCGTTGTTATTTGTAAAAGAGAGCGTTTTATTTAGAGAGAAAAGACGAGTTTACGGGATTTCACAATAACACAAGATGATCACAGTAAAGTGTTTTTTAAGGTTTTTAGTGGTTGCGGGATCGAATGGCGATTAAATCCGCTGGTTCTATTCGGATCACAAGAACAGTCTTTTACAATAGTATCGGAAGTTAGTGTCGCATTCAATGTCCGTTAACACCGCATTCAATGGCAGTTAAGGTCGCATTTAATTTCAGTTAACGCGCTTTTTTCCAAACGTTTCCATCCACACCGTGCTAAAACGCAAAGCCTGCATGCGTTTTTAAATTCCTCGGGTTTGAAGAGCGTTTTCGAAAAGCTCCGTTTTCGTGACGGCGTAGCTAGCGTGGACGGGTACGGGGCCTTCAACAAAACCTTTCCTCAGTTGGTAGCTTGCTCATATATTTTACTTTTTTCCTTCTCCCAAAGTTTACCACCCAGTCGGTTCTTTCCTTGTGTTCACTCAAGATTGTGCACTCTGTTTAGTGTTTTTTCTCTGTTTGTCTTTTTTTGTTCTGTTTTCAAAACACTGACAAAAGCCACGAAAATTAATTAATCTGTATCTCTTTACTCACAGAAAGCCAAAAAAGATGGAGTTTTCCGCCAGGCGCCAAATAAGACCCATCGGCTGGCTGAGTAATATTGATGCAAAAACGCATGGTTGTTTTTCATACCGCTGAGCAAAGGAATCGAAGGTTAAGCGATGGGCAATGATGGCGATCTTATTTGCTTCCTTCTGTTTTAAATAACACTTGGTACTGGAAGAAGGCAAACGCCACGTGTATCTGAAGGAAACCAACGACCAAGTCTTCAAATTACTGGAAAAAAAACTGAAACTGAAAAAAAAAATTATTAGAAACACCATTTGGAAGACAATTCACCATTAACATATTCCTTCAACTTATCTAACCAACAGTGCAAATTTAATATTGAAATCTAGGTTGAAAATCGAAAAACTACAGCAAATTTGGAGCGCAAATATGCAAGTCCACTAACCTTGTACAACATAAATATGATGTTCAAAAGCCTCGATGGATATTTTGGGGAGACGTAAAACCTAATATTATAAAATGATTTATCATGGAGGTTCAGAAAAA
>OMLO01005744.1_pt1 | contig 10424 bp, 1 predicted proteins | sample 1674811 | NCBI WGS metagenome assembly OMLO01 (sample SAMN06265003, study PRJEB25207) | coral metagenome | isolation source: Coral host | place: Mexico:La Bocana,Puerto Morelos, Mexico | collected 2008-11-13
CCGTTTCTTTCCAGAGCACACCCCCAGCACGCAGCAAAGGATGCACTCAATGTCTCTTGAGGTGACCCGTTTTGGGAAACCAATGTCTTTAAGTGAAACTTCAATCCGACTAGAAGAATTTTCCAAAGAGATAATGGCACCATTCATCAAATTCCAGTAGGGCAGGGAAGTGATTATCGAACCAAAGCTCATGTCTGTGTCGTTGGAGTCACAAACCAACCGTTTTTCGTTTCTTTCTCACACGTTTCATGGCCAGTGAACTGCGTCTATAGAGTTCTTGATATGCCTCTGAGTCGATCGAATTCCCGGTTGTCGATGGGATGTTTGGCACAATGTCCAGAAATTTAGAAGGTCCTTTTGCAAGCTCGTTTTGCAGAAGTGTGATGAGTTCGGATTGGAAGGGAACCACCGGCCTCATCTTGATACCCTGATAAAATTTCTTGAAACCCAAAATGTAACAGGAACTGCATTTCCCCGTGGCAAGTTTAGGCATGATTTGTTGTACAACCAAGGATTGAACATGCTCAAGCAAATGCTGACAGTTTGAACCAAACTCTGAAAGGCTCGCCCCCCATTCCTTCGCATCTGCAAATGTACCTGCTTGTACTACACGTTCAATGCCAAACTGGTCCTTTCGTCTGAGAGGAAGAAAACGTTTGTTGTAAAACATCCAAGATAGAGCCATTTCCGCCCACGTGATTCCGGTGGATTGTCCCATCGGACCCAACGAATGGTTGGGCCATTGAATTTGTTGTAACCAATCAAGTGTCCGAGTTGCATTGTCAACGCCCCAAGCACAGGACTGTAGCTCTGTTGTATCCCAAGGTCCAGAAAATTTGACCGGCTCTTCAATGTACCATTGTAAAAAAGCATCCACAATTTCCGGTTGGGCGTGAACCCTCGTCCCCTGAGAAAAACACTGTTGTTGTCTCAATGTTTTTGATCGCAGGTCAAAGAGCTGAAGTTGCATGGTGTAGACTTGATGCAGTCTTTCACGGTCAATCAAAGTCTGTTCTGCTCTCTTTTTCAAATGTTTGGCAAAATCTGGGAGGAGTTTATGGCAAGATTCAACGGCAGTGTCATCTGCCACTTGGTTTCCCAAAAATTGGTAAAGCTCATTATTGGCTACTTGAGACAAGTCTGTATGGGCTTTAATTTTTGCAAAACATACTTGAAGATCTTCTTTGAGAGGCCAGAGTCTAGCAAAGATGTCAAAATGTTCCAAGTCCGAAATTTGTGATATCCGATCTGCACCTAGGAAACGATTGAAATAATGTATCGCAGTAGCACTATCAGTGTAGATACATCCTATGCCAAAGTGTCTTATGATATTTGCAATTGCCAAAAGTTCAGCTCTCAAAATATCCTGTTCCCCAAAAACGCGATTTGCACAAGCAACCAGCAAAGTTGGGGGTATGAGTTTGCTAGAACGATATAAACTGGCCATTGCAACCCGCTCTTCATCTGATTGGCAGGCATCAAAAATGATACTATAAGAAGCATAACGACATGTCACAAGGTGCGGATATTGGCATGATCCATCAGTATACCAATTGATGGGCAAAGAACGAACTTGGAAATCAACTATCATTTTTTGAACTGCTGCATTGAAAACCCCATATCCATGTTGGTATTGCGCTAAATCAAGCAACTCTGAATCATGATTTACATGAAGAACTGTGAAAATTGGTAGGCTGGATTCAGTTGCAATGAGGTCATCTACAAGCTCGGAATAATTTTCACGAATTTCATTTCCAATTGGGCACTCAAGTAACCTATGCACTTTACTATCCTCAGCAGGGCAAAAAGGGCACGTTGTTTTAGTTTCTGAGCTCCAATGTTGTTGTTGATCAGGCAATTGAAAACAACAGGAAATTTCACGAAGTAATTTTTTCCGCTGCACACAGGTAAATTTTGACAAGACAGCAACGGTATCAGGCCGATTGATATCACGAAATCCAAAAAGAGAATGCCTTTGAGTGTACATTTCAATTAAAGATTTCATCCATGCTTGGTTTACAAAACGTATCAATCTCCTGTGACTGATTTGCATCAGTGGGAAACGCAAAAATGTATCAAGGGAGAGATTACCTTCATGATCTATCGTCCACGACAATTGTTTGAGGACATATCCAAAAACTGTAGCTGGTCCTTTGATGGCATGCATGTGTCCACGAAAACTAGATGCAATCCTAAAGAACCAGTATTGTGTTTCAGAGTCAGCCTTATGCAAATATTTTTTCGCTGTCAAAAGAACTTTCAACCAAATCCAGGGCTCAGGATCCAAGATAAGGTTTTTGGTTAGAGCCAATGCAATCACCGGAGACGCGGAATGAGATTTTCCAAGCAACGCATTGAAAACTTTTGATCTAAGTCTTGCAAGGTCGTCACTTGAAGGGATTGACAATTCGCATCCATGAAACATCGCCGGAAAAATGCTGGCTCTAAGAAGATATTCTTTTTGTGAAAGATCATGCTGCATGGTTTGCAGCCTTGCTAATCTCTTACAACCATTGTCTATCCTATTTTTTGCTAGGCCTTTTACACGCTGTCCTGAATATTGCAACTGAAGACCCAGGTCTCCTGCTGAATGTTTACGAACCACTGCAGTTTTGGCAATGTCGTTTAGCTGGGATGCTAAAAAACTGGCTTCATGGTTTGACGTTGTCCAAAACCAAGTCTTATCCCAATCAATGCTTAGTCCTGCATGTTCTAAAAACCATAAAGTTTCTCTCAAAATGATGCAGTGGTGGTTTATTTCATTTAGTCTCCATCCCCAGTTATCTGCGTAGGCTGACAGTGCAGGAAGAGTCATATGTGAGAATTGGCTCGTGATGTAAAAAATCCAGGCACAACTCACTGCAATCATGGTGACTACACTGAAGGTATCACCTTCAGGAAAGCCACAGGTTGTTGAGCCAGCAACCCATGCTTCACCAGATAAAATCCAAAACCTACACAAACGTGTAAGTGAAAGAAACCACTGTATCAATAGAGGCTCTGGTATTCCTAATGCACGTAACATAGCATAGGCGAAAGTCCAGCGAATGCAATTGAAGCACTTTTTGAGATCTAGTGTGAGACCCGATCGGGATTGATTTTGAGCTTGGGCAAGCTCTAGTTCCAATTGCATCTGATATGCATTATCGAAAGCTCCCCTTTTTGGGAGGAGGCCTGTGATGCTTGGTGGTGCCCAGTCGGCCAAAATTCGAAGCAGATGTCGACTAGATACAGCACTCCAAAGTCTATAAAGCTGGGCAAGGATTGTTATCGGTCTTGTCTGTCCATGGGTCGGGATATCTTTCGTCTTAGCTAATGGACAGGTGAGTCCAATCATAAACCACTGAGGAAATCCAGAGGTATAAGATGTAAGAACGTTGGCTATATCCTGTAGCATATCTGAAGACACCATTTTCAATTCCTGTGCACTTATCATATCGATACCACGTGCTGAGTGACTTTTTAATTTCTTAACAGCTTCAAGCCAAAAGGAAAGATCAAAGTCAATGTGATAAGCTGGGTGCGGTGGAAAAGTGTCCACGATTTCCTGGAAATTTGCATGTGCAAAGACTTCAGAAATGTTAGATTCGTCTCTTTGCCAAATGGGATTCCAAAATTGATTCAGGGAAAAAGCAATCTGTTGTGGAGAATGCGCAAACGTTGTCTGTTTCACTACAACTTGTTCAGGTAATTCTCTGATAGTATGCGATGAGATGTGCATACAATGGATATCCATATGACAAATGCGAAAGATTTCACCTTGCACAAGAACAGGGAAATTTTTGTCAAAATCATCAATCTTATCTCCATAGATTTCGAAGTGGCCTAATTCATCAAGTGGGACAACAAGAAAATCTTTTTCAATGGTATGTTGTATTTCCGTAACAGGTGGGTTGCTTGGACCTCTAACATATCGAAATGCTTGCTTAGAATGACCTTCTTTAGATGCATCTATGCGTCTAGCATATATTAGTTTTTCATGATACCATTTGGCATTTTTTCGCAACGATGCTTCAACGTCATAATGCACAATCTGTGAAAGGTCAAAAGTCCATTGATGACTTGGTAGCGGCCACAAAGGAATTCCTAATTCTGGAATAGACTGAGTCCAATGTAGAAAAGGTTTAGCATCAAAAGCATGACACTTGCAAATTGCTGCCCATTCAAGGGAAAGCTCATGAAAGGTGCTAGGCTTTATGTCAATACCATTTTCATATTTTTTTAGACGAAGACAAAATGATTGGATACGTCGCAATTGTTTCACTTTCTGTCGAGTTTTCATTGTAAGAACTTCACATGATGGTTCATAGTCTCCATTTCTAGCATGACGAATGGCTGCATGTATAGGCTTCTGCTTAGGTTGTTGCGGTTGGCATCTACCTCGGTAAGCACTGGACAGAGTTCGAAGTCCCCGGGTTGAGTCCTGTTGGCTTTGAAGGTACAGTGCATGGTCAGCAACTTCTTCAAACATAACGCCTATTTCTTCGATGGTGTTAGGTTTGCAACGCCAGTTACGTGAATCATTGGCTGCTTCTTCAAGATGTTCAATTCCTAATTGCACGATTTGCTTGGGATATCGAAAAATCTGTCGAAATAGCCCTTGATCAGGAGGTTGCAATGTGAATGTGACTGGTCTATGCGTGGCAAACCATGTGCTTTCAAGAACCTCAATTTCACGTAAAAAGGGCAACAAAGATGGAGCAACTATGGCTGAGTCTGGATTAGTGACTTCTTTACACGATGGTGGCATGACAGTTTGATACTTCTTATGATATATGGAACATAAGTGATCAAAGCCTTTATCTGCAAGTTCAGGCCATAGTTCAAAGTCTACCACTGGCATGTTGAAATCTCCCATGATAATCAAAGGCAGCGGCAAATGCAAAGATTGATCATAGGCGACTCTCATAAGCTCATTGTTGAAATCAACAGCTTCTGGGTGACTAAGTGGCTTGCAGTATAGGACAATGATTTGTATATGTGACTGCCCAAAAGTGATGACACTATGCACGATTCTTGGATTTGCATTCCAAGTTGATGGCAAAGGCAATCTTGCTGGTCTGAAAGGGATCGTCGAAATAATTCCTGTGCCATTAGCTTTTCCCTTGGCAGCTTCATGACTGGTAATGGTTTCACGAAAGGGTTGTACAGGTACAGACCACTGACAATTCATCTTATGTTTTCTCACATTGGATTCAAAAGTGACTTGCATAGCGGCTGTAGCTGCAGTTTCTGACATGGAAATGACATGGCAAGAATTTTGCTGACATAAGCTTACGTAGGTGTCCTCTTTTTTGGCAATGGAAGTCGGATTGGTGATGCAAAATTTGACAAAACTCGGAAGTGCTTTGCGGCTTGATGGTCCAGGATTAGCGGCCTCCCCAAATCTGACCCCTGACCCCAGGTTAGGTCTCCAAGCAAAAACTAAAGCAACTTCAATGCGAAACTGAAATGTCTGGAATGTTGCTGTTACACCGGATGGATTGGGCAAGAAGGCTTCCCCCAGCATATTACCTAATCTCAAAAAGGTCATACAAGCAACGATATCAAATGCAGTAATTAAAAAGACCTGACAACAATGTGGCAAAACGAAGGTTACATCAGAGATGTGAAAGATAACCCCGATATTACAAAAAGGTAATGCCCCTAACAAAATGGCCAGTGTTGTTTTAACGAGAGTTGTTACAACAAACAAGAGACAAAGAACAACAAGCAGAACAAAACTGGCCATGGTATGGATTTGTCACATCTCAGCGTCCTCCGGTTCATTGGGTGCTTTTCGCTTAGGCACAGCTCCCAGCAGTTGCTTGAGCTCTCTCATGTTGTCATCAAAGGTCTTCGATTGTTGTTGCAAAGCACCACTGAACGAAGCATCAAGTTCTTGTTTGACTTGGTTAAGCCTCTGATCGATGTGGGTTCGAATTGCAACATCTTGTTTCTTGACATCTTGTCGGAATTTCTCGAAATTGGCATCTTGATCAGCTTGATGTTCATGTACCTTAGAAATTGTTTCTTCAAGCTTGGCTATACGTTCATCTTGGGCTGTCAGCTTTGCTTCATGTGGACCTTGTAGAGTCCTGGAAGCCTGTGGTGCAACAGACGGTTTAGCACCTTGCCAATTTGCCCAGGGATCTTTCATCAACATACCAACCTGAATGTTTGGTTCATCTCTTCTGGCAGCATTCATCAATGGGCGAGGACCTGCAACAACAGGATGCGTGGAAGAACCTGTTTTCGGTGGTAGCTCACGAGTTAACACAGGATTGCCGTTGAAAGTGAGCTGTAAAGGTTTTGGCCCTTCTGCACACCCTACGATCCAAGTGGTTGGACCAATGGCCCTCAGTGGCCTTACCTGCCATTGAAACTGTTCAGCCCACGACTGGATCATGTCTGATGTGGCTCCAAAAGGCAAACTTTCCAACTTGAAGACCTTGTTGGTTGCGATATCTTTGGGTGGAGTAACCCCCGGAAAGATTTTGTCCCATGCCGTTGTGAAATTTGCTTTTTCAACTCTCAATGCCAGTCTATCTTTCGATTTGGCAAGACCAGCGACACCTTGAACATTGGCTGCTAGGATACGACACTGTGAAAGATCTTGGCCTTGTGACAACCAAATGAGTTTCCAACGTTCGCATGGACGCCCCTGCTGATTTTTTGGTGTCATCCACAATTTGTTATAGCCGCTGGCACGAAGAACATCTGTGAGTGCTGCATCTTTGATAGCACAGTGCACTTGGATTGAGGTAGAATCTGATGGCGAACAAGCATTCCTTCCTCTTCGAAAGGACTTTCCCCAAATTGAAACGACACCCTCTGATGAATTCATCTGTTGTTTCAGGAACTGATAAGGATTCTGAGTGATATGGTGCCAATCATCGATCCAATCATTTTTCCATAAAGTAACAGCAACAAGTGAGCATCCAACATGGGGCACTTTGGTGGTTTCTTGTGATTTCGGAAGCAAAGACTTTTCCCCGAACTGAAAAAGACTGCATGCGAGAAGAACATCACGACCGTTTGGATCAACACATGGAATATTGATCTTCATGCTTGTCAATGAGGTATCAATGGTTGGCTCACCTATGATTGCAAGGGCAAGTTCGTCAGCTGATATCTTTCGACCATCTCTCAACCATGGAATGGCAAAGTCAGGAGTGCATAACATAATTCCATGAAGGTGCCCTGCAAAATCATGTATTTGAGTGCAATCCGTGCCATCTTGATTGTAGAGAAAACCAGGTTTGACACTATAGTTTTCTGGGTTTGGCATTACAACCTTCTTTTTTGCTTTGCTCTGACCAGAATGGGCTGACGAAAGCGTGGTATTCACAGTTGGGATCCGAATCGAACTGGCTTCCATGAGTGCTTTGATTTCTTTAAGCTTTTGAGGTCCTTGAGGTAAGGAAGCAACTGGAGTCACTTTTTTCACACCCTGAGATTCAAAAAGGGTTTCAATGCTTTCACTAACCCATTTCAGTTCATAGCCTTCTTCAAGGAGTGTGGAAGCTAAAGAATTTTTGATTTGCACACGATGCCCCGATTTGGAGGTAGTGGCTGGACCACCACCACTGACTTCACCAACCAAATGGAATGTAAGAACATCAGTTGAGTCTTCTGCAACAAAATCTTGAATGGTGGTTTCATGTACAGCCTGCTTGCCTTTGTGCACAAAGCGATGATTCAATTTGGAAATCAATGGCAAAACTAAGCAATCAAAAAGGTCAATGAGATCACCTAATTGTAGCGTTGTCGGGACGGATGCAATCCACAAAGGCCTGCTCAACCATTTGATTCGAATGGTGGGTCCGATGCCCTTGAATTGCTCAGCAAAGGTGCGAAATGCATTCACAACCAATTGGACACGAAACGCAAAAATGGGCACAGGACATCGTTTGGTGGATGGCTGAAAAACACACTGATGTCCATTTCCGATGCTATTGATCTCAGCTGTATATCCACATTGCTTCAAGATGTCTTCTGAGAGTACAGATTTCCAAGTTTCAGCCAAAAGCAAAGTAGCTTCAAGTGGTCCATGGAAAATGATAAGCAATGAATGGGTATCTGGGTCCCATGATGCAGTACTCTGACACAATTTCGAAGTGATAAGAAGAAATCCAACATTTGTGCAATCATCCTTCGGAAAATCTGATGGTATTTCAAACTTGAAGGTGCCAAGATCATGTTCCGGATAAACAGCAAGGAGAGGTGATAGATCATGTTCCGGAAGCTGGTCAAATTGATCAAACAGTTTGATGCTACCATTCTGGCTGGCCGAAAGTCTGGATTCTTCATTCGAATGCATCAAAGTGAGCATGTTGTCCTGATAAAGACACAAAACACTTTCTTTGGAATGACACGACGTTGGGAGTGTTGCAGCTGGGGATAGCATCAACGAGCAATTGGATTCATCATCGGTGTGCTCAATTTGATATTCAAAACCCCAAACTGCGAGAATGTTCTGATAAGGCAATGTTTCTTGAAACCAAAACTTGAATTCCCCTTCAGGTGTGACGATTTTCCCAAGAAGTACCGGGGTAAAGGCAATGGTCGGTGAGATCTCAACAGCGTCATTGGGAGTTATCGGCGAATGCTCCATATCTGCTTCATCAGTTGTGATTCCCGATTGTTGGAATGAAAGATTCATTGTCTGCGCTGAGGGAATATCATCATCTGCTTTGGTCACTTGCCCAAAAGTCCAAGGCCGAAGTCCATCGAAAGTCCAACAGTGACCAGCAGGTAATCTTTCAGCAACAATGACAGACTCAAAAGAATCAATCACATTGCATTGATGTTCAGACAAGACAAAGGGCTCCCTAGAGTAAAAACTCCCTGTTCGAATCTCAAGGCAGAAACATTGCTCAAATTTGAATCGATGATGATCCAAGGTTCGCAAAATTTCATCAAGATCCAAATTGGCAAATTGTGGAATCATACGAAGTCCATTGACGATAAGAAGCAAAGCATGATGTAGGGTGATTTGATTGCCCAAGACTTGGTATGCTTGCTTATGATCATTGACAACGAAATGTGTTCCATAAGCTGCATGCAAAGCTAAGATTTCACTTGGATGCCAATGTCTGATTACATCCTGCCTTGGTTGGTAATAGTGTGCAAGAAAGCCTTTGGAACGAAGAGTCTGTTCTTCAAAACAGTGCTGAAAACCATAGGATGCCATGAATGTTGGCAAAATTGCTTTACCATCATAACACCTGCTTTGCAGTGCTCTGTCAATCGGGGTGCTAAGGCGCTTTCCTGGTGGCAAAAGATCATGTTTGGCTGCTAGCTGTTTGACTTCATCTGAGAGAATGAGATGTTCATCGGTATCAAATTCATCATGAATGGCATCAAAGTCAAGAGGACTACAAGCCGTTTTTGGTTGCCAAAATTGAAAGGGTGAAGGAACCAAAGTCTCATCAGCTATGCGATAGAATAAGGCTAACCATCTTACCCTAGTAGTAGGCAAATGATCTTTGCAATCGACCAATTTGGACCATTTGGCTCGATAGCCTGCCCATGCAAATTGCATCAGGATTTTATGATGGTGATCATGAGTAACAAACCCTCCAACAGTTTCATACAGTATGATTCGTGGACGCAAAAATTTGCAAACTGCTATGCTTTCTGCTGCCGCCATACCATCTAAAGATGATAGCCCTGATCCTGCTGCTGCATTGGACCACGGTTGGCACGGTGCCGAAATTGATATTGCATCCGGCTTCCATTCTGCAATTGCAGAGTGCCATGTTTTCTGCGTGATATCACCATGAATGACACAATCATCTTGCATACCACTAAATGCATGACGAGGCATTACCCTAGTTCCATCTAAAAGTGGAATACCTAAGGACACTGCAAGGTTATGTGCAATTCGGATGTCATACTCAATGGCTATGGATTGAACAGGAATTTGGTGATGTTCTCTAAGAAGATGCAAACCACGTGTCCAACCTGCAAAACCTCCGCTAAAAAGCTCCAGCCAACGGATCCGTTCTGTACCAACTTTGTGATCAACTGGCATCACAATCGTGTCTTCGCAAAGTCGAAAAATAGCTGAATCACTCGGAAAAACTTCTTGCACCCCACACAAAAAATATTTCCCATTCGTCTCAGGTTTTGTCAACCTCGCGTCCCATAAAATTGAAATCTTGTCAAGGTCCGCATCTTTGTTGTATGTAACCCATTGTGACAAAATCTGTGATGTACTGCATCCCTCTGGAACCAATTGTGTGGCTTCGAAATTCCCTGAACTATTCATGGTAAGATTCTTGACAAGGATGGATGGTCTTTCAATGATTCGACAACCAGGGGATCCCATTAGATCATACTCCCAAAGTAGTTCATTGAACATAGATGTCATGGCCCAATCCGCGTCCCATACACTAAAGACGACAGGTTTGCTTCGTGAAAGCTTGGGCCTAAAACCT
>OMLO01005745.1_pt1 | contig 10424 bp, 12 predicted proteins | sample 1674811 | NCBI WGS metagenome assembly OMLO01 (sample SAMN06265003, study PRJEB25207) | coral metagenome | isolation source: Coral host | place: Mexico:La Bocana,Puerto Morelos, Mexico | collected 2008-11-13
GAGGACAACGATTTGTTCGGGAGCCTGGCTTTGTAGCGATTTAAAGGCATTTTCAAATATTTTTAACTTTTATCCATGGAAACAGAAGATTATCTAGCTGACTGCTATTTTTAAGATGAATCCACCCTGCTACAAGTGTCAGTTTGATCAAGAATGAGACCCACTTTTGACGTCTTGTCCTGGTGAATGGATGTTCTGGCAACTCAGGCCCCGCCGCTCCATACAAGCGGGACCCGTGAGAATCCTCAAAGGAATCTGTCTGTGGAAGTGCAAAAAACATTTAAATCACAATATATAGATCTGAAGCTACAACAGCTTGGAAACATAGTGGTAGATCACAACCATGGTTGCTAACGTTGTAAACCATTTTTTCCTCTGAGGCCCAGCCTGGGATCTACACCAAGGTCGGTGGTGCTTTTTGATGATGGAACTGGGGGATGGTTCAGGTTGGCCAATCGAGTTATCATACTAATGTAGGTGTCCCAAAATGACACATCAAGTCCCAAGTCAAATCATCTCAAATCAAGGCGAAATATCTCCCATCTTCTGAAAGTCATGTTGAAATATCATGTTTCATCTTCTTGAAATCCTAGATTTTGACACCACTTTCTCGAAAATGTCTGGCGTTCTTTATGATGAAGGTCCGGTCCTCCAACCCCTGCGGTGCTTTGGCCCAGCCCGTGGGGGAGCACAATGTCCGCATCGCAACAGATTTTTCAGATAGCATTCTTACAACTTCAACAACTTCAAGTCCAGCTCATTTGATAAACTGGTTCATTTTTCCTTTTCATGATTTAGATTCGATTTCTGATATATATATATATATATTTATATGTGGTAATCAAGTAGATGGCACAAACTAACAGCAACGAAAACATCCATTGCTTCACAGTGAAGCACCAAAACCTTGGGGAATTCCAATGACTTCCACGAGGACCAGCTGGTCCTTTGAGCCGAGCTTTGAGCTGACGCCCACAGCGTCAGGGGTTCCCAAACCTGGCGTTTCGTTGAATTGCCTGATTTGCAAGCCGTTTGAGGTGGTGAAATTATGGTGCAACTAAGCAGGTATGTTGTTGAAGATGGTGAAACTATGGTGAAAACTATGGTGAATATTGTTGAAGATCCTTTTTTGGAATATGTTTTGGATGTGAAGTTGCGTGTTTGACACTGAAGACTGTTCAGTGAAATACGATCCATATTGGCGTGTTCGGATGGAGGGTTTGATCATTCCTTTGGTCATGGGAAGGACTACGCTCAGCTCAGCATTCCCGGAATCCTTCAACAGGCAAACAGATGGGGTTCAAGGAATTTGGGACAGAACATGGTAATACTAACGGCATTGAGAGACAATGCAAACACTTCAAGATGTTTTCCTTATTCATTTTTGAATGCCTAGTCAGCCTCGCTTCCTTCAGTCAGAGTTGGATGCACCAGTGTGTTCCTGGTGACTGAGAAGTCATCTTGGCCCAAGACTCCACAGCTTAAAAACGAAGTGAAGTCACTTGGCAGCATGTTCACTCCCGTTGAATCAGCGATAGGAGGTATGATGATTGGATTATCAGCAGCATTGTGCTACATGGTTGATGGCAAGATTGCTGGCATTGCTGGTGTGCTTGGACCATTCTTACGAGGAGTTACTCAATGCCAACAAATGTCTGGTGGACATTTGTGGAAGCTACTTTTCTTACTGGGCTTAGTTCTTGGAGGGCTTATTGCCATGATCTTCAATGAAGATTTCTCTTTTCCTGGTGCAGCACCTTTTCATATGGTAAGATATATTGCTGCAAGCATCTTTGTTGGGATGGGAACTCGTATCGGTCGTGGCTGCACGAGTGGCCATGGCATTTGTGGTTTACCTCGCTTTTCATCACGAAGTTGGGTGGCGGTTCCAACCTTCATGGGCCACTCGATGCGAAGACAAACATCAAGTTTGGTTGTTGAACATCAACTTTTTTTTTTTTGAAAGGTATTTTTCCATAATGACCTGAAAAGACGTGAACAGATGTGGAAAAAACAACCTAAACATTATGTATGTCTATGATATTGATAGGGGAAATACATCCATGTATCACCATGTATCACATCCAAAGTGATACCAAACAAAACCCCAAGGTGTTGCAGTAGGCACCGTGGCCTTAACACGACATGCCTTCAACTGGGATGTTGCACCAGCTCCGGGAGTAGCAGAGCTGCAATGGCCTCCAAAATGGCAGTTTCCTGTGGCTTCGTTGTGTGGCTCCGTTGTATTGGCAGTGATCCTGGTTTTGTTGCCAGAAAAGATCCGAGTCTATGCATCTCCTTTGGTATGTGGAAGTATTTTTGGTGCCTCAACAGTGAAGAGTTTGATGTGCTGTAATTGTGTATGTTTATAGATGTATTCCAGCAAGATTTGATGCTAGTACAGAGAATGAAGTGAGAATCAATATGATAGTAAAATATGCAGTTAGCACCTTTTCTTGTTGAAATCTGGTCATTCCATTCTGCTAAGGTGTTGGACTTGGAGTTGCTGGAATGACTTCCCAAGCCAAAGTCTTGGATTTTCTGGATTTCGGAGGACATTGGGATCCCAGTTTGGCCTTTGTGATGGGTTGCGGCATTATGGTGAGTGGACCGGCTTTCTTATATGCCGAACGTGAGAGTAGCAAACCTCTTTGTGCAGACTGCAACTTTGAAAAGCCAGCGAAACATGGTGGATATGCGCCATTGATTCTGGGAGCCAGTTTTTTTGGTCTTGGTTGGGGTTTAATGGGTATTTGCCCAGGGCCCGGAGTCGCAGGTGTTATTCCTTACCTTGCGGGAGGAACTTGGGAAGGGGCCACTTTTGCAGTAGCATTCGTGGTGATTTGTATTTCCTGGCTCCTTACAGACAAAGTGGTGGTCTACTTGCAGGCAGTACCTCAAGCCCTTGAATCTGAAGCCTCCAAAGATGAAGAAAGTCAGCAATCAGAAGAGCCACAAAAAGCGTGAAGCTATGTAGGATGACAGGTCCTTTCGGTTCCTCCAGTTCTGTGCTTTCGAATTGCGAAACACAGTGCCTTGTCTTCACCATGACTGTACAGTTCGCATCATGCAATGATGGGCCAGAGATGTTATGTTTGGGCTCTTATTAACACAGCAATTCGCCGCAGCGACTGCTGGTTGCCCGTCCCGTTTTGTTCTGAGTCTGAGTTTCTCTTTGCTTTCTCTTTGTCCAACTCCTGGCTTTGACTGGGTAGTATGTGGGACAACAGAGGGGCTCGACGCTTTCATGAAGCAATGGTTAAAAAAAGAAAGGTTGCGATTTGTGCAAAACCCATTCAGACGGAATAAATGATTGATTGAATCTTTCTTTCACCTCTGTCAACAATATGCTGCATGCACTCCAGTTGTGATTTCAAACTAAAGGCCACAGTCATGACATAAACATGATACGGTTGATGGACAAGATCATACAACATTTTGCCCGAGTTGAGCTGATTAAACACCACTTCGCATCTAATTTAAGGACATGCTGCCGTAACAGCTTGGTTCACCGGATCTTTGCAAACATTACCATCGAGATGCATTACTGAGTTGATCTTGATAACCTCCCCCCAACCAACATAGCACCTCCTAGTAAGGTTTGGAAGATTATCATAGATTCCGTTTGGCTACTAATGCCATGCTATGTGAGTGGACGGCAAATACAGGGGCAATGAACGTGAATTCAACAATAGCCGTGACATCCAAAAATAAAACGACTGATTGAGGTATCTCTCTCCAAAATTTCAAACGACTTGACATCTGTGGATTTTCCGCAAAGTCCAAGAGACGCAAATTGCAAAGGCATGAAGATGTCGCATTTCCTGACTTGTTTTAAGCACAAACTTCGTGGTTGGCATTGAAATGGTTCCTGACGAAAACACTTCCCTCAAATTGCCTGGAAAAATACGAAACCAGTGAAACGTTTTTTTGGGGAAATCATATGTTCAAATAGTTGAAACATGGTGAGGTTTTGAACCGAGAATGGGTTACGTTTTTTTTTTGGAATACGCACCAATGAATTCCCTGGAAAAAAGCGACCGAAATGGCTTGGTTCATTCTTTCCCCCCTTCATATCGGTAGGTGCCATTGAAGTTGGGATGAAACCAACTTTCCATCAGCGCAACACCATGTGTTTCTCATTCCCAAGCGACATTTGGAATCTCTTCAAAGGCATAATGCTCCACTAATCCTGGGCTCAAAAGGTGCGGAAAACATCTTCAACAAAAAATCCAGCTTTTAAAAAGAACTCACCAACCAAATCTTGGCTCCCCATAAATCAACAAAATCTGAGCTCCCCATAAATCCAGGCTTATCTTCTGCGAACCAACCAACCCGAATCATCTTGGGGAAATGGTTGGATCCTATGTGCAGCTTTCAGCTGAGATACGATTGGAAGCCGAGAAAATCAACACCTCGGAACGACAGCAAAAACCCACACACACGACGGGTTGAAAGGATACCACGGTGTGTCACCTCCTGAAGAGAGTGAGTGAACCAAAAAAGGTGTATAATATGATGGATATATGGATGGCATAATGTCATTCCGCCTGCCGGCTTTGTTATCATATATCATCATATAATTGTTTGTTTCCCTTCTTTCTTCCTAAGCCACTTCTACTTGACACCCCAATAAGGTTGGTGAATTTTACCAATCTCTCCTCATTCCTCGGCCTTGGTTCCTGCCCCAAATTGTCCCAAGGAACTGCACAGAAAATGTTGATCGTCGAGCTGATCACCTAAAGGTGCAACGCATCTGGCCGTGGATTCACCAAAACCCACGGTGGAGGATGCACTACCAATCGTGGAGCATGAACAAAAAATATACGAAGAACTATACCTAAACATACATCATTAAACTTTCATAACCTTGTAAACGTCAAATGATATTGTTCATGCTTCTTTCTTCAGGATGCCAGTGAAACATGAAAAAATAAATCCCTTCCCTTTGTAACAAGAACCAAGTGATTCAAGTGATCTCATTCTGCTTCTAACACTTGGAGAGATATCAAGACAATCGCAGCACATTTTTCTGAGTTTCCCACTTGCCATGAATACATCCTGGAGTTTCCCATCCGGAGACACTCACGGTGGCCAACATTTTCGTGAAAAAACATATGGAGATGTTTATTGTTTTTGAATCTAGTTTTCGTAGCTTTAGGTGTTTTTCTTTGGCTTCTGCTTCTTTTTCTTCGTATGTTTCTTTATCTTTTTCTTCCTCTTCTGGTTGTGTTGGTTGTGGTTGTGGTTGTCTGACAGAAAACTGTATAGGAGCCAAACATACAAGAATATACAAGAATCAAGAAACGGGAGGGGCATTATGCAAAACCGGACAGTCATGAGAAAGTGTTTTTTTAAGCATAATGAACCTTTTGATAAATCATGCAATACATAAGTGATAGTGAAAAATCCCATGAAATTTGTGCAACATGAAAACTGGTAGAGAGAACGCTGGCGTGAAAATGCAAACAAAGGGGAGAAACTTTTGAAAAATCTACTGCAAGGAAAAATGGTCCAACGAAGGTGGGAAATGTTGTGGGAGAATGAAAGGATTCTCCTGGAAAAAATGGGTGCAACAAAAAATTAGATAAAAAATGCAGAAACAAGAAAGAAAGATTTTGAACGGGGGGGGGGAGGACGGAACCATAAATTCACCCAATGGCTCGAGTAGAGAAAACTGAAGCACGTTTCATGAATTTTGAGCACCAAACAGGCTGCATGATTCACCAAGACAGTGTGCAGCGAACAGATTCAATGGATTTGCCATGGGTTCCTATGTTCAAAGAATATGAAGAACGTCATGGCAGCAGGAAGATTGCAATTCAATCAAGTTGTTCGATTTGTTGCCCGTGGTCCGATGGCATCAAAGTGCGAGAACAGTGACAAGGAAGACGACAAGGCACCATCATGAATTATGACCTGTCGTCCAAATCAGAATTTGCACTTGGGAACTAAATCCGACACAAAAAGAAACTGCATGTAGAATGCTGAACCATTTGATGCATGTGAGCTGAACATACAGGTGACAGATGGAACTGGAGAAGGAGATGGAGAAGATAAGGTTGGTTGAAAATAGGACCCTTACCTTTGAGTGCCAACTTTTGAAATATTATTCTAAACAAGCATGCGATGCATGGGACATGCTAAGCTGTTCAATTGACAGGCTGGCGCCACAAGTGCATACTCTTCAAGGGCAGAAAAGATGCGGCAGATACGAAACCAGCAGTACCTCGGAAATTTGAAGCACAGTAGCGCACAGCATTTCTTACACTCAAACAAAGCAGATTTAACATCATTCAACTTGAATCATTGCGATTCCCTCTGATTCATCCGTCATTCATTGCCTGAAGCAGAAGTACTTACGGTGATTAACAAGACTTGGCAGATTGTGTGTTTCTTTGATTTGTGAACCGGCAGGCAGGCTTTGGACCAGGTGCTGGGCTGAGCATGGTTCACTTTAACTTTTGATTTCCATTAAAAAATCACCAAAACTATTTGTCAGAATTGCGCAGGAAAAGGCACCACCAGGTTTGGTGCCAGCAGGGAGACCACCACGCGGGCAGGCCAGCTCTTCAAGCTCAACGTCTCAAAGTGCCATTCTTTTGACAATGCTCCAAGTCCAAATGGCTTGGATTCATAGCCATCAATGTGAGCTGCACTGCTGCTCAAGGATGTTTCAACCTGTTCTGGCTGAAGGAGTGTGAAAGATATGTCAAAGATACTCTGAGTCTACCTTAAGAATTAAGAGGGTTCTTTAGAGTTTGCTACAGAAATACGATCAGAGAAGCATTATGATAGGATTTCCTATTTTGAGATATTAAACATATGACTATTACATTTTATATGAATATGATTTCAGGCAAGAAACAAACACTTGCGTTGGACTGCGTTCTTCAAAACCCGGTTCGCGATGGGTTGTTGCGGTAGCAAAAGTGTAGAAGGCGAGGGAGCGCCAGCACCTTCGATGCCGGAATCAACTTCGCAAACAAAGCCTGCAGCGGGCGCTCCGACGACAGCATCAACGGCTGGGGCTCAAGGACGGTCACCTTTTTTTTGGGTTTTACTTTAGGAGTTAGGGTTTATTCATCTCAGGAGGTATTGGAATCTATTTCTGCAGAATTGTGCTGTTGAAATCACATTCCAAAATCTTTGATGAGATTTGGGGGAGATTCTTTTGAAGTTAGTATATTTGGACGTGGACGTTTGGGTGTTAGGGAGTGTTTCGCGGGTGGTTCTGGGCAAGGCCTTCAGTCTGAGGATCCTGAGGCCTGAAACAACCAGTCGCAGTTCCAGTGTTGGGTTTGTAAGGTCCTTGTGTTGCAATATTGCATCATCTTACATCAAGTATTTTGTCAAAACGAAACTGTGGCAGTAAAGGCAAGTAACTGTAGACATTGCAATCTACAGTAAATTCAATTGTTTGCAAAAGACGATTCAGATTGTACATCAAATCTTCCAGGTCTTGAGACATGCACTATCCACTGCGTTGTCTCAACAACAGCGTGGTGCTGAAGTGAGCGGTTGCATCCTCAGAGCTGGTCCTTACTAGTCTGTTTGATATCATTCAAACGTTTCAAACGGTGCTCCGCTCAGCTGCTGAATCTCGACTACGAGAAAGCCTCAAGCTGCCCGCTGACTGGGACCAGTTCTCATGAAAAATCATCTGAGTTGGTTGCTTCAAGAAAAGTATGTAAAGAAAGGTTGCCAACCTGAAAAATTCGGAGAAGAGGGATTGCACAGATTGCAGGTTGATATCTGAAACCTTCTGAAACCTTGGACCACTGGATACTCGGATCAGGGTGTGTTGTGCTGGTTATCATTCCGGCAGGACATGAAGGCATTCTGTGCTGGTCGAAGGCTTGAAGGCCACTCAACTTATTTTTTCGCAACCATGGGCTTTCTGAAATGTTTGTGGTCAATTGGGGTCACTGTTGTTTGATATATAGATGTATATAGATAGGTAGATAGATAGATAGATAAATAAATAGAGAAATAGAAAAATTGAGAAATAGATAGATACAGATACAGATACAGGAGATGTTTTTGATTATGCTTGATGAGGTTGGTTTCCTAACATCTATTCAACTGACCATGAAAAATTCGCAGGCGGCCTTGGAGGACGAAAGGCTTGGCAAGTGATGTTCATTTCGTGCCTTGCATGCTGCGTTGATGTGGCGTTGCCATTTCCCTTCAGGCATCTGCAGTGGTAGCATTCCAGCCCCAGCCTCCAGAGGCAAAACAAACTTTCAGCTCTGTTGAATCGCCAGCGTGGAGTTTCCTTCAAACTTCTCTTGTCAAACAGCACGAAGGTTGTCAAAGCAATGCAATCTGTGCTCGATGGTACATACCGCAAAGTCGAACCCTCAAATTCTGTAGAAACTTCAGAGTCTACAGGATGAACATAATATTGACAGTATCAAGCACAAGACTCTTGAGAGTGACAAGAGACAAGCTGTACACATTCATAAACCAGCATTGCTTGCATTCCGCTAAATTTCAATAATATTAACTAATAACTTATTTGTTTTGACTCCTTGGATTTTGCTTCCGGCTCCCTACAAATCATGAAGGGACATGTTTTGTTTGATTTTTGAGCCTTTCCGTTTCCGAACTATAGGCACAGCTTGGAACGGTCAGAGTGACAGTTGTACCTCATGTTTTTACATCGCCCAGTTCAGGTTTACACTCGTGATCGACGTGGAGCACCTATTCCGGACAGATTCGTGGTCAAAGAGGTTCATCGGGTCCTCAACGATCAGGCCGGAAGACAAACTGTTGGAGAAGGATGGTCCAACAGTTGCTGCAGTTGCTGGCACTTGTTTGCAGACTTGCTAGGATGTGTTGAAATCTATTGTAAATGCTGAAAGTTCTGCATTCACCGTCAGGTGTGGAGAGTTTCTTGGCTTCAAAATCTAAGAAAAAAACGGTCAAACTTGGGTTCATGATTCGCTCAATGTCGGTGGTGAACATCTTGGAAAGTTGTACTTCGGAGAATCACTTCAGCATCAATGGGGTTCATGTCAATCTTATCAATTCGCCTAGGAATATGCAACTTGCCGAGAAGGTGTGCGAGAGGCATGTACTGCAGAGAAAGCCGAACTACCAGATGGATCTCAGACCGTGAATCACTTGAAGCAGATGCTGGTTTGCAATGGTCAATCAGATATGTCATGATATCATGAAGATGATATTATGCATACAGTTCAAGAGCATTGGATCACAGATGATTACAGTACAGCATACCTCATGAACCCAGGTCAAAAGCAGGTTTATCTAGAGGACGCAACAGAGATTATGATTTGACTCAATATGAAATGTGAAAATTTTATGGACATGGTATGACATGGTGGTATGCAGTTTTGCATTGGCTGTGGAGCCTGATTTTGTTTCCTGGAGTTTTGGTGGTGTTTGCTGGGCAGTTCATAGACTTGTTGCATGAGGAACGGAAGCTTGTCCGCCTTGCCATCGCTGGACCCAGCAACGGACTTAATCCCATGTTGCCTTTTTCGAGAAATTGCTGGCTGATGTTGACTGGTTAATCAAGGACTAGTATTCATCCCGTCACTGGTCGCTAGATTGTAGGGCAAGAATCTAGATTCTGGTGTCTTTCGCCACTCACGAGTTTTATTTGCGAACATAGGAGAATGGTGCAGCCCTTGTTTCATATCACAATTTTCTAGTTGACAAGTGTGGAGCTGAAGTTGTAAGCAGAAGCACTGGCTGGAAGCTGTCGGTGGAACACCTGACCAGCGGCAAACAACCCTGTCCCCCGCCACGTTTCGCCGAGTTTGCCACCCCAGAACTTCACCGCACAACACCCCCTTGACGAATAGTTCCTGAATGTTTGAGGTACCGTAGATATGAAGAGAATTTACACTTCTTGTTCCAACTTTCAGGGATATGTGTGTATGTGTTTTTTGATACTTAGATAACTTGATGATAACTTGATGATAAATTTTATGATACTTTATGATGATAAGTTTGTATAGATTGTATGCGTGTATTTGGGACAACTTGCCTGTTTTGGCAACTCAGGTCGTTAACGAGCACTGGTTGTTCCACGGCACAACAGCAGAGGCGGCCAAAGGCATTGCAGAGAACGACTTTCGACGCCTGTCAAGGATTCAGTCTAACTAGGTTTTCAGGGTTTGGGGTACATTTGGCTGTGAAGCATTTCAATGCTGGTGTACCTAGGCCCTCGCGAGATTTTTCGCACGTTTGGATGATCAAACGTTGAGTTTGCCAGTAATGAGTAAGTTAAGTAATGAACAAATTTTAGGTAATATACTATGATTTGGAGCGAGGCTATGGTAGTGCAAAATCACTTTACAAACAAGCAAAAGAAGAGCAGTTATTACATTAGAAGAAGTCAAGAATTTCATGAAGAAACAACCGAATAAACAAATATAAGGATATCAGAATTA
>OMLO01005746.1_pt1 | contig 10423 bp, 9 predicted proteins | sample 1674811 | NCBI WGS metagenome assembly OMLO01 (sample SAMN06265003, study PRJEB25207) | coral metagenome | isolation source: Coral host | place: Mexico:La Bocana,Puerto Morelos, Mexico | collected 2008-11-13
TTCACGATTCAACTCAACCCAATCGAAAAACAGTCATAACAACCGAGCTTTTCTCTTTCCTTTCAGTAGAAAAAAATTACTCACCATTTTCGCTTAATTTCGTTTACGGGCCTCAATCGTCACCCAGAGACCAATGATAATTATTGCAAACTTAAGAAAAAGCATCCGCGTTAAGGCCTCTAGGCCTCTTGTTTAATTTACTTTTAACTTCGATATTTGAACTATCAAATTTTGTCATGTCCATGCCTCTTCAGAGTACGTCGAAGATCATCTGTGAATTTTCCTCTGCGATAACATCATTAGCCTTGACCAATTTTTTGACGACAGGGAAAGCAGGTATTCTCTTGAATAAATATTTTATGATTTTCTTTTCTCTCGAAGACACCTTGTGCATGTTTTTAATGGCTCTGTGGTAGACTAAAGCAACAAGCGAAAACACTTACCGGTGCCCGAAGAAAAAGCTGAGAACGATATTTATTACAGATATAGTTTAAAGATAGACGCTCACTGGGATACGTACAATTTTTTGGGACAAATTTTAGTTTGCGGTAACCCTTGTTTGGAGTTTGGAGTTCGTGTATTTTTGAGATTTGCTGAAGTCGCCATATTGATGTTACAACTTGGCATGTCGAAACGTGCATCAGAAATGAAAATATGATAAGCTAAATCAAGATGAAATTTCGTTTCTGCTTTATTTAGAAAATCGTTTAAAAATTTGTTCAAAAATGTCATTTTAAATTAAAGGCAAGGGAGTTGCCCAGTTTTCCTTACATATATATCAAACAAAAATTGGGGTAAGGAAGTTTTTGCGAAGAAATGCTCACGTTTTACAGTTCTCTGTAATAAGAGCATCATTTACATACATTTATTACATAAGTTGTATTTTCGTAAATATAATGCGCGCTTTGATTGGCTGATTCTAGAGATTCAATCTCCTCGACATTATTCGGCCAGTAATCGCCGCTGCATTTTCTCATTATTTATAAAAGCAGACCAGCCGATCTCCTAGCATTTTTGGTAACATCTCGCCAAAATTACAACGAATCAGGGAATGAAATGCCTCCTCGCCAAATGTAATGACCGGCCCAGAATGAAACCAACACAAACTAACTTTTTTCAGAACAAATACCTCACGTAATGATGGAGAAATACCAATCACACATCAGTGTCGACCTTTTGACCTTTTGTGGTTTTTCTCACTTGTGGGGATCTTGCCCTGCTTTCGGAAAAACATGTGTGATTATTGCCAGAATAAAGATCATTTTACGAATGTTCGAGAATGCGGGATTTTGGCGGGTAAACTGTGCACGCTGAGGATTAATCGGAGGGCAGTGATAATGTCGCCGATTTGCTGGCATTTTCATCAGAGTCAAGCGGACTCAAGATGCTTGGCACGTCTCCCTTAAGATTGCTGATACTTACGTAAATTTCAAAATAGACTCGGGGACTGACGGCAACGTCATTTCCCAGTCGTTGAATGATTGACTTCTAGTGGAAAAAAAAACGGTCCAGCCAGTGCAAGGCCAAGCTGAAAGTTTATGCGGACGCAGAATCAGCCCTAGAGGCAAAGTAAGCTTAGCTTGAGAGTACAAAGGAATATTTGCTGTGTGTACCATCCATTCTTGTATTTGAAGACCTGTCTTGATTTAGGTCTGATAAAGAGAATCCACAGCCTTGAAGAAGAAATCCTTTTAACCGAGTATGCAGAGGCCTTGTTGCAATTAAAGGTGTCCAGCATGAAATTCTAATTGATCCTAAAGCCACTCCTGTTGTTCACATTCACAGTAGGATTCGGGTTGCCTTTCGCAAAGCGCTTAATGAGGAACTTCAGGGAATGGAAGACTTGTGAGTAATTAATAAAAAATACGAAACCCACTGCCTGGGTACACATTCTTGTGGTTGCAAAGAAGAACAATAACAAGCTCAGAGTATACATGGATCCCAGCGATTTTCCTATCGAGACAGTGGAATATGTTATTAGCACAATGCCCAATGCAAAAGTATTCAGTGTCCTGATGCTAATCATAGTTTTTGGCAAGTCAAACTAGCCAAGGACAGTAGCAACCTAGTTACCTTTGATACCCATTTGGCCAGTATAGTTACACGCGTTTACCTTTTAGAATAGCGTGAGCGCCGGAAGTGCTTCAGAATGTTATGGCCCATTTATTTCGGGACATAGAAGGCGTAGAAGTTATTGTGGATGATTTGGTCGTGTGGGCGGATAGGATGTCGAGCAGCATGATGCTAGACTTAGGCCGATGATCGACCGCTGTCGTGAACGCAACCTCAAGTTAAACAGAGAGAAATGCCATGTTCGTGTATCTGAAATTCGTTATGTGGGCCACGTTCTTCAAGTTCTTAATTCTACCCGGAAGAACCTGTGACTCTATCTGATGATGCAGGTTCAAAAGGTGTGGGCGCTGTCATTCGGCAAAACGACCACCCAGTGGTTTATGCCTCAAAAGCCCTAACTCTAAGCCAGCGGAATTACGCCCAGTTCGAAAAAGAGATGTTTAGTTAAGAGTTAAGAGTGACCACAAACCGTTGGTAGAAAACTAGAAAAAAAAATTCACCAAGCACTGCTCCATCTTATGCAGTCAATGTCAAGTATCTACCAGGCAGGCATCTGGTTCTAGCCGATGCAAAATCCAGAGCTTACTTTTTCATGAATGGCTGGCCACAAACCAAAGAAGAGACCAGGCATTTCTGGAACTAAAGAGTTGAGATAAGCTGCTATGAGGGGTTGATGTTCAAAGGTGATCGCTATTTTATTTTCTTTTCCCAGTATGGGAGGCAGGCAAGCGATGCGTCTATTTACATTACGCCATCAAACATGGACATGGGGTCGAAGCAGAGGTGACACCAAGAAAGAACCTTTTTCTGCTCATCTTCTCTAAACGACATCTTTTCACAATTGTATATAGCAATCATCGTTCTCTTCCCTACCAGTTTACCGGCGTTCTGTGTCAATTATGTTAAGTTAATTCAGGTGGCCAAGACCGTCATGGAACCTCTAGTCAATAGACATTTCAGTGTTATTTCTTTAATTTTCGGAACTTATCGTTTACGTTTTCTTTTCTTTCAAGTTTTTGGTTATCAAAGTTGAAAAAGAAATCTTGAAAGAGAAATGTTGCGTTGGTGCATTATTGCTTGTATCCTCCTTGTCTTTTAGCTGAATGTTTCGTTTCTTTTATACAATGGCAGTTATAAGAGGAGGTTCAAACTCCTTCGACTACCGAAATTTGAAAAGATATCATTGCATTCTCCACCACCAGTGCACAAGAGAACAAGAAGAAATTCCCCGAAAACACAGATTTGGGAGATGTCTAAAATATTCAAAAGAGTGAAAAGCATGTGGTGCATATTCTTTACTAGCTGGAACCAGAGCACACATGACAGAAAAGTTTTATTCAGATGGGTTCCAACTATCTTGACCGTCCAGCAACTGAGGGATGTTCAGTAATTTAATCGAGTATAGAGATATAAAACAATTATTTAAGACATGTAGATCAATTTAAAAGTGCATTTATAACAGGAGCAGTTAAGCCGTAATATTAAGACAAGGATGATACTAATTAAAATTAGAAAACAATAGAATAGAATCAACATTACATAGAAGAATGACTGTAACAAATACATCACGTGATCATGTAGAAATGGCAATCACAGTCTTCCTCCCCTCTTGAAGTAAAAGTTATTCCTCCATAACTTCTTATGTAAATTGCAAAAACCAAATCAAACACTACTTGTCCTCTTATTCAACAACAATCCCTTTGGTGGTCTTTTCAGGTATCCAGGTTTGGAACCTTTCCGCACAGGGCGTGTCCCCAGAGGACTTATTTTAACGGATGTCCGAGTAGGAGGTGCTGATGGAGACCTGAGAAATCTCGAGTCCCCGAGAGCTGGGTGGTGTTGCATTACTACCACTGGGTAACACTGGGTGTCACGCTTCCAACTGGCTCCTCCGCCACATCATTCTCATGGCCTCGAACATGGCCTTGGTGCCATTGGATGACTGTTCCGTTGTCCAGCTAAACTGGTCGCGGTTAAAAGGGATGACTGGAAAGGACCTCATTAAATATTCAACCGCAGACTATTGTTATATACCTCGTTCTTCAAAGCACTACGACATATGTAAATGAAGTTTTGAGGTTGAATAATGATGTCCTTTCCAGTCATCCATTTTAACCGCGACCAGCTAAGCTCGAATTGACACTGGACCAGTTTTTCTCTACGACAGACTCCCTCTCCTCATTATGGTAATCATCTGCTGCCTTCTGCAATGAGCAAGCTGATTCTGTTTTTATGCGAGATTCTTCCGGGTGCAGCTTATGCAGCACTCTCACACCCAAAAGTATACAGCCACTATTTTACGCTTCAGTCTCTTCACTTGGTGAAGTAACGGTTTAGCTCTTCAGAGTTGTTTTGGGTTGGCCGTCCTTCAAAGATGAAGCGTAGCAACTGTGAGAGGGTTGGATCACTCTTTGTCCACTCTTTGATGTGGCCACCATGTATAAACTTGCCTTCCAAATTTTCCATTAACAAGATTGTCTCACCTGGAACTGGGACTGACTCAGGCATCTCAAGCAAGGGTAGCCCATGTAAGGTCATCCCAGCGAAATAAAACCAGCACTACGATTTTTGTCAAACTTTGCCTATAGATTGTTCATTTCATAGAAACTTTCAAAAAGGGTCCCCATGTTTGTTTAGGAGTACCATGTTTGTACCCAATAAATCGTTATAGTAGCACCACGATTAAAAGTCACAATTGCTTGATTTACGTTTCCCACGATTGTTTCTTGTTCTGCACTGAGAATTGGGCCATGTTTTATTTGCTTTACTTAGATAAATTTATTACTCAATTCAAAACAACAGAAAAGAATTATAGTTCGCCACAATCGTTTTCGAAGAATTGACAATTTATCTCTATGCTGGTGTCCGGCCGCTAATCATATGTGAAATTATGCGTAGTGGGTTGCGCAGTGCAATTCTCGGGAATGACCTTAAGTCTTCGGCATTACCATTAATCTGACTAGGCATTGTACAATATTTTCTACTCGTGAGCCCATGGCTGCATTCACGGTGCACCAAGCGCTGGAATCTCTTCCTTCTCATTCAACAAGCCCTCCAAAGGTTTATGATCCGTCTTGATAGTGAATGAGTATTCATAAAGAAACTGATGGAAGCTCTTAACGCCGATGATTATTGCGAGGGCCTCCTTCTTTAAGGTCGAGTAGTTCCTTTCAGCTCCGTTCAGAGGTCCTATTCGACGTTCAGTTCCCTCTTCCATTTTGAGGGATAAGACGTACGGCTCCCACACCATAATCGGAAGCATCAGAGGCAAGTACAAGTATCTTAAGAGTTAAGCACGCCCAGGAAAGCTCGTAACTGGCTGACATCCTTTGGCTCCGGTACATTCTTAATTACTTCAACGTTTATCACTACAGTTACCACCGCCACAGTACGTGACTTCAGGTTTTATGAACAGACATTTTGCCAAACGTAAGCCGACTAAGCACTGGGGATGTATTGCAATAAATTCTTCTTTGTACCCCTGACCCCAAAGGGCAGTCTGTTATATTGATAGTGTCCTTTGCGAGTTTTGAATGTAGTGAATTTCTTAGACTCATCCAATAATAACTGTTGGTATGCCCGTGACATATCCAGCTTGGTGATAGTGTGCCAAGCAAGTCGTCAGTCTTGGGGATTGGAAAAAATAATATCCAAGTTTGAGACTTGGTTAACGGTACACTTATAGTCGCCACAAATACGCACACATCCGTCTTGTTTCACCACTGTAACCATAGGTGCAACCCACTCTGTGAACCCTACCTGTGATATTATGCCTTCGGTCTGCAATCGATCCAATTCCTTTTTAACTTTCGCCTAAGTGCATAAGGTACGAGACGAGCCTCCCTGAACTTGGGTGGAGCACTTGGGTCAACATACATTTGGCGTCTGTGCGCTTTATAGTGTGCCTTTATAGTGTAACTGTTCCGGTTAAGCGTAATCACTTCAAGCCAGTCCCTTCCAAGTAAATTGGGTCCAGGACTCTTCACGACCATAACTGCAAAATTATGTTGTTGATTTTGGTACTTTACAGGAATCCGGTACTTCACCTGACACTGGTATTTTCTCTCCTGTGCATGTGCTTAATATGGCCTTTGAACTCTTCAATTCCAATTTGTCACATAACATGTTGTACGTTTCTTTATTCAGCACGGTTCTGGTCGCACCAGTGTCGTCTTCTCGGGTATGAAATAATTGCTGTAATGTCTCAGAATCTCACTTCCGTGGTCCTCGCACTGACACAGTCCAGCAAGTTTGTGTTGTTCTTGTCTCTTTCAATTTTCTTTTCACAGAAATGTTTTGAAAAATACAACAAATTTAATCAGGCCCAATCGAAAATTTGGGCAAGTGAGTGATTCCCGTTTTAAAATCCTTCGCCATTACTATTCTTCTGATTTAAGAAACAACAAGACAAACAATAAAACAACGAAGGGGAAGAAAAGGAGTTGAATACATATTTGTGTTCACCGACAATGCAGTTCTTACATATTAAAGTATACTATGGTAAGAAAATTTCATAAAACCTTGCTTCGGGAAAACAACTTTAATATCACGTACATATATTTGTCCACCTCCAAAAGTAAAAATAATTTTCGCACTGTTTAACTCTAGAGAGACAAAGCCGCTACAAATCCCAAATCCTGATATCATTGAATCAAAAGTAGCAGTTTTTTTGTCTCTCTTTGTTGTCTTCTTGGCTTCTTTTTAAGCCTGTAGATTGCCTTACTCTTCGGGTAAAGAATGGTGAGCTTTGACAATCTCATCAATCTCCAAAACTCTGTAATATTTTCCATGGCTTGGAATCTCAATACAATGGTCGATATCGTGATTCTTTGGCAGGTTTACCTTAGCTCTCTCTGCACAAGGAGCAAACGAACTCACATTTGTGACAATGGGCTAAGGGTATCACCATATATATAAAAAATATAATCTACTTTACTGTTTTAAGTAACAATAAGAATAATAAACAAAAAAAATAGAAAAGAAGAGGAAGGAAAGAAGTTAAATAGATATTTTCATTAACCGCAAATGTAATTAAAAGCAGGTATACTATGGTAAGAAAATTTCACAAAACCCAGCTTCGACACAACAATTTCATTACCACTACAGTTTTCTTACATATATTTTTCCGCCACCAAAAAATTAACAATCCTTTTTCCCACAATTTAATTCTAGAGATACATAGTCGCTAACATATCCTAGAACCTGAGATCGTTGGATGAAGAGTGTCAAATCGTACTTTTTCTGTCTTTTTTATCTTCTTGGCTTCTTCTTAAGCCTTTACATGGCCTTGATCTTCAAAGGAAGAAAGGTCGAGCTTTCGCAGTCTTCCCAACCTCTAAAATGTTGTAATCTTTTCCATGGCCTAAATTTCAATACGATCGACAATTTGTAATTAACCTTGTCGGTAACAAATCCCGAAAACTGAGATCATTAAATCGAAAGAATCAAATCTTATCTTTTCTCTCGTTGTTGTCTTTTTGGCTTTTTCTTGACCCTTACGTGGCCTTACTATTTAGAAGAAGAATGGTGAGCATCTGCAATCTCCTCAGCCATCACAACGTGCGTGTTGTAATCCTGGCCATGGCTTAGAATGTCAATACGATGGTCAATATTGTTATATTCTCTGGTAGCTTTTCCATAAGCTCTGCAGAGAAGCAAGCGATCTACTATCAGTGACAATGGGCTGGATGCATCAGCATGCATAAAACAGATGCAATAGTGCTTTAAGAGTGAAGACCTCTAATACTGGCCGAGTCCAGCTCCTACTGAAGTTCCGTACTTTGAAAAATAATAACAATATTTTCCTCTTTCTCAGATAAGGTTATGTGTTGGGTAAATAGTTAGGTTTTGCCTTTCGGATCCATGGTCGTTTTCAGCACAAGTTTTTAACGCCTTTCTTCCGCCTTAGTCGACAGCTTAGAAAACTGCAAAATGGCAGTCTCTTACGTCACCATTACTGAAATATTTGTCATTGCTCTCTGACTGGTATTATCTCTGTATGTCATTATTCCTTTACATATTAGAACCTATCGTCTATGCGTCTAACCGAAATTCTACTCATGGCACATAACACTCAAGCGCTAGAAATCTTGGTTTAAAACGTAAATACCAGCTTACAATTTAGGTTAATCTAATGCGCACAAAAGGAAGAATAATGTAGTTTCTAATATATTCCTAAACATATGCAAAAGCGCAAGATACAAATTCAAGGGAAATAATTTCATATTCCCTTTTACTACGGAAAAAGACACCTTTTTAAATTCACTTAATTTTTTTCAGGTTTTCTCCCATGTTAGTCTCCAGCCCACAAAAGAACAAATTGGTCTTCCCGTTTGCATAATCATTGCTGTAATCTCTGTTATGGCTAACAATCTCAATGTGGTAATCGACGCACTGATAGTCCTGCGAGTTTGTGCTGTTCGTCTTTCTTCCAATTTTCTTTCCACAGAAATGTTAACAAATAATTTCATATTCCCCTTCAGTTTATAAAGACAGAACAGCTTATATATCTTATGTATCAAATCGCATTATTTTTGTCTTCTTGGCTTCTTGTTAAGCTTTTACATAGCCTTACTCTTCAGGGGAAGACAGGTCAGCTTCGGCTGACTCCTCAACCTCCACAATGTTGTAATCTTTGCCATGGCTTAGAATCTCAATACGTTGAACAATATTGCAATTTACCTAATGGCTAACAAGATCCGAAAACTGATATCATTAAATCAAAAAAATCAAATCATATCTTTTCTCTCTATTTGGTTATTTTGGCTTCTTGTTTACCCTTACTTGGCCTTACTCTTTAGAAGAAGAATGGTGAGCTTCGGCAATCTCCTCAACCTCCACATGTTGAAACTTTTACCATGGCTTAGAATCTCAATACGATAACAAGCTCTACAAAGGAGCAAGGGAACTCGTATCAGTGACACTGTGCTAGAAGCATCAACAGGCATATAAAAAATATAACATCCTTTACTGTTTTAAGTAACAGCAAGAATAAAACAAAAAAATAGAAAAGAAGAGGAAAGAAAAAAAATGAATATATATTTTCATTACTGCAGATGTAAGTCTTACATAAGCAAGTATAATTCTATGTTAAAAATTAAATCTTATAACATAAAGAATAAATTGGATCAAAAGCGTTGATCAAGTCAAAACGAGTTAGTGTTGGTCTCACAACGAATCACTATCTTCAGACGACTTTCATGGCAAAACGATTTTCGTGATTAACGGAAGGTTTTCATTTCATCCAAATTTGTTACAAGCCTTCCCGAGGCTTCAAAGGCGCCATCGTCCCGCCTCTGAACAGGACTACGAAACTGGCAGACTTTTTCCATATACATAACTTCCATTTACAATTAAAAGCTCCTAGGATTTGATAATAAGTATCTCTTCGCACTACGACGGATAGCTGCAGGGAGCTTATTAAAAATCCTTGCTGCAGAATGTCGAAATGTAGCTGTTTTTCTTGGAATCGAAAGGACAGGTGCTATCGAAGATTTTAAGTTGTAGGCACTGACCTGATGTAAATTTAATTTTAGATATTCAGGAAACGCTTCATCAGAAAACGACTTACGAGCTAACTTAAGGATTTCTAGTTCAACGTTCTCTTTCATTGGAAACCAGTTCAACTTTCTAACGTCCTCCAATCCTGCGAACCTTCTTATGACAAATCCAGCGCATGCATTTTGTAGCCGTTGAAGGCGCTTCATTTGAAATGCTGGAAGAGGACGGAAAACAGAGCATGCATAGTTCACTTTAGAGAGAACTAAGCTTTCAGCTAGGTGTTTCCTCACACGAAATGGGGCTAGATTTTCAAGCCTGCGCAGTACTGACAGAGTCCCGTACGATGAACTTAACACATGGTCTAGATGCGTCTTCCAGGTCAGGTGCTGATCCATATATACACCCAATAGCTTTGTACAGGAGATCCGTTTTAGTGAAGTATCGCCACAGGCAATTGAAAGTTTTCGTTCTTCTAAACTGTGATATCGCGCCATCTGTGGGGTGGAAATGAGCATCCAGTTTGTTTTAGAAGGATTCAAGGCCAGGTTGCAACTCGCAGAGTACTCCCTCAGGCTTGTAATTGTTCTATTTATGTGATCTGCTGAAGCGTCAAGATCACATGGTTTCGAGTGGCCGTAAAACGTCGTATCGTCAACATACTGATAGCAATCACACTGTAGTTCACTCCGGAGGTCGCGGACATAAAGGTTGAAAATAACCGGACCCAAAATTGAGCCCTGAGGAACGCCGAATTCGACTGTAGCCATGTCAGACTGTCATCGATTTGCACCATCTGTCTCCTATGAGTAAGATAGTCAATCATCCATAGTAAGAAGTGTTTTGAGAATCC
>OMLO01005747.1_pt1 | contig 10423 bp, 11 predicted proteins | sample 1674811 | NCBI WGS metagenome assembly OMLO01 (sample SAMN06265003, study PRJEB25207) | coral metagenome | isolation source: Coral host | place: Mexico:La Bocana,Puerto Morelos, Mexico | collected 2008-11-13
TTTCTCTTTTCCGCCCCCATTTTTGGAAGTAACTTTGGGGACCGTTAGCTTGGTTTTAAAAATTTTCATATTCCAAAAAATTTTTTGATTGAAATTGCCTTGGGAAAATAAAAACCCCCCGCAACCAATTTGTGTAGGATGAGGGAATTCCAAAAAGATATTCTTGAGAAAAGCCTGGAAATATTGTGGGGATTTTTTGTTGGGATTTTTGGAATTCTTCGTGAATTCACAAGATTTGTTGGAAGATTCAAACGACGTTTCGGCGTCTTTTTCGTGGAAAAAATCTTCTGGACAAAATCCGCTCTCCGCTCCGCGCCTTGTTCTCGATGCCCATCTTGGCATCGACCAGAAACTGCAAACATACCACCTCGAAAGCATGAAACATATATGCAACAACAAAAAAAACTGTTACTTTCCATTGAATCCTGGCTGTTTAACAGGGATCCTTGTATAATGGCAGTGTATTGTAATCCCCACATAATTGGGTAGTATAGAGTAATTCCCTATATTTACCCGAAAAAACCAGGGTTTTGTTGATCGCCCAAATGTTGCTGTCACACGCAACGTCTGTTCGAAAAAAATTCGGGTTTTCCAGGCCGCTTGAGGACTCTGTGAGGCGGAGGCCAACATCACCACGTCCTGTGGAAGCTTGTCGGCTGGAAGAGATGAAGACGAGGACCGGTCATCAGTATCCTTCAGATAAGGAGTATAGTGAATATATATTTATAGAGAGAGAGAGAGAGAAATCATATTCATAGATTTTTTTATCTTCTCACATTCACTGAGAGATAAGATAATAGACATATCGATTCTGCTTGCAGGGTTTTGAAGAAACAGTGGCCTGAAGCGTTATCAATGGGCCGTCTTATCTCAAGGTTTCTGAGTGTTTTTAGGGTTGTCATGGACTCATCTCACCTGCTGGTGGCTTTCAGTTCCTTCATTGTTGGATATTGGAGTCGAAGTAGTGCTGGGTCAGTGGAGAAAGTGGTCGATAACCATCCCTGTCATTGTGTGTGTAGTGTGAGTGCACCCCCAACTGGTGAGAACGATTCCTTTGGCCCATCCTTTTCATTCTGGATCATCTCATTGATATTGACTGTGCTAGCGGTGGTTTTGATTGGGAACGTTGCTCTCGTCTGCAAAGTTTCTTGGAGAGATAACATCGTAGGCACTGATCGAGAGGTGCAGGTGGGTTTCAAAGGGAAGAGCAAAGGAGTGTACAACGCTAGTCGTGGGATTGCTATCACAGGATGACTGCATACCCAGCGGGACAGCTGGTGTACATGGACTATGGAGAAGTGCCCAGAGTAGTACATTGTCGAATAGTGCTAGGCCATATCCAAGGACATGACCACATTGTGAGGACGCCCGATGGAGACATTTACGTGGAAGTGCTGCACGAGTCAAATGGTGACTTGGCCAATTTCTATGTAGGACCAGATGATGGGACGCTTCCAGTAGGAGTCCCGGCTGGCTCAGTCCATGGTTTTGGGCAAATGACTATGCAGCAGTACCAGGCTTTGTTGGCAGAGGGCAGGAATGAAGTGGCAGCTGAAATGGGGCGTCGGGGCATTGCCATTGCTGCTCCAGTTCAAGCTGCTGGCCAAGTGGTTTGGGTGTTGGCCGAGCATGTGAAAGGCAAGAAGGTGGGAGATCGTGTAAACCCACCTCCCGGTCATCCTGGAGATTGAAGATGGGGACGGGGATACTAAACCACGCCTCATTCATAGGATGAAAGTTGAAGATGTCCCTGACTGGTGCGACAGCCGCATTGCAGCAGCTCGAGCAACTGAAGGAGCAGAAGGGAATGACCGCTATGCAGGAGACGATGTTCGGACTATGGAAGTGAGGTATGGAGTATCAGGAGAACGGCAGAGAGGCTTTAAGGAATCTGTTGCTGAAATGACTCAAGTGGAATTCGACGACTTTCCCTTGGAGCCCAGAACAGCGCTATCCTACATCAAAGCTGTGGCCTCGATTGCTGAGTCCGCCTTTGGGCAGCAATTGAACTGGGTTGCGCAGTCCAGGATCCCAGAGGGGGATAGATCAGTGCATGAGAATGAGGTCCTTTCCCGGGCACTGGATTTGGCAGTAACCTATGACTGTCTTCAGGTTTCCAACCTTGCTTCCTTCGAGCTCTTGATCAGGAGGAAGCAATTGATTGCAGAGGCCCACTCGTATAACCCCTCGGCGCCATCATACGAGGGTGCGGACCATTTTATGGGCACTTCGTTTCGCCCGGGGGGTGCAATTGTGGTGCCGGAGTTGTCAGAACATGTGGCTAAGAAGATGCATCAGGAGTCTCAGATCCTTAAGGAGAAGAGGAAGGCTGCGGAGTACAAGGGCAAAGGCCGTGGTGGCAAACCTATTCCAACCCCCAAGGCAGACGCTAAGGGGGGGAGCTCCAAAGTGAAAAGTGAGGTGGTTGGCTTTCCAGTTGGGCCTGCCATTTCGAGTGCAACTGGATCATTTTTGTGGAGTCATCTTTTAGGATGGCTCGCAAGTGGCGCAGCAGGATTTTTCACGAACCTTCACCGGATGGAAGGACAAGAGATTTGTTTCCCCTGCCAACCTTGAAGGAAGAGCAGGCTGTCCGTGGAGGGGTGTGTCGTGCTGTGGCTCGTCGTGTGCAACCTCGTGGGCACATCATCAAGCGTGTGAACATGGCCATCACTTCGCTGAATTCATTATTTTTTGGTAAGTCTGGCATTACTGGTGGGGAGGTTAGCAACATCTCTTCTTTGCCTCTGTGTCAGCGGCTTTGCATCAAGGACCTGCTCAGTGCTGTGGAATCTTTTGGTGCGAAGCCAGCCAATGCAAGCCACTCAGGAGCCCTTCAGGCGCTCCGAGTACCCGGTGGAAGTTATGAACTTGAAGCCGGGGTTGGGGAAGTCACAGACATGATTTTGGTGAGGTTATCTCTCCCTTCTGGTTTGGTGGCAGGTGTAAATTTGGAAGATGCTTTAGAAGAACCACTCAAACAAATGGTTGTAAACTTCGAGGATTGGATGTTGCAGGATGCCAACACATGGGGGTCTCTTGCAGAAGTTGCTAGCCTTGTTAAACCTTATGATGACCCCAGTCTTTCTTCTCATACGCAGTACCTAAAATTTTTAAGGCATTTACACACTTGTGGAATTTTGGGTACTTCAAATGCTTGCCGGGGAAGGGTTGGAGCATTTTGTGTGACGAAGAAGAGCAAAGTGGTCAATGGCGAGGTTCAACACCGGCAACGTCTGATCCTTGATTGCCGTCAGGTGAATATGGCTTTTCGTGAGCCTCCCAGATCAGAATTGGGGAGCTTGTCAGCATTGTGTGAGCTGGAACTTGGTGAGAACGAGGTCCTCTACTGCGGGGGTTCGGATATTCAGGATTGTTTTTATGCAGCTCGTATTTCGGAAAGATTGTCAGACCTCTTTTGTCTTACACATGATATAACATATACAGAAGCGCTGGATATTTTTGGGGATCAACATGTTTGCGTGGGGCCAAGTGGTTTGGTTTCTCCTTGCATTACAGTGTTGCCTATGGGTTTCAGTTGGTCCTTTTATCTTATTCAGAAGTTGCACGAACAGTCAGCATCGAGAGCATTAGGAACTAGCAGAGATGATTTGGTGCTTGAAGGTTATCCAGCTCCTAGTTTAGTTGGGGGTAAATCACTTGCTATGCCATATTGCGACAATGTGCATTGTCTTAGCACTTCACGACAAGAGTGCAATGCAGGCTTGGAACTCATGTGCAAAGATTTGCAGAACATGGGATTCAGTTTGCATGAGGACTGTGCGGCCAATGATTTTTTTCAGACATTGGGTGGCGTGGTGGATGGCAAGGAAGGAAAGGTAAAACCCACACCTACACGGGCTTGGAATATTTTGCTAGCTTTTGAGAGTCTTTTGAGTGGCAAGGTTGATTGGGTGTCCTTGCGCAAATTGTTGGGGCATGCTATGACTATTTGTACTCTTTGTCGACCGGGCATGTCAATTTTTCGAGCATTGTATGATTTTGTAGAAAAAGCTCCTCCGCCGAGACCTTTGCATAAGAAGGAGAGGAGAGAGGTAGAGATATTTGTGGGTTTGTTGCCTGTGCTTTATGGAGATCTTCGTAGACCATGGAGTGAGAAGGTGTTTTGTTCAGATGCCAGTCCAGAAGGTTTTGGAGTTTGTGCCAGTGGAGCAAGTTCAAAGCATTGGCCGCTGGCAGGAGAAATGGCGCTTTAGGCACCTGGATCCCTCTGAATGGCGGCCTCGTCAACGAGCTTCAGGACTTGATGTTATCAGGGATGTGGAAAGCGTTAGGGCTGGATGTTATGAGGAGACACCTGAGGATTTGTATTCATATAATGGTAATTTCCCAGAGGTCCCGCAAGACATCTTACAGCCTGAGCGTTGGAGTACACAGTTGATGGGCAAATGGGGAAACACTGCAACCCACATTACAGCTAAGGAAGGAGATGCATTAGTTCTTGTTGCTCGTCACATTGTTCGGTCAAGTGCTTCTAGGGGTAAAAGACATTTGGTTTTGGTGGACAATTTTTCTATGAGCATGATGAGTTGCAAAGATAGGGCAAGTAATTTTGGTTTGCTGCGAACGGCTCAGAAGTTAGCGGCATTGTCTTTGGGTGGAAATTTATCCATCAGAACTCGATGGATCAGAAGTGAGGATAATGTCTCAGATGGGCCCTCTAGGGGGCAAATCTCGCCGGGTCCTCTCCTCAAATCAGGGGACCATGGTGGGGGCAGAGCCAACGACATGTCGTGTGCTGAAGCGGGTGGAGAGTGCACCCAACTTTTTGCACATGGGCCGAGGGGCGAAGCATCGCACAGTTCCTTGCCACAGCAACATGAGCGAGAGCATGAAACCTCAGAAAGTCAGGAAGAGGAACCTTTCACGAAATGCAGCTCCAAGTGCAAAGCCAGTGAAGCGGAGGATCATAGCCAAGACGGATGGAGTGACGGATCATGCATGCAAGTTGGCGAAGAGTCATGGTTTGACGGAGAAGGTCGGTGTCACGGGGCGTGGAATCCCAATACGCCGAGTACTATCAGAAATACATGAATTTTTGCCAGGAAGCCGGATTAGAAGCTCCCGCCTTCAGGGAGAACAGACGACCATCTAGCAGAATATATGGATGGGCTATTTCTGGAGGGCAAAGAGGTGGCAGAAGGCGAGAAGACACTTGCAAGTTTGGAATATCATCACGCTGTCCTCAAAGGAAAGTTGACCAGAGGCCGCAAATGTCTCAGAGGGTGGAGAAAGGAATGTCCACCTCAAAGTCCTATTCCCTTACCAAAATTTGTGGTATACGGGGTAGCGATGATCATGAAGTCTCGCAATCAAGCAGAGATGGCAGTCAAAGTGCTTTTAGACTTCCACGCGTACCTTCGGCCAGCCGAGGGAATGTCACTGAAGGCCAAGAGTGTGGTTCCACCGGTCAAGGGGGCAGGGCCACAGTTCAACTGGCATGCAATCATCATCCGAGAGTTCGAAGATGGCCAGCCCAACAAGGTGGGGGTTTTCGACAATTCAATCCAGTTGAATACACCCGAGAGGACTTGGTTGGGACCAGCACTTCAAAAGATTGCCAAGAAGCGGGGGGGCAAGAATTCACCTCTGTTTTCATTCACGGCCGAGGAGTACAGAAAAGAGTTCTCCAGGGCAGCTCAGAAGTTGGGGTTGGGGCAGGTACACCTGTACCAACTGCGTCATGGAGGAGCAGCCGACGACATCAACGGCAGAGTCAGAGACCATGCGGCAGTGAAGCAACGTGGCCGCTGGTCAACAGACCAGTCGGTGAGAAGGTACACAAAAACTGGAAAAGTCCAGAGCTTGTTGAACCAGTTGTTGCCAGGAGGTCTGGCGTTTTGTCGATGGTCACACCGAAACATGGAGAAAGTATTTCAGGGCAAGATGCTAGCAAAGAGTTTTTGAGACGAAAGTGCAGCGACAATGTTTTGCAGTGTGGTAGCTTGCCACACACGTTTGCATTAGAAGTGTTTGCTGGAACAGGTAGGATTGTTTCTTCTTTGCATGCCATTGGTATCCCAGCTTTTCCCATTGATATTTGTATTTATCCTGGCCATGATGTTTTGCATGCGACAGTCGAACACCGCATTTTCAATTGGATACGAAAGAAACGTATCACATTTGTTTGGTGTGGAATGCCTTGCACAACATTTTCGAGAGCTCGCAAATTTGATGGGTTGGGGCCGGGACCGTTGCGTAGCAGTCAATATCTTTGGGGCATGCCTTACCTTAACTGGAAAGATCAACAAACGGTGCACAATGGTAACTCTCTATTGATGTTTACAATACGTTTGCTTCGGTTGTGTGAGCAACATTGTATACCGTATGTTTTGGAGAATCCAGATAGTAGCATGGCTTGGGAGATGGATGTTCTACAGCAATTTTGTTCAGAATATTCCCCCTCTTGCATTACTTTGGATTATTGCCAGTTTGGTGAGGCGTGGAAGAAACCAACACGTTTGATCTACAATTATATTTCTCTCAGAGACTTGCAAAAGCGTTGCAATACAATTAATGGAAGATGTTCTTTTTCACAGCGGCAACATGTGCCATTGACAGGACTCGATGCCTCCGGGAACTTCATGACCTTGAGAGCTCAGCCCTATCCATGGGCGATGGCGGAGCAAGTAGCATCGCAGGTTGCCAAAGCCATAAGTACTCGTTGATACTTGGATATGGGGTAAGGGATCATAAAGTAAGCATCAATTTTTCAGGATGCTTGGCCTCTTTTGCTTCCATCAAGTGGAAGCCTTACCCATTTCCACAAAATGTGGCACAATCTTTCATCAAACAACTTCAGCTACTTGCTGAGTCTGGCCCAGAAAAAGAGAAGCTGAGGAGTGCCACATTGTGGATTCATATTTATGTGCATTTGACGTCTTGCAACAATTCATTTCGGGTAGATCATAGTGACACGAGAAAAAACAAGGTAGTTTCTATAGTGGCCCGGGAATCGCCCCAAAGATGCCCCTCATGCAGGTTTTTGAAACATGATAACGAACCCGGGTTCATGGTTCCAGTGCCAGAAGATGTTCCAACACCAAAGAGGGACACCCATGCAACTCTCAACAAATGTTGTGATTCAACTCTGCAAGACAAAAGACCATATATCTCATCAGAGAAAGGCTATGAAAGGTCGGCCATTGATATGTTTGTAAAGAAAGATGGTCTCTAAGAGACCCAACTTAATCATATTGAATCCATTTTTTAGTGAGCCATATGTTATTTGTAGAGAGACTATATAGACCCTATTATCAACATATATATATATATACATTATATGTACGTACGTGTATCCTTATACATTCACATGTAAAAGGAAACCTCACCACACATGTCCCAGGTGCAGCTCACTGACAACATGCGGCTGCTCACAACCCAGGAGCCTTGTGAGGGGAAAGCGAAAACCACCAAAGGAAAACCATCCCAAACTGGGTTTGATTTAATTGCATTTCATGTGGCTTAGTACAGCCAACATCCCACAGCTAAACACATTTGGTTTTGAATTTATGAAAATTTTCACAGATCTTTACTCAGTGATATTGAAGAGTATGATCCGGGACGCGGGGGGCATTTCCCTACATCCATGGAATGCTCAAAATACCAAGTTGTGATTCATCTTTCTCAGTCCTAAATGCTTCTGGACGGTTTCAACCCGGCACAACCATAAGAAATTTTAGCCACGGATGCTCACATCTCAAACGATTTGATGGTATAAGTGCAGTTTTGATAGCGTATGTTCAGATAGATTTGTGGGATGCATTGTTAGGATGTTGTTTTTTCACAAATCTTGTTGAAATTTTTCAACCGCCTTTGTCCCTGTGATAAGTGTAGGTGTATTGTAGGGGTTCATATTCCCACCTACCGGTCCGGTTGAATGTCGCGGAAACCTCCCATGATCAGCACTGAGGATTCCTTGGACGCTCGTTCCATGGCAACCATGAGAACTGTTCAAGACATGTTGGGGAACCAAGATTTCAATCTTCGCTAGCATTTGTTGAAAGCTTTGGCATCATTGGAACCGATTTCTCAAGTGATTGATATGAAATGAGAATGACGATTCCCAAAAAGGGGTGCATTTTCAGGTTCAATGTCAATTTTCCCGGGAGTACAGTAGTCATTTCCGTTCACAGATAGTCCTTTCTTTGCGCGCTTATGCTAAATAGTAGTGTTCCAGTGATTGCATGGCTACCACACGTTGCATCCGAAATCCTTCCAGACAAGGATTGAATCCGAAATCCCCTAAGATGTGGATCCCAACTCATAATTGATGAATTGTTGGCAGATCGTTCAACCAGAATTATGAGTTGTTCAAAGGTCAAGATGTATTTGGGATGATTTTATATGTTTAATCTATTGGTTTGATGAAAATATGCTTTCAAAATAAAAATATAAAAAGGGTACCAAATGCTCAATCTATAAATTGTCGGATTGGAATCTCAATTCTTCGGCAGCAAATCAACGGCGCACTCAACGGGATTGGCATGTAGCAAGAGATAGAAAATATATCAACATAATATGGATAATACTGTTGATGGAAGAAATCCTGCACCACCTGGGATGTATAAAAGCCTGTGAACAATGCGATAAACTACCTATCAGCTGGTGCAGGATTTCAGCCATCAACAGTATGACCAACGGGGTGCGGTCCACCATCAACATACTGTACTATGCAATTAGAATGATACTAGTAATGGACTATTGTATATTTATCATCATATTTCCTGATAGTAAACAGAAGTGGTAACAGTAGTGGCTAAAAAAAGATGGTGGTGGTATGTTGTAGTAGTCAATTGGGAATTGCTTCTGTTGTATTTTGCCGAACAAAGGGCCTTTCACATGTGGTTTTTGTTGCTCATGCTGCACCTCTTCCTACAAAAACACGTGACCCCCCAAACTACCTGAGGCTGCCATCCGTAGCCTCAGGGTGACAAATCTTAAATGGTCGCTTTGTAAGTGAACCCAATCCTCCCATCAAAAAAATGATCTTTGTTTAGCTTGAGGAATCTGCGAAGCCAGGAAGTATCCATAGAAATTGCGTTCTTTTTTTTTTTCAGTGATAAAGAAAAAGGAATTAACTTGCAGGAATTGGAAGATATTTCTCTGGATTCATGGAGAGGTAAAGAACCCATACAATCCGCAAAGTTCTGTTTGTGTGTGTTTCTCCTAGATGATGCACATATGGTGAGTATGCGTGCAAGTAGGTACGAGAATGATGTACGTGTAGCCATATTCAAGGCTACCTCATTGCTTCGGGAATGATACATGATGTTCTTGTGAAATCTTCGAAAACAACTGTATGCGGGTACTGGACCAGTCATCAAGAGCACATTTGACTCTCAGGATATTTTATTGTATATATATATATATACGTATTACTATATTACAGTTTTGCATGTGACATAAGCCAAAACACCAAATAAGGGTAGACTGATACTAAGAGTAAACTCATTTTTTCTATATTTCACTGCAACTGAGGGCTGGCAATATTCCTGGTGTCGTTTGGAGCTCAGCGGGAATGATGACGCTGGTGACCATTTTTGTCAAAGTGTGGGATCACACACTGCGATTTGGAAAAGCGGATGGTCAATCCTCAAGATGATACAAAGGCGGTACTTGATACATCTTGATACTATATCACTATGTTGTGTCAATCCTCAAGATGATATGACATAAAGGCGGTACTTGATACTATATCACTATGTTATAATCATTGTGTGTACTTCAAGAAGATTAATGTTAAACCAGAGTCTTGGTGTGATCGTGTGCTTGTTCACAAGATGTGTTTGTTTGAGACCACACTCGAAACTTCAGTGTTTGAAAAAAAGCATGTTTTAGCACCAACGCACAATAAGTAAATCCAAACAGTCCATCATAGGTTTCATAGACCATGCAATCAAAGTGTTTTCTTTGACACCATAGTCACACTGACTATGAGAACCCGGTACTACATGATGTCATAAGGGCACATGCACACCATGTTTTTTTTAAATGCTGCACTGTATCTCTATGTCATTTATACAACATACATATGCCAAAAAGTTGGCCCAAAGGCAATCTGCCCAGAACCACGCCAGGTATTTTGTTAACATGGAGCCCACAGTTGATTTCTCCCGGTGGTCAATACCCGCTGTAAGATGTGTCATCAGTTGTCCTTCTTGGCCCACAGCGTTGCGTGCTCAGCACTCCATTGGCGACATTGGTGTCACACGGCTCTATGTGAGGCCCAAGGGTGTGTGGGCTGGTAGCGCCAGGGAGGATGTTGGATGACACGAAATCGAAATCTGTTGAATGATTTTACCGGGGATTGAGCTACAGACAGAGCTGGAGATGATGGATATGTTCCCGGCCTTAGAATCTTCAATGAATGGGCAGGTTTGGTTGAATTGAAAGAAACGAA
>OMLO01005748.1_pt1 | contig 10422 bp, 4 predicted proteins | sample 1674811 | NCBI WGS metagenome assembly OMLO01 (sample SAMN06265003, study PRJEB25207) | coral metagenome | isolation source: Coral host | place: Mexico:La Bocana,Puerto Morelos, Mexico | collected 2008-11-13
GATTGGTTGATTTAAACTTCAACTTTGGATGTGATTGGCTTATCGAACAGTCCGATAACAAACTGTCCGATAATAACTTGTCAAGTGAATTAAAGAAAAATAATAGCTCTTTAAACCAATCACAACTGAGGAAATTGCAATTGTTAAAATTACTAGGATTATTCATTGTGCTGTCCTTTTCTAAGCATCGTTTCGGGACATTGATACTCTCGCTGATATCGACTGAAAAACTGTTTCTTTTGTTAGTCTACGGATTTAGACTTAAAATTTATGATTTTAGCACGATCCTCCTTTGAGAAGGGAGACTCCTTTGAGAAAAGAATGTCTCTGATATGAGACAATCTGAGACAATCTGAACCCAGAGGGTTTTGGCCACTAAACTCCTTCAGTCAGATACGAACGGCTCTATAATAACGTTCGAATGAGGCCATCTGACTTGCTTCGGATGTGGTAAGATAGCTCAGTATTTTTTATCTGATTAGCTACCTTAAAATTTATATCCATTCGAAAGTAAATTTTGTTTTATGGTTCTCCGTTTGCGGATTGCGTTACGTGGGGGACACGCGATTGAATCTAGCTTCTGTGATTGGCTCGTTACAGCAACCAGTCGCAAAGAAGTTGTTTTTCTCAGAACCTCTTTGGAAGCTTCCCGGAAAGTGAAAAGACAAGCAGAATTGTTGTTGCTTTTCATCTCAACCCATTTCTTTATAATTCGCTTAGGAGAAGTATCCTAGACGAACTAGATCAAGGTAGGAAGAAGATTATTTTTTAACTTGTAGGAGGGTTTGGTTCTGTTGTAAGCACGAAAGCTGATGTAAACAAGAAAGCTGATACTTAGTCCATCGATCGCCCTCTCGTAAAAGTAACCTGTTTCAATTCTAAGTCTGTTAGGAACAAATACAAGCGGACAAAAGAACTATTGACAAAATGGAAACGGGTAGTGATTCGAAAACCAGAATATTTTTAACTTTTTTAAAAGAAATTGCTGGGTTTATTGTGCGATGGAAATACTTAATGCAAAGGTGCGTCGAAATCCGATTCAGCTGCTACCGCGCAATGTTCTTGCTTCGTTTGATCTCTAAGTGTTAACTGCACGATAGCTGGAGTCCTGCTTTTTAACACGTTTGTTGAAGTGCTTGGGTTTAACTCTACTGACATGATCTCCTTGAGATTGTTTTATTTGCGCTGGGATGTAAACACCCCATGAATCATCGACTGCAACTTTTCTTGTTGTTATTCAGCAATAAGTCATAGGAAGGAAATAAAGTCTGTCTCGAACTTAGAACTGAACTTTTGGAATAATTTAAACTGGCTCAGATTTTAATGTGAAAATGCGTCGCACATTGTGTTGTTTGAGAACGTATTCAGATGTGCGCAGCCATATTAGTTCCACAAACCGAAATGGCCAAGCGATCAGTCCATCGATCAGAAAATTGGCCGGAAATTGCGCGGCTGGCTAACATGTACACAGTGCATCAGCGTTTTGCATGATTCGTAGATGTAGTGAATCAATAGCAGCTTTAATCCGAATACAACGACAAGACCTGATTTCTTCGAGAAAGATTTTTTTGCATAATTTGGATTTGTTATAAGTTGGAGTTTTTCGCTTGGTTTTAACTCTTGTTTTCCGGAACATGCGACCCTAACCAAAGCCTATATTTTGCACAGTCAGAATGGGTAAAAGTCTTAATACAGAGAGGATATAGAGCTTTCAACTTTTAAAATTAGGGTTCGCCAGTGAGAAGACATGATAAAGAAGAATGCCTCTGTATAAAGGTCAATAAATGAGCAGGGGGAAATATAAGCTCTGATAATTTTTGTCTTCCCCTACAAAACAAAACAGTCAAATGGCATAAACTTACGCTGCCTTTACATCTTCAGCTAAGAGGTCGTCTGATTTCAAGAGACCAGCTGAACCGAGAGGGTAAGTATGCTTAAAGACTTCGTCGTCGTTGTGGCTTGTAGTCCTTCATGGCTAGTGCGTGAAAGACTGGTTGTTTACATGTGGTAATTTCAACACCGTTTCAAAGGTGTAACTGAACAATCGATGAAATCGATGATTGGAAAATCAATCGATACCAATCGCTTTCGTATTAGTTAATTGACATCGATTTGCATTGGTCAATCGATACCAATCGATAATCACTCAGAAGTGGTCGCCGACAGGTTATCGCCATCGATGCCGACTCGCTTCGTGAATCGTGACTGCGATACTTTTCGCTCGAACAAATGATTTTTTTTTCTCTCTTGTATGATATGCCCGGAGGTTTTGTATAGATGGTGTTAATCAACGGCTGGTATTGTATTGTAACCCAGTAGTTAATAAAACATTTCTAACGTCACGCATTGATTTATCATTTTGTGACAAGCGTTGGTCACGTTGGTGTAACGAGGTCGTCTGGGCTGTGTTGGTAAGAGGTAAGTAATCTCACCCAATCACCATAAACGTTTTGCTCTAATGCGTTTTGAACGGTGTTCACGCAGAACGAAGTCGTATTTGGTATTGGAATGACATTGCCATTCCCGTCAGGAGATGGACTTTTGGAAGTATTTTAGAAGGTCTTTGTCATTGTTCGCATGGCCTCAGTATGCCGATTTCAATTCTTCATGGATCTCGTTAGCGGCTGTTTGAAGCGTGACAAAAGGAGTTTTGATACTTTTCAAGCTGTTCAAGGGAAGGTAAGGGTCTTTCTTAATTCCGCTTTCCCTTCTTTTCAAGAAAACCAGAGAAGTATCTTATTTCATAATTAATTTCCACTCGAACGGTCGCTTAGTGATCGGAAGTTGCTGCTTTCTAAAGCAAGTTGCCCAATCACCAATCGAATATCTCCATCGATTGTCATCCACTGATCGACTGATTGCCCGATCATCGATTTCAACGATTGTTCACGTCCTGTTTCTTTTCATCTATAATGTCTAATAAAAGGCTACTTTCGATATATTAAAATTTAGCTAGATAGTCTGGAGGCTAAAACAAGTGAAGTGAATAAACATGCTCATTCAATCTCCTTCATTTGTGGTTTCTAATTCCTAACTTACGAGCTCAATTTCAGTATATAGGAAAGAGACAAACGCCGTTTGTATTTAAAACAGCATAAATTAAGATAGTGGGTGCAAATAATTTAGATAGTCGAGGTTTGTGCGCGACTTTCTTTCTACGTTGTTTATTGTCAAGGCGGTCTAGTTCCTGCGTTATAGATTATCACGTTTTCCCTCGATCTTTTTTTCTTTTCAGGAAAGCCATCTTGCTCATGTTTTCAACATAACGATTCCTCCTTCAGCAACGTCTTTTTGGATAATGAAATCACTTTTTCCAGCCAAACAAGTTTTGCTGTTCGAAAACGTACACCACGGGACTGGAAATTGAAAATAAAAATGCGGTCAACACGCAAAAGATGTTACAGTGAAGTTACTGATCCCAGGGGAAGAGAGTCCGAAGAAAGAAGACGACGTGAGAGAGCAGATTGGTCCCGGGATTCACGGGGACACTCGCCAAAACGAAGACGGACAACACATGGGAGAGAAGATTGGTCCCGGGATTGGTTCCCAGATTGGTCCCGGGATTCACGGGGACACTCGCCAAAACGAAGACGGACAACAGATGGGAGAGAAGGGGGAGGTTGGACAGGGGGACACCAAAGAGAAGAAGACCCATCACCTCTTGGGTACAAGGCCTTGGAGGAAATTTGCCATTCAAAGTCTCCTGAAGATGGAATCTTGGAACTCTCTATCAAGGGTGAACGATTCGAAGCACTGATGAAATCAAGGGAGATAAGACGTGATCTGATGCAGCTAATCATTCGGGCTATTCATCTTTGTTGTTCACCAAATGGGGTGAGGCATCACGCCGAAGACATTCTACGTCTGGTGATTGAAACGAAGTTTCTGACTGTACACGTGTCGAGCTTCATCAGTCGAATGTTATCGTATACAGGATCAAGCCGAGAAGAGTTCCAACCCTCTGATATGATCTTTCATTTGACGGAAGTCTTTCTTGAATTCTTTGAAAGATTTGGACGTGAAATTGTGCACTCCATTCCTGTATTTCCTCTCGAACACACTTTCACGGAACTAAAAGCTAGAAGGCTTTTACAGAATACGGATACGTTGGAAAAGAAAGTCCAGCAAGTCAAAGAAATGTATAAAGAAGTCGTCAATGAAGAATTCGATTCTGTGTGTAGAAAGGAAGAAGAAACCGAAGTTGAGCCCCCTCGCAGTTTTAGAGAACTTGGCGTTTTCCCCCAAGCTGCAGACCTTAGCGTGAGTTACAAGCCCTTCCTTCGCGTCAATGTTGTCACACGTCGTTACAAGGACCTGGAACATTACTTGGATGTACAGTTTCGGCTTGTCAGAGCAGACTTTATTTTACCTCTGCGAAAGGGAATACTACAGCTTCGAAAGGATAACGGTGTCCTTGGAAGGAGTGGTTCCCAAGACAGCAAAGAAACAAGGGACGTGCATTTCTACCGTGACGTCACAGTGCTGTACCCCGTATGTAGTCCAAAGGGAATGGTTTACCGAATCCGGTTCGACGCGTTTCATCACAGTGCGAGGAACATCCCATGGGAGAAGTGCAAGCGTTTGAAGTTTGGGTCCTTACTCTGCCTGTCAGCTGATGACTTCTACACTCCCCTGTTTGCGATAGTTGAGAGTCGAGATCCCAAAGAACTTTGCTTGGGCGAGCTTGATGTTCAATTTGAAGGCGTAGAGCTCGATAAATTAAATCGTTTTATGGCGGCAAAGACGCAATTTGACATGGTAGAGTCGTCCCAAGCATTCTTTGAAGCGTACAGATACGTTTTGGAAGCGCTTCAAGAAATCACACCTGATAGCCTGCCTTTCCAAGAGCACATTGTAGAGTGCAAAAAGGTTGTTGATCCTCCAGATTACGAGTATAAAACACAAGGCTATTACGACATGAGTGGTATAGCACATAATGATGTGAATGGTAGCAATGACGTTGTGATGCTGTCGTCAGAGGACGAAAGTATGGATTCTTACAGAGATGGTAGCCTATCCTCCGATAGTCGAATTCTTCTAAATGCCTACGACTTGCAACGCTACCGAGACAGTCTGGGTTTCAACGACTCACAGTTGCGAGCGTTCCAGTTAGCGCTGACCAAGAGGTTTGCCATCATTCAAGGACCGCCAGGGACAGGGAAGACTTATGTGGGATTGAAGATTGCGCGTGTTCTTTTGGACACAGCCTCGCTCTGGGAGGACGAGGAAGACCGGTCCCCAATCTTGATGGTGTCGTACACGAACCACGCCTTGGATCAGTTCCTGGAAGGGCTGTTACCAATGACAGGTGCGAATTTGTTAAATCAACTTTCTTGGTAGACAGAATTACTTCTAGGACAGGGTTTTGGAAACGTCAAAGAGCATGTAGATGGTCATAACAGTTTGACTCGCCTGTTTAAATTCGTCCAGCGTATAAACCATTTCCATTCTCGCCATTTTTGTTCATCCTGATTTCCTGACGGGTTAAATTTGTGTTATTTGTGGAGTGCACCATCATTGTTCGCTTCCTGTGATCGAAATACCGTTCAGTCCAATTCTTGAAATCGTGAAATTAGATTTAGTTTCATGAGTGTTTTTTGAAGTTTCATTACGCCCCCTCCACCCACAGTACAGTAATTGACTACGTGATCGCTGTCTAGCAGGCCAGGTAGCTCCGACAATTTTCGCCGATACCCATTTGTAATCCTGTTTACCAAACGCGGTGTGTAACGTTTAATTATTTTTTATTCTTTTTGTCGCGTTCATTGCAATATGGAGCTACTTTTCGAGTATAAAAGAGTAAAAAGAGCTTTGAGTAAGCAGTTCAGTTTAACCTTGAAACGACCGTTTTACTTTGTCGAAAAGTTAACGGAATCCATTTTGTTGACAGGGATTGTTCGTGTTGGTGGACGTTCTAAGAGTGAGAAGCTGGAGCCCTGTATGCTCAGATTTCTTCGAGAACAGGCTCGTGAAAGTAGAGAAATCCCTGGGAGGATAGCCAGAGCGAGAACAAAAGCTGGAAAGAAAATAAGAGAGATCAGAGAAAGTGGACAACTCGATCTCTCTATAACTGTCCTGAAGTTTTCGAGAAGAGGAATCATATCTTACCAAGTACTGAAGAAGTTTATGATCGAGCGTCACGCTACATGGTTTGATAGAGAATTTGAGAGACACAAAAAAAACGCTTCTGATCTGTTCTTCGAATGGCTTGGCGTTGAAAGACGTGTGGCCGCTAAAGATTTCAGAGACCGAGATGATTATGGTCACCATAGGGAAGATTTTCAGATGCAAGTATCTTTTCGAACCTTTGCAAACGAGGACGATGTCGAAGAAGACGACCCTGACAGTGCCATTAAGCCTTCAGAAGTAGTCATTTGTGAAACCGAAGACACCAGAAAGCCCACCCAGCTGCGCAAAAATCTTCAAGATACGGAAGTCATGTCTGAAGAAGAAGAAAAGTGTGTTTTCCTTTCTCGACGTCTATCGCAACAGCAGCGCTGGATGATTTACAGACTTTGGCTTGAAAGAGCCGAGAAGCACTATTTGCAGCAGGTACAGAAGAAGCAAGCTGACTACGAAAGGTTGTCGGCTCGCAAGAGTGAATTAATTCAAGAGGAAAATTTGTTTATTCTTCAGAAAGCGCGTGTCATTGGCATGACAACTACAGGCGCTGGCAAGCACCGCCGGATTCTCCAGCGGATTCGACCCAAAATCGTTCTGGTTGAAGAAGCCGCTGAAGTACTGGAGGGTCACATTATTACGTCATTGACACAAGGATGCGAGCACTTGATTCTGATTGGAGATCACCAGCAACTAAGACCCACCCCTGCAGTCTATGAATTAGCCAAGAAGTACAAACTGGACGTGTCGCTGTTCGAGAGAATGGTAAACGTTGGAATTCAGTGTGAGAGGCTGTCCGTACAACATCGCATGAGACCAGAAATCGCTGCCTTGATGAAGCACATCTACGACGATCTGCAAAATCATGAGTCAGTGGAGAAATACGAAGACATCAAAGGAATGAAGAAGAACATGTTCTTCATCGATCACAACTATTTAGAGATGTCCTGTGATCAGACGCACAGTCATATCAATGAGCACGAGGCTAGGTATCTAGTGGCGCTGTGTCGTTATCTACTACAGCAAGGCTACAGAGCTCATCAGATAACACTTCTGACGACCTATATGGGTCAGATGTTTGCCATTAGAGACTACCTCCGAGAGGAAGAGGATCAATTAGCGAGAGGTGTCCGACTGACCACAGTTGACAACTTTCAAGGTGAAGAAAACGACATCATTCTTCTTTCTCTCGTGCGTAGCAACAGAAACGAGAAAGTTGGCTTCGTCAAAATTGTAAACCGCGCATGTGTGGCGCTCTCTCGGGCGAAGAAGGGTTTTTACTGCATTGGAAACTTCGACCTTCTCTCCAGACACAGTGACATCTGGTGTAAGATTGTGGCGGATTTAAAAGCGACTAAAAGCATCGGAAAAAGTTTGCGACTTGTCTGCCAGAGTCATGGCGCAGAAGTGTTGGTGAAATTAGCCAAAGATTTCAAGGCCAAAGTTCCTAACGGGGGATGTGAGCGTCTGTGTAAAGTGCGCCTGGAGTGCGGTCACTCCTGTAAACAGCGGTGCCATCCTTATGACATTGAGCACAAGACGTATAAATGTGCAGAGTCTTGCCGCAGAAGCATCAAAGGTTGTTATCACGCATGTCCCAAGCTTTGTTTCGAAGAGTGCGAAAGGAATTGTCAAGTTATGGTACAGAAGACGCTACCATTGTGTAGACACACCAACACAGTGAGATGCGGTAGTGACATGCGTAGAATTCAGTGTAAGGCACACTGCGAGAAAATCCTTCCAAGGTGTGGCCATAGGTGTCAAAAGCGCTGTGGAGAGCCGTGCACGCAAAAATGCCAAACGCTGATAAAAAAAACTGAGTGGCCATGTCGTCACGATGTGAGAGTAGCCTGCTCTACCAACCCAGAAGAATGCCCAGTCTTGTGCTCGGCTGAATTGGAGTGTGGTCATCAGTGTTCGGGAACATGCGGCGAGTGTCGAATGGGACGAATTCACAAACGATGCAGGTCCAAATGTGGTCGCCTATTGGTTTGTTCTCATGAATGTACAGACTCTTGCATTAAAGCCTGTTCACCCTGTTCCAGAAAATGCGAAAACCGGTGCCACCACAGCGATTGCAACAAAACGTGTGGCGAGCCGTGCGTGCCGTGTTCTGAGATGTGCACGTGGGAATGTCGTCATTACAAGTGTTCGAAGCTGTGTGGAGAGTTGTGCGACAGGCCAAGATGTAACGAACCGTGCAATAGAATCATGGTTTGTGGCGAACGCCGCCATATTTGTCGCGGTTTGTGTGGAGAACTGTGCATCTGCGCTCTATGTGACAAGAATGATGGTTGCCCAATTACAGAGATCTTTTTCGGGGAGGAAGACGAGGACGATACGCTTTTCGTTCAACTTACAGACTGCAAACACATTTTTGCAGTGGCGGGACTAGACAGGTAAAGCTTTTAATATGCGAACATAAAATGAGCCTATTCTCGTCGCTATTGTCTTGTTGTCAAAGTACGGTTACTCGTATTAATAAAGCCAGAATGTTACCGTTTTCGGAACTTCTTGATAATGATAAACTTGTTATGAGAAATGTTAGATCAGCACTTTTTTCCGGAATTTTGATTCGTAGGTGGGAACAATCGATTCGGTTCCAGGCATCCCGAATCTTGGTAAAGGTAGCTTAATTTACAGCGCAGTTTCGGTTGGGAGTTTTCACTAAGAAGTAGTGCTTTTCGTCTTCAACAGATACATGGACATGTCGGACAATGAGAGTCATGTGATTCAACTCAAGTCCTGTCCTCGCTGTTCCACTCCAATCCGAACGAGTCTGCGATACGGCAATGTCATCAAACAGCGGCTACAAGACATAGAGAAGGTGAAGGTGCGCGCGCATGGTCATCCAAGTGAGATGGATGAGACAAAGAGAAGATTGCAAACTCGCCTGGCAGACCTAGAGAGGATTTTTGATGGAGAGAATGAAATGAGAGAATGGAGGAGGCTGGAGCGCAGTGTACAGCGAATTACCAAAGGAACAGTGGCTGCAGTGACTGAAAACCAGGTGACGTTGATGGAGAGGTTTTGTGTTATGAACCAGAAGTTGAATCAGCAACTTCTTGAGCCCCGTGGAAAATCAAGCGCCGACATTCGCTCGGAAAGTACGTACGTTCTTGAGTGCAACCTACAATAATTTATTTTTAATATTATTATTCTCTCGTCATCAGTGCTAAATATGTACTGTGATAAGCCTCAGTTAAGACTGAGTACTAGATACCATAGTAGACTGAGAGACCCATGCGAGATAAGTGCGAAATCACTTAAGACTGACAAGTTCGCAGCACGTCCATTTAACATCTTCTGATTCCCCAAAACGTCAGAAGAAAAACATCCTGGTTTCGGTTTGATTGCACACATGCGTTGAGCTTCAATAATGCTTTCTAAACATGTGTTGAGAGAGTACTGCTGTGAATATTGCTGGCCTACCTTATGATATCGCCAAAAGCTCAATCTCGATTCTTGTTTTTAAAGAACACATAGCGGCCCCTGGGAACTGATTCCGATCTAGTTTAATCGCGCCCAGGTTTCCCTTATGACATTAGCGTGGAACACAGTTTACGCCAACAATAACACGACAGGCTCGAGGCATGACAAGCTAGTAGATTTATACTTAGACTTTCATTCTAGACACATATTCAGCCTTAGCAGGGTCTTATCGGGATGATATGCTTCTGGGCTCAGACATTGTGCCCTCAGCATCCACTAAGATGTTGGTTTTATCCTGCCGTTTTCATAGGTCTCTCTGTGCAGAGGGAATTGGAGCATCTGAGAAAACGTGTTATGTCCCAAGGAGTTACAGAGAGAGAAATTCGAGACCTCAACGTGGAATTCAGCCGACAAAACCTCAAACTCGAGCTGTATTTGTTGCATCACGATGTAAAGAACGTGGGCCTGAATCTAAAGAGGAATTATCTTGATATAATGTCGGCTGTCCAAAATAAACTATCCAGCGGCAGACTAGTGGAGGAGGAGAGACTGGATGAGATGCTCCGGGAGTTGAATGGCATCAGGTGATTTACCCTAGTTTCCCTCGCAGCCGTTTTTTAGCATCATCGCATCCTCTGGGGAAGAGCGTTGCTGAAAACGGCTACAAGGGCGACTAGATTTACCCTAGATCTTAGAGAATTCCGTGTTGACAGTAAATGAAGGCAAGCGGTCTGGAGAAAAGTTATAAATTTGCATAAGCCTGCTTTAATTTTGCTTCAGTGATCAAGAAAAAAAGTCGATTCCCTTCTACTATCGTTCTAGAAACACGTCCTCGTATCTATAACAAAGAAGGCCTACCTTCTTTACACA
>OMLO01005749.1_pt1 | contig 10422 bp, 5 predicted proteins | sample 1674811 | NCBI WGS metagenome assembly OMLO01 (sample SAMN06265003, study PRJEB25207) | coral metagenome | isolation source: Coral host | place: Mexico:La Bocana,Puerto Morelos, Mexico | collected 2008-11-13
CATCCACGTGTACAGCCAACATTCCCATTAATTCACGTCGGTTACCGTCATGGTCACATGCCCAGTACGCAAAAACACAAGACATCATCTTAAGTTCGACAAAACCTAAGGAAACCAACGCTTCTCTCAACCGACGCCACCACAAGCGAGGAGCATTGCACAGCCCGTATACCCCCTTTTGCATCTCCAACAGATCATCCGGTCCAACGCCAGGAAGACCTTCTTTAGGGGGTCTTAAATACAAGGAACGGTTATCATACACACCTGACAAAAAGGCAGTGGTAACATCGCCTGCTTGTAAGACCCACTTGTTGCTAGCAGCAAAAAGAAAAACTAAATTGACTCCTAGGGTATCCGCCGTGGGTGCGTCAGTTCGAAGAAGAGTGATGTCTGGGTCCAAATGTCCTCCGCATACCAATCTAGCTTTGCAAACAAGTCCGGATCCACTATCATCCTTGTTGGTCAAAATGAAACGTGTGGGAAGGACTCGGTTGGAAGGAATAGAGGAAGTGTCTTTCTTATGGATGATTTTCACAGCACTAAGATCAAGAAAACTCTTCCACTCCTTGTCCATGGCCTTCCGAAACTCAGTTTGTTCGCTGGGTGACATGGTCTTCCATTTATATTCTTTGGCAGTCTTGCTAGCTGCTTTAGTGACAGGGAGGTGTTCTCTATCTACGGGTTCAGTCACACCAGCAGTCAACACTACCCGTTGATGTTTACATCCACAAGCCTGACAATCATGCATCTGGAAAGTTGCTTTAAGGTCAGGACACGTCTCCGTTTCATGCGTTTGCGTTTCTAACTCTTGAAGGCACTTCATTTCAGCCATGAAAACATCAACAGGTTCGGGTTTACGATTCCTCTTCAACATGCGACCAAACTTACTCAACTGATTTCCGGTATGAGCTTCGGTCCTTTCCCTACGTGATTGGCGTTCTTGAACGTGGTCTTTCCAAGTGGGAAGGGGGCCATAAGAAGAATCATGCTTCAAAGAAAAACCAAAATCTTCATGTTTACCGAAGGAACTATCACCATGTGAAGGGATAGGAGGAGGCATGTAGGTGTCGTCATCTTCGGACATGTCTGCTGGTTCAACCCTGTTTTGATCATCGGTGGACTCCACTGGTTCAATCGGTGGCGTGTCCGTGAGATCTAGGTCAAGGTTTCAGCGGCAATCTGAGATTGAGACTGGATAAGGTCCTGGCTATCTAGGGCTGGTGCCAAGCTAGGATCAGTACCTTCTAAGGGCTGATACGGCGTCACGGGCATTTGCCCTGACAGAGGTCCAAGTTCCGTTTCAACCTGCGGCATGACCACATCCGACCCTCCTGGAGTTTCCTCCTGGACAATTACCTTAGAAGCAGGTTCCTCAGTCTTCTGTTCTTCATAAAACCCTTCGGGAGGAGGTCGTTTATACAAACATCGTCTTCTACCCAAAAGGGGAACTTCTTCGGGGGTGACTTGTTGGGAACTTTGCAGCGGAACGACATCTCCAGTACTAGGTGGTGCAGAAGTGCTGGACAAATCTAAAAACCCTCGAGCCTTACTGCCATGAGTGTTCAACTGTTTCTGGTGCTCTTCGAGCTCCTTTTGAACGATCTCGTGTCCTACAACTTCTTCTTCAGTAGCAGCCCTGACATTTTCACAAGGAACTTTCAACATCGTGCGTTTCCAGCTCAGCCACAACATGCTAGGACCCTGGTACGCAATCACAAGAGCTGGTCCATGCCAGCACTGGGGATTATCAGTCCGTGCCTGACCAGGTTTTCCTGCATGTTGCAAATGGTAAAAATACACCGTTTCGCCAGATAAAAACGGTTCTTTCTGTTGTCGTGGTCGGGCCAAAATCGCACGACGCATTCGGTGTGAGTTATCAAGCTGAATCCAAGTGGTCCTAGCAGTTTCCCTCATGTTCCACTTCAAAGCAAATTTCCCCCCTGACTGCAAATGATCATGGATAGCCAAGTTGTCAGGTTTATCCAAAACAGAACCAGCACTGGAATCATCATACCCAAACACCCATTGGAGAGGTGAAAAGCCGTTTCGTTTCGACAGTGAATTCTTAGCCGAAGTTGCTTCTTGCAAAGCACATCTCAGCCCGTCCACATCCGTCACGCTATGGGCATCAACCAGTTTACGGATGATAGTTTTGGCAATGGCGCCGTGACGTTCAACGACCCCTCCCTTCCAATGAGTTTCAACAGGAATGACCGTACCTAGAACTCCAAACGCTTCCAACAAAACCTCGAAGTCACTAAGAAATTCCGAACCTTGATCATAAATAAGTTGATGAGGAGCCCCAAAAACACCTATCCACGCTTCATGAAACAACGCCGAAACTTCTTTGGGGGAACGATGGGACACCAAGCGCAAAACCTGAAAAGTGGTAGCATGATCAACCATCGACAACAACATGTGAGTGGAATGGGGAAGCTGAACCCAAAAGATGTCAATACCCACAACCTTATTAAATTCATCCGCACGACAAGTTCCAACCTTAGGGGGTTCCTTTGGGGCCCTAACCCGATCACATGTGGAACAACGAATTTGTTTGGCGGCTTCAATCAGATCCGTTGTGGCTCCACCAAGTCTAAGTGCTCTGGCCAGAGTAGAATTGGCTGGATGACCATACTTACAATGCAATCTATATGCTAAGTCTCGAACTTGTTGCTGAGCTTTTGACTGTGTTCCGGACTCATCGACCGACCCAGACTCTTGCTGTCCAGATTCTTCTTCTTCAGTGGCTTCTAACACTTCATAACACAGGAAAGGATTGGAATGAGAACCCGGAGAAACAAATTGCTCAATTGTTTGGAGGATATGATGGCAAAAAGCATCAGGCCATGCGCCACATCGGGAAGACCGTTGAACCCACCTATTTCCAATCTTATCCCCAGCTATGATATGGTCATGTCTAGGTCCAGACACGGGTTTAGGGCACCGGCAGGTGGCAGCTAAGTTCTGGGCGCACTGTTCTTGATTGATCTGTAACCGAGTTCGTTTGCGAACCTTCAGACCATGTTTCCTAACCCGAAGACCAAACCGACACTGATCAACGATTGCGTGAGACCCTTGTATCTTAAACCGTTCCCATGCCTCAGATCCTGCCGGATTCTCAATTAAATGGAGTGTCTGGCCATCTCGCCATCGTTTTTGTTTGATGTCTTTCGTTTGTTTGACATGTCCAAGACAGTAACGCCAAAGTTTGTCACAATGTTTCCGTTTTTGTTTCAAACGCCACATCTTCAAAAAACGACGTCTTGGGTCTCGAGGCATGATCTTTTGCAACTTACTGTAAGGTCCACAAGGAGGAGCCCATGAAACAAAATCAGGTTTACAATCAGAAATGACGTGATCAATTTCATGTTGATACTTCGGATTAGTGAGATCAGTACCATCAATGCTGATGTCTACCGGTTGTAGCACTCGCCATCCCCTTTTTGCAGCGACTCTCGAAAGATTCATAGATCCGGCAAAGACTTCCAGCATAGTTGGTGTCATTCCAACATGGAAATTTATGCTGTGCACATCAGAGACAAAACTATGGTACTCATCAAGACTCTCCAAAAGGCTCATTCGGTGTGCCTTACTCAGAGTCCCACGATGATGTTGCAACATCCCCGCATAGATCACTTCTTCACTGGGGGTTCCTTGGCCTTTGGTTGGGCCTTGGGACCCATGCCATGGGACTGACGTAGAACTGCAGCTCGAGTCAAAGCTTCCTGGGCCAGCTGTTCCGCCAAATGGATCTCTTGAAGCACCTCCTCCGGGGGCGATCCTTCCATGGGGGTGCCATCCACAAGTTCCCACGGCTCTTCTGGAGCTTTCATCCTCTTGCTCTGCATAGCCGTTGTCGTTGTGGTTGTAGACCGACATGGTAGGGTTGCCTTCGGAAGTGGTGGAGTCAATCCTGGTGGCGCCATCTTCGGGTATGGCGATGTGGCCGTAGGGATTTTGCATTGCAAGTTCAGACTGTCGGCTGCGAGTTGACATTGTTCTTCCCAATGGTTGCGAAGAGCACATGAGATCTCCCCTTTTGTCACCTTGTGTGTCCAAGTGAGGCCATGTTCGGCTGCCAGTGTCAACATCTCCGGTTTGTTCAGAGTAGTCAATCGTTGGACTGGGCACTGAGGGTGAATGATCCTGCCCATGGCCTCCTTGTAGCGGAACCTCAACTCCGCCACTGTCTTCTGTTCCAGCTCGGAAGTCTTCATCTCCCCCTTGCTGATCAAAGCCTTGACCAGATCTGCCTTGTGTGCTGGAATGCCATGTGTCCTTTGGTGCAGACGCGGTGGATTGTTCTCGATGCGCCAGCACGTCACACACTTGGAGATGGACATGATCAGGGGAAGGCTGAGACTTCCACGCAAGACGGAGCAATCGAGGGGGAATTGAGCAAAATGAGTGCTTCAGAATGTTTCGAAAAATATCCCTCTTTGATAAATGGGAGGACCAAAACCAAGTTTCACCTTTCCACGATTCGGACAAAACAGGAAGACTATGAGTATCCCATCGGTACATTTGAACATGAACCTTGCCAGGGTGAGGTTGTTCATCAAGTAAATTGGTATCACGAACATGAATGGCGAAAGGAGCAACTGAATCCAAGTCAGGTTTCTCTTGCCACAATGCTTCACGAGATTTGATGTGACAACGTCGAACCATATCTTTAATGCTCCAATCCCAATAGTCATTTTGGAGGTCAACACCCTTAGGATCAGAATCAGAAATAGGTGCCGGACCAAACTGTCACTTACAGTGGCAGCATGACTAATCGAATCTAAGGTTCCTGACTTCTGTGACATGGGTGGAAGCGGCATCAGGCCACTTGACAAAACAGGACCAAAGAAATCTGAAGGTGACTGCGAACGATCATCACTATCACTGTGTTCTTCCTTCAACCGAAAATGAGTACATCCGGTCCACTCCACATCGTGACATCGAGATGCTTCAGACCACTTGTCACTGATGGTCTGAGGCGTTCCTTCCGACTGAAGCCACGTATGTCTCGTTGAATCTAATTCATCAAGAGCGACCGGACAATCAGAAACTGATCGAGGATGAAACAATGACAATCGAGGTTTGATGTGAAGTCGAAAAACATGCTTCCCAATGACCAGCCACTGATCCTCACTTGTAGGTGGATGCACGTTTGAATGTGTGTGTGGTGCACGCTTCTTCCCCAAAAGATTCCCTACTTTCAAACCGGCCACTAGGGTTCCGACAGCGGCGCTCTCCTTATAATCATGGCAAGAGCGGATGAGATGGTCTTCCATCAAATCAATCACAAGATGGCCAGCCTCTTCGAGCATGGGCCGCTGGTCGATTCCCAGCTTCTTGGATGAAATCAAATTTTCCTCAAAATTAATGCTAAGACCTAGTTTCCCCAAGGTCTTGCGGCTCAAAAGCAATGGCGTGTGACCGGCCACAATGCAGACACGCAAAGTGGCGATCTTTCCAAACACTGTCACTGGGAGATCGACAGAAAACAATGACTTCAGCTGACCGTTGTTCCCAAACTGGAAAACTTCATCCGAATCTTGCCGAACAGCTCCGTTGGGTAAAACACCAGTTTGCTTCAATTTCTCTTCCCAGACCATAAAGCTGAAAAGACCCATCACTGTCTTTTGACAACCACTATCCACAATGCCCAGTGCCTCCTTGCACTTGTACTTATTGGAGCTGTGGAAGACCTCAAGGTTCTCAATCAAAGGCAACTGCGACAGAGAAACCATGTTCGCTGCATTGGTAGATTTGCCATTGGACTTACCCTGATACTTTGGACAAATAGGGTCATCCTTCCAATGGCCAACTTGACCACAGGCACGACAAGTGCTGGTGGCCTTTGCATCCTCAATCTCTTTCTGTCGATCAGCTCGGGATTGTCCCTGAGGGCCTCCACGGTTGGCCTTGTCATTCTTTTTGTTGAAGAAGCCTCGGTTCTTGAACTTGTTCTTCTGTTGACTCTTGGCAGTGCGATACAGTGCATAGACATCATGACCATCTCGCTCTGCCTGTCGAATCACATCCATAGCTGCCAAAACATCGGTGTGCTCAGCAGTAGAGGCTTCAGCTTGATCACCACCATCAACAACAGATGAAGAGTCATCCTCATCTCCCCAACCTGACTCCTCTGAGTCAGAAGTCCCCTCTGGAGGGGGTTGTGCCACATAGGCTTGACGGAACCTGCCACGGTTAGGATCATGGCCAGTCCTCTTCTCCTGCACAGCCATGAGACCTTGTCGGTGAGTTGGAAAAAGTCGCTTCAAGGCAAAGCTAAGATCCCTCGGATCCTCCGAGCAGTGAGTTGCTCCACGGACCCTGCTCTTCTCTTCAGGAGTCAAACCAGAGCGTCTCAACAACATCCACGCGAAGAACTTTTCAGAGACAAACATGCCATCGTCAGCCTCTTCCAATTCTCTACGTGCTTCTTTAAGTCGTCGGATGTACTTGCTCATGGCCTCTCCGTGGATTCGGCGACAAGTGACAAACTCTTCAGCCACTTCGTCCAAACGATCCTCCTGCAGTCCCAAATATTCGTCATCCAGTGTCTCAAGGAGAAGCTGAACACCATGCTTCTGTCGAAGTTTTCTGGCTGACAAATGTTTGGTAACGTCTAGAGCTTCTCCTGTCAAATTCAGTTGAATAGCAAGACCAGTCCCCTCTTTTCCAACCAGCTTCGTGTAACGACGTACCGCTCGTCTAAACTCGCGGTAGTGCTTGGCCTGATTGTCAAACGTGGGAATCTTGACATTCTTGCTATGATCAACTGGCTTCTTTCGATGTGAAAAACGTTTGGACCTCCGGTGTTCACCATGATGAGAGCGGTCACTATCGCTCTCAGAGGAAGACGAACTTGAGCTTGAAGAACTTGACGGCGACGACGAAGGGTCTTTCTTCCTTCGACGTCTCTGGTGATGTCGGTCACTCTTTCGAGACCGGGATTGACGAGACAAGGAATCCTGGTCGTCTTGTCGTCGTCGATCCTTCCGGTCTTTCTTGGCCTTCCTATCTTCTTGTCTATCCTTCTTCTGATTGGATGTCCACGGGTCATTTGCGACAAGTGGATCAACAGCTTCTTCTGCATTCTTCCAACCATGCCAGCGTGACCAACTATCACCATACCATTCCGGTTCACCTCTATCTTCTCGTTTCTCATGACTGCCTTCATCATTTCTTTTCCAGCCATACGACCCATCCTGTCGATAGCCAGTCTGTGCGGCGACAGACTCGGCATTCAGCTCGGCGGCTGTAGGAATCTCCCAAGAATCAGGTGTCGTCTTCAAATCACTTGAAGATCTCCCATCACCAGGAGTCTTGGGCACAGGAATGTTTTCCCCGTGGGATCCAGCTGGTTCCATGGCGACTAAGAAAGAAAAGCCACCAATCCCTAAAGACCCTTCTCAACCCACCGTTGAAAGGAAGGTTGAGCCAGGGCTCCGCTACCAATGTTGGAAATGCTTTCCCAAAACAACAAAAGGGGCAAACAAGCTCGGCGGCTAATCTTTCTCATGCAAAACGTGGCACAATGCTACCCTCCCACTCCACACCTTGAGAGGGAAGGATCAGAAAGGAAATGGATGTTGTTCAAGTGAAGTGATCAATTTCAACAGTATATATCAGTCCACAGTCCAAAACGCGTGATGTGTTTTGTTTGCTGTGCAGGCTGTACTCGTAGAATTGAATACTACACACTACATAATAGAAATTCAGACTGTATATTATGTAGATGTCAGAATTTTCCAGAATTATCCAAAAGATCCCGTTTTTGAGTTTAGATTGCGACGAACTTGGGGGTATCATAGCAAAATTGAAGCTCGATCTCGTTCAGTCTCTATAGTTTAGTCATATAGTTTTTCGTTCGATGAAAGTTTTGGCCAGAATCCACACATTATGTTAAAACCCGATTCGGAGACAAACATGGCCTCGCCAAAGTCTTGAGAAAAAAGCTTGTTTGGACAACCAAAACAATCACATGATTGCCTTTGACTTGGTCGGAATACAATTCTTTGCAATTTGCGGAATCATATGATCGTCAATTGGGAGGCTTTGCAACGCGCCGAGATGGAGGCCTCCCCAGCTGTAGACCTTTTGTAGCGCAGTGGAAGCCAGGGCATCCAATCGAAATGATTCATCCTTAATTGCCAAGTTCCGTGCATTGTTCAGAAGCAGTAAGCTGCTGTTTGGATCTGTTGGGAGAAAAGCAGCAGAGTGAACCTAAGTAGTTTGAGACGTATGCAGTCGGCCGGGTTTCTGTTTGAGGACAGTAAGGGTTTTGTATGTATGCTGTAATGGATTCTCAAAGCTGCCGCAGAAATATTGCCAAGACTATTTTGGGCACTTTCGAAACTACAAGTAGTAGAGTGACTTTCGTGTGCATTTGCATCTGGTTCGCCTCGTCCCATCCAGCTGTCCAACTGCCCTTTTCCCTCGTCCTGCCCTTCTTTTGCCAACTGAAAGCAAATTTAGAACGGATGCTGCCGAGAATACATTTAAATACATTTAATATCATTTAATACCATTTAATATCATTTAATGCATTCTCATGCATCCTATGCATCCCTTCTTGTCTTAGCTGCGATGATTCGAGAAGATTTGTGCAGTCCAGCTAGGAGCACACAATGCAAATCATAATAGGTGTCACATGTGTGTCCGTCGAGGCGTGCGCATCTGTTTGGGCATTCAATGCGGCTACGGTGGCAGATGCTGAGTTGGCCTCGTGGTCAGCTGAGTCATTTAAGTTTGTAGTGACCAACAGTCTAGGCTTAGAGAGCGGCCGTGGTGATGCAAGGTCAACCAATCTCTGAAAGAACATGCATTGGATTTATTTCTTCCCTGCCACAAGGCTCAACATACGCATGTAGCAGTGTCCAGATGTCGATTTGCTTGCATCAATCTTGCTCCATTTGGGTCTTCCATTCTTGCATGATTTATTCCTTTTTCGAGATCGCACGCCTTCAGTTTTGCGAACCATGGGCGGTTGCAATCAGCTAAATCTGCATGCACGCCGCAACTGCAAAGCTGATCTGATTTGTTGACATTGCTGATTACAGTATTGCTGATCAAGATTGCACCAGTAGTGCATGAAAGAATTGTAACTTTATGAACTCAAACACCGTGTGCTCCGGTATCTAGCACCTTATCTTCAGTTCTCGCAACATGTATTGTTGTAACTAAGGATATGGAATTGAAGTACAATGGAAGCACAGTTCTGACAGTCTGCAAAGAGGATGAAATCAACACACATAATGCTCCGTGGTGTTAGGTGGTCTCATGCACTTCGGAAGGAATCTGGATCATGAAACCAGGATAAACCAGGTATATATTGATATTGCCCTGCGCGAAGGTCTTAAGTCATATTGGGCTGCCATTTCGGACCTTTGCCACTTAGAATTTTTGATCCCTTTCCCTGCTTTTGGTGGCGTTTTCAAGAGTTGTCCTCAAGTGCAAAGGCCTAGAGTTTAGCCACATGATGTTCTGAGGCAGTTGTCCAACTTGCCGCTTAGATTTGATACTTCTGAAGTCTTGTATTGATAACGAAGGATTGAGAAGAACGGTGTTCGTCCAAAATCGCAGGGTCTGAAATGCTTTTTCAGCAAGAACACTATGGTGGATTTGGCAAAAATACAACAAAACAGATTTTAGACATTAGGGTATACAAACCATAGGCTATGCTATACTGATTCCATATCCAAGACCATCAAGATAATCGGATCAAAAACCACAAGTTCAAAATCAATGAGACAACCCGAACTGCATAACATCTCTTTGAGGCAGCAATGTGTGTTTAGAACACGAAGCAGTTGACTCATCAACCATCTCCGAGCCACTCCATCCAAGCCAAACGGTGCAAATGCATAATGCCAAACTATTGTCGCCCAAGTTTTCTTTTGCACAGTGGCGGCAGCTGAAGATGTAATCTGGGAAAACCACTCCAGACCCTTTGGGCCTAAAGGTATCTAAAGGTCAAAAGTACGTAGTCACGGTGGCTTTGCATTGGCATACCAGGAGAGCTTGATTCCAGGCCCACCAACACCATCCCCCTTGTAACCATGGCAAAATTCATCCAGAAGATCCTCTATAGATTGGCAACCACCACTATAGAATGGAAACCACAAGGCCACTACAGAATCGAAACCTAATGATTAATGCGTGGAAGTTCCGTTCTACAACCGTCCCTCAAGCTCCGTCTGCCTGCTTGAAGATTCGAATCACTACTGAAGCTGCTTCACACCGCTTCACACAGACCCCACTTTACACAGACACAGCTGTACATAGACCCCGGGAACTCAAAATCATTTCGAGAGTTTGGTGGCTGGTTGATTGAAAAAGAGTGTAGTACAGGTCATAGTAGGGGATGTGCTGCGGTAGGGGGCTTCTGGCAGATTTACTCCGAGGTGCGTGAAGTCAAGAGTACTA
>OMLO01005750.1_pt1 | contig 10420 bp, 5 predicted proteins | sample 1674811 | NCBI WGS metagenome assembly OMLO01 (sample SAMN06265003, study PRJEB25207) | coral metagenome | isolation source: Coral host | place: Mexico:La Bocana,Puerto Morelos, Mexico | collected 2008-11-13
TCTATTTTGGCGCTAGGATAGAATTTTTAATACCCGTTTCAAATTGCCTTAAGTCAAAGCTTGCTATCTCGTATTCTCTTTTTTTATACCTGATTTGAAGGAAAACTGTTTTGATTACCCCTAGTTATCAGATTTTTTTATGAATCACTTTTTCGCTTTCTTCAGAAATAACTGAATGTTTCAGAGGAGGTCAAGAGTGCCCCATTGATCAAGTTTGCAGCGAAGTCTCTGAAGGCTCTTATGAGTGCTTGTGTTACGAAGGTTATGAAAAGATTACTTCAGGAGGAGAAAGCACGTGCCAAGGTGACACTTAAGCATAAATATTTCCCATAATGTTCTAGCGATTTAATGGCATTTTGGTCAAATACAGTAAAAAGCTGCCTGTTAGAACCTCGTTTTTTTGAATTCTGGCAAAAGGGATTTGTATTTTGTTCTTGCTTTTTGGTAGGTTCTTAGGCTCTTGTTTTCTATGGAGGAGTTATTATATTTGTTGATTAAACACAAAAACAAAATCAAAAGGGTGATAAAATACAAGAGAAGGGTCCTTGAGCTACTAAACAGGAATGTAGAAATAGGAAAGAGGAAATTAATTATAACAGATTCTATTTTTAGAGTGGAATACCTTTCTTTTATTTAAGCCATGTGGCGCTAAGGAGAACCACTGAGGACTCCAATAGGCCTGTTTTGTAATTAAAAGCCTCTCGATCTCATGCGGATTGTTAGGTGCTTTATCTATGCATTGAAATAAGAAATCATCTTAAGTGCGTGGATTGTGTTGAAATGTACTGCTGCCTCGCAATATACAGCGGCAGGTACAAATCTTAAACGACGAGTTTCTCACAAGCGGTTTTTTTATTGTAAGTAAAGACGATAATTATTTTCTGCCTGACTTGATGCAGACTATGACGAATGTAGTGATCCAGAAATTTGTCCAGCGAACTCTGACTGTGTTAACTTCGACGGCAGCTACGACTGCGAATGCAGGGATGGATATACAAAGAATGACGATGGTTCGTGCGAGGGTAAGTAAATTGTTTTAATTTTATGATCTGTGTTAACTATTCTTGCCACTGCAGATTATTGAATAAGAAGGTAAAGAAATGCTTTCCGGCAGTTCGCAGCCCGCAAGTAAGTAAGTTGGCTCTATTGTCAAGAAGATAAAATATATCGAGGAAGACGGAAAAAAAGGAAAATTGTTTAAAGCAAGCACCCTTTCATAGACGAAGATAAGGTTTTTTTTCTCGTAGGAACATTGCCATTGAAGCAAATATGAATTCGAATCGAAAACAGTATAGAAACAGCTCCTGCCTATCTCATTTATCTATTTGCTTGTTGTAAAAAAAATTAGCCACCACTGTTATGTTTTGAGAGTTTTTAATAGAAAATTTATCGAAGACGTCACGGCAACCATGTTTGGGTCCCACTGAACAGCAAAACGGTTGTCATATTGGCGTACCAAACCAATCCTGTGGACGTTGCACACGTTCTTCTGTTCCAATAAATTTGCATGACCGCTGGCCACGTGTATGTGAACACTCTTTAAAAAAAGTATTCAACTTCGAATATTGTGTTTCCTTTGTTCTGATTGGTTCACCCAGTCTCGGTTTTTAGCTCATATAGCGCGGGACCTGACTGCCCCAGATGCCACGCTGAACAATTTGTGCGGGAAGGGAAGTTTATTCCATTCGTACTTGGTTATAGCAAAATCGGCGCTCACATCTAATACGCGCTCACGGAATATTTGTTGAAAGAACTAATTTTCATTTCAGATGTGGATGAATGCTCTGAAATTGTTGATGCATGCAGTGTCAGCGAAACATGTATGAATGTACAAGGAGGATACTCGTGTGAGTGTAAACAGGGATACTTCAAGAAGGACGGAGAATGCGTAGAGGGTAAGCTTAAAATGAAATAATCTTTCACAAGCTTGTTATTCCGCAAGTATGCTGTTTTGATATTCACATATTGGATCAGAGACATGCTGTTTGCTGACGAATCTGCTCAGGAGAGGAGAAGCTGTCACAAGCCGCCACAGAGAGGCGAGTCCAAGCGACAGCCTCGACAGACGGCCAAAAACAGAGCACAGATGCAACCTGCCTGTGCAACAGAGACCGGTGTTCCAGCCAAGCAGACAACTAGGATGCTACCCATGGTCAACCCTGACCGTCGGAGGCCTACTACATATTGGATAAATGGATAAAGGGTTTTAGAATTGACTGCACCATAGATCGCTGTGAACTGAGGCACCCCTTGCCGTCACTATTGCCAATGGTGGAGCTTTTCAAGCCAAACAATTCCATAAGACAGTACTTGGTCGGACACTTAAGCTCTAAGTAAATATTCTTTTTCAAATTGAGCTCAACAATTAATTTTCTAAACTGTTTCTTAGGCGAATGCAAGTGCAAAAAACATGAAGAATGCCGCGAAGGACAGTGTAAATGCAAGAAGGGATACAAGAAAAACAAAAGAGGACACTGCGTTTCTCTAATGGGTAAGTTCTTTAAAGTAATGGCGACAGCGACGCCAAGGACGATGGTCGGAGAAAAAAATGGATTTTTATTTTACGTTTGAATTTCGCAATTATCAAGAACTCTTCGGTAAACCCGAATGGTCAGAAACCCTACTAAAAGTAAAAATGTAACCCCAGCGTTCAATACTGTAACAAAGTGCAAAAAAAGTAGCTGTCGTGGCATAATTTCTTTAAGAAACGCAAAACTTGGTCATTGCACATTGTTGTTTTGTAGAGGCTCGCTAAGAAATGTACCGAGACAAGAGATTTATAATCTCTTGACAGAGATTTATAACTCACGCGCACAGCCATTGTTTTGCTTTTAAACCTGCGGTCCTCGTTGATGTTGCCGTTGTTGTTATTGTAGAAATCTGAGAACGAATAACACTCACTTGACACTGAACAGCAGTGTGCAATATTTTGCAACTATGTGGAAAATCTTTCTCATCCTTGTCTAAGGTGAAGATACTGGCCTGTTAAAAACCGCTGTGCTTTGAACGAGAGCAATAACGACTCCCTGAAAGTAACGACCCACAGAAAGTAACGACACCCAAAGGCTGCTAATTCCGAAAGTAACGAGGGTCGCTGCAATCGGAACTCATCGGTATATTTAACAATTAGACGGCAAGCTCGAGGTTTCTATCGGCTGATAGTTAGCGAGGGGCGAAGCCCCGAGCCAACTATCAAAGGCGATAGAAACCGAGAGCGAGCCGTCTAATTGTTTTAGCATACCTCAGTGATCGATCTATCAAGCAAAAACTATTTTCTATTTCATAAAGTTTGATACATTTGTGCATTGATGCATGCTAAATTTCGAGCTCTGACAAACTGCCGTCTATAGACGGCACCCTGTGTAGCCAATCAGATTGCGCGTTTACGTGATAGTCGGTCACTGAGGTATGCTAATATTATATATTATACCCTTAAAGCGAGTTTTAAAATCGTAATGGATTTTCCCAACTCGCCTATATGTTATATTACTCTTTTCTGACACTGAATTATTAATAGTAAAAATGAGTCACAAAATTTCCTTGTCTGATTTTTGTTTTATTTTTTCTAGGCGGGGGTCTCAGAGGACGTTCGGCCCAGGTCAGCGGCTACCTAAGCACCTTTATACTTGGCGTGCTTGGGAGCCTGGCCCTCACAGCCTAAATGAAACCGCGCCTGTTGCTTTCTTTGCTTTTGCTTACTGGAATCGTTTGAAGTTTTATTGATTGCAGGAATATCTGTAAACTTGTCAAATCAGGAAAAAAAACCTAAGAAAAGTCTTTTCTTTGACAAATACCTCAAGTTTCTGTTTGATTCATGAACGATATGGAAATATTTTACACTATTACCTGTAATTGATATACCGTTTGCTTTCAAATATTTTCATGGTTGCCAAATAAACACGCTTTACTATGCTATGCAAATATGTTTCTGTCTTTCAATTATCTATTTGATGAGCATTTTTTGTCTACGATTTATTGGACAAACTCTTTTGAACAGCTCTTTATTGTCTGTTTGAAGCAACCTTGAACATCGCACATTTCCTAGATTTCACACAAAATTGTGCCAAGAGAGGTCTGTGAAAGCCTGCTGCCCTGCGCAGTTTCCAAAATTGTTGTTAGCAAGTCTAATATTCTCAGTTTAGTTTCCAAATAATATGACAACAACAACAACAAAAAACTGTGGCATGGTAGTTCATAAAGGTAGCCGTGTGGTATGGGGCTTTTCAATAAGGTGGTGGAGCCCTTAATCTGTTTTGACCTTGTTTAATTTTGAACACAGGTTTGGCACTAGTCACGTGATGGTGCACAGATTGGACTGGCCCATTCTCCTAACAAACAATATTATATAACTGGTCTGCCGCCATATTTACACGATGAAGCCCCTCACCCTTGATTGAATACGATTATGTTTGGGTGAAAGAAAAGAAAAAATAAATAATGGTAATTGAACTGAGTGGAGTGCAATTTGGTGTAAATTCGTATGCGTGATTTCAAAATCAAATGAGCGCGCAGCGCGAGTTTGATTTGAAATCACAAGTATGATTTCGGACCAAGATTGCACGACCTGAAGTTCAATTGCCACTTTATTACATCCATTTTAAAATCGCGTAAATACAAACTATACAAGATTTTGGTCAGTATCATTATATATTGAGCCAGTAGCCGTTTAGTCAAAAAGCGAAACCAAAAATTCGTTTATATCTCATTTTGAAAACATGTCAGCGTCATGTCAAGGTGATGTGATTGAGCCATGTGATTGGTTGTTTCGTTTTACTGTCTTATTCTCATTAGCTGAGAAAAAGATGCGATTTAGAGCAAAAAATAGTGCGACTTGGGAATAAATCGTACGCTGAGAGCCAATCAGATTGCAAGGATAACCAGTGATTTCAAAATGGCTTTAATAAAGAAAGAAACATCCCTCTGTCATTGGGTTTTGCCGTCCAAATGGCGGTAGTAAAGTAATAAAAATATCTGTCATTGAGTTTTGCTATCGTAACGAAAAGTTATTATTCTAGAGCTCCAACACATTGAAATTAATACTTCTTCTAGAGCAAAAACATAAGAAGAGAAAATCATTTTTTATAGAAAAAAAAAATTGATACTTCAGTTAACTTTTAATACTGGGTTAGCGTTAACCACTTTTCGAACAACCCGGCCCAGGATTTTTTCATCCTCAGATTTTGTATCATCCGCATTTTGTTATCTGCATTTTGTCGTCCGCATTTTATCATCCGCATTTTGTCATCCGCGTTTTATCATCCTCTTGTTTCTATCCGCCATCCGGTCTTCAGTTTACAGGGGCCACGGTTAGCCAGCCATTGTTCTGACGAAAGGAAGAAACCCGACTCCCCCATTCCTCCATAGCAGAGCGCCTAACAATCCGGTCTGGTACAATCGAGCACCTCTCGGAAAAACGAGATCGGAGAATTTTTGACGAAAGCGGCTAAAAATGCAGGGCTGCCAGGAGAATGTAACCAGCCATTCTGTTAGGAAAACGTGCATTTCAAGGATGATGGATGCTGAGGTTCCTGTTAATTATTTAGCACAACTTAGCGGGCATAAGAATCTAAAAAGCTTAGATTCTTATAAGACGGCTTCACACAAGATGTACCAGCAAAGGAAACCAGCAAAGCAAAGCCTGGGAGTTAGAGCCATTCAAAAAGCAAGAAAAGGCCTCTCTGGCATTTTCATTAGTTCCAACATCAGAAGCATCGAGGGATGCAAGTTTGAATTTTACATTCTTCAACAGTGCAACTTGCAGCAGTGGCGAAAACATCCATCAGTCAAAGCCGCGAAAAACGCCACGTTATTATTTCAGATTAAGTTAAAGTTTCCTCATGACAGTTAGATTTGTCAAATTCATCGCCAGCAAAACAGGTTTTAAGTCGTTAGCCCGGAACGGTAAACCTTCGTCGTGTTCGCGTCCTTCATCCATATTAATCGCACATTCGATCGAAATTTTTAGGCATTCAGAGCATACTTCCTACACTAACCTTTGACGTTTGATAGGTGATTTTCATTTCAATGACTTTGCATGTCTTTTTTCGTGTTACGTCCATGTGTGCACTCACGCGTCAAAATAAAAGCCAGCCACTGAAAATCATGCCCACATTATTTTCTTTGGTCCTTGGTGCTTTGCAAGCACGCGGGAAGTTACGTCATGACCTTTATTACTATCTCTTTCCCAACTTTAAAAAGAGGACATCATCCATCCAGCCTTGGGCCGTCCTCAAGACTTCGGGCACAGTTTTTTTCCCACACGGACCGACCTCAGTAGCCCGGTAAATAACATACATTTATTTTTTTTCTAGCATCTGAGAGGGCCGGAATTCTAAATCCTCTCGCACGGGACCGGTCCAGCTTTTTACGATCCACGGGCCGGATTTTTTCCCCGCTGTAGCAATCAAGGCGGCTCGTTAAAAGTATTAATGTTTACAATGTTAGTTCTAAACATCCCCGTGAAGTGAAAAATATGCTACCGAAATATAATTGTTAAGGAAAATGGATTCTGATGAGAGCGGACACAGTGAAAGCGAATTTTACTATCCGGAGGAAGAAACTTTGAACCAAATGAAGCCTATAAATCTCTTACCCAACTTTAAAAAGAAGAAATCGGGCCGTACTCAAGACCTCGGGCACAGTTTTTTCCCATACGGACCGACCTAGCCTGGTAAATAACATATATATCTCTCCACATCACTTCATATAACTGTGAGAATCTGGAACTACAGACGACATTGAAACTCGCCTTGGGACTGGTGCTTAGACAGTCCGTGGTACCTTGCTCACGCTCCCTTCTCTGGACACTAAAAGTCTTTGTCAGAGCGCATTCCCTCAGAGGCTCTATAACTCAGGGTACGTGGAAATTGGAATCTACTTATCGCGGCTTGGCCTTAGGGGGTCCACGTCGACTGCAGACGCTCCTGTGGCTGATAAGGCCAATGCGTGACTGGCAGGTCCGGTTGCAGTTTCTAATCAATTTAAAATCAATTTTTTTTATTTAACTCAGCTCAGTTGCACCTCAGTGAGTGAGTTAGGATCATGCAAATAGAAAAGCTAATCTAGAGGATGCTCCTATTTGAATACAGTTAGAAAAAGTAGATGATACTTTTTCATCCGCCAAGCTATGATTAATAAGTATAAGTGTTAAGCATAGAGGTTAGCCTTAAGATAGAAACGATTTCCGCTGAAAATTCTATAAACGCACAACCGAATCACAAATAGAATGAGTGAAAAATTTAGACCGCTTCCGCGCGCAAATTCAAAATCAATAAAACGACAGCACAAAGACTTGTAGCGAACATTTTACATTGAAGGTTTTTTTCTAATGAAGGTGGGCAGAAGCCGCCGAAAATTTAGATCATACAAAAAAAACTTATCGGATAAATAAAGCTTTTCACCAATTAATTTAATTGCTCCATATTTTTCTTTAACGGTAATTAGAAAATTAGTTTAATTTAAGTAACATTACGTTAATTTTGAGGCCGTCTCTCTTTTTGCCCCTTTTAAACGAGTTGGATGGACATTTGGATGGGGAAGCTTGGAAACTATAGATCAACGGCTTGACGCGGGCTCCAACCTCGTTCCCAGGGTCCTCTCTCTTCCAACCCGGAGAAAGTACCCTGGTTGCGGCTGGTCACGTGTCGGCTAGATTTTTGCAGATTCCAGAGATCTGATTGAAGGGAGGGGCTGGAACGTTAAAGTTTGTCTCAGCACTGAGCTTGCCTACTGAGCGCAGTAGGGGAGTGCAATTTGTAACCCACCCGTTGTGGATCGGCAAAAATCACAGCGAAGGCATTGACACATTCGATACAGGAGTTCAATGCGTTACATTTAGCTGAATTTTTCCCCGTCGATAGTTGGACAGTCTTTGGAATTTGTGGCAGTGAAAAATTTTTGCAAAGAACTTGGAAATGACGACCACCACTGGATGGACCGCGCGGTGAATTTTATTTTTTATAAATCATACGGAAAAATCGCAACGAAGGTATTTACTCGTTCCGTAAGAGTTTTATACGTCGTATATTCGCCTACAAAGGTAGTTTTGACTTTGATTGAATTACTCATCGACAGTTTGACGGTCAGCCCATTCTGTGCGGCGAAAAATTTTTACGAAGAACTTGATATCAACAACGTCTGCGTGCTGATTTATATTTTTCGATCGCAAAATCACAACATAAACGACGGCATCGATGCATTCGTTTAGAATTTGCCTACGTCCAGTGTTTGGCTAACTATAAATTTGATTGAATTCATCTATTTGAAAGTTTGACGGTAATTCGATTCTCTTCAGTGAAAAATTTATTGAAGAACTGGACTACAACGACATCGGCGGCGCGTTTGCAACGGGCGGCTTTCCTTTCAAAACTGTTTAGTGGTAAGTCCAATTTTCGGTCGAGAGACTAGCTTCTCATTAAATTCAATGAATTCCATCGAAAATTTGACGATTATTTAATTCTTGTGCCGTGAAAAACTGATTAAACTAATCCGAAACAGGCTGTTGACGGTTATTTAAAAATGCAGTGAAAATAAGCAAACTTCCCTCTCAAAGCTTCTCAGTCAACATCTCATACTCATAGAAGTTCTGATAGAAACGAAGCACCGGTCAGGCAGGATCTCTGAGAAATAACTTGCTTAACTTTCAAAATAGCGTCTGCGAGGGCAAAGCAACTTTCTCCACCATAGACAGTTTTGACACAATTAAGTCAAAGACCCACACCCGGTGCGGATTTGATTTGTATACATAGACACGTGATCAGCCGCAACCAGGATACTTTCTCGAGGTAGGAAGAGAGAGGACCCTGGGCACGAGGTTGACGCGGGCTCATGGACGTTAATTAATCATCCTGACGTAAGTAATTCATTCTGACGTATTCAAGTTGATTGCGCAGCTGATACGGTGAGGCGATACGTTTAAAAAATATCTCTTAAGAACGAAAACGTTTATCTGAAAATGGAATCTATCACAAAACAATTCCTGATTTGCCTGGTTATAGGATTCTTCATTTGCGGTCTTCACTGCGTGTTAGTCCCATATCGTAAGTATATCTTGTCAAAAGCTTTTTTAGTGTGAAATCCTTTAGTTATAAGTCTTGCACAAAGAAATCCTCTACAACGCAAAAGCAAGTCTATGCGATTAGACTGAATACAAATTACATTCAGCAAACAGATACAGCTAAGGAAACATTATGCCTACCGTTAAAACCGTTGAAAAAGTCAACAGCGTGCGATTTAAAAGCGCACGTGCAGTAATAGATTAAAGATGACGTCAAAATGTGACAAGAACGAAAGAAGTGACACTAAAACGGTGTCACTAATGTTCTTACGACGTTACGACGTCCTCTTTGGTCTATTACTGAACAGACTGCAGCAACATAAAATCTGTTTGTTTTACATAATAAAGAGAGATGCTACTACAGATAAAGCTTTTTTATTTCAAAATAAAAATTCGAAAACCGGCCTTTGCCCACTTTGACAAACAGGAAAAACAGCAAAATCTATTGTCTATACTGAATGAGCAATCTCATTGGTTGCTACACGTATCAAAGAACTGTGGCTGATCCAGGAAAATTCATGCCACTGTAAAATTTGTCTTTCTCGTTGAATGAAAACTTACAGTGAAAGTAGAATTGAGCTGCGAGATCTACAAATCTTTGGGAAAATGCTGAAAAAGTCAAATCAGTTTTTGCCCGTCAGAGCAACCCTGTGAGCCGAAAAGCTTGGACGTTGCATTGAATATAGGAAGAGTTGAAAGAATACGCTCGGAAAACTTGCGGTTAAGTTCAACACTGAAGACCATTGGATTCGTGTTTTAAATGAAAGGAGCGTTAGTGACGGTGGAAATCTGAGTCCTCCGTTGCCGGTGATTCTTGAATCAATGTGACGTAGTGGCGGATACACCTTATAGGTACTCTTTGTTCGCAGCTGTACCCTGAAACAGACTGAAATATTCGAGTCGGAAAGCAAGGTTATGTGTTTACTTCAGGTGATGTTTTGATGTTGAATTCCTGACATTAATCTGCTGTCGACTGCCGAATGGGACTGTTCGAGTATTTTTTCTGGGTTATTTTCTAGAAAAGAAACGGCTCTTTCTTTCTTCTTCCCGCTTCTCGTTGTCAGTGGCTATCCAATGCCTCGCCAAGACATATTTATAGCTTATCTTAGATCTATCTTAGCCCAGTCGCGTATAAGATTATCTAGATTCAAAAAAAATGTTTTATCGTCTTAAATCACACAGGAAAAAAACTTTGTAATGATGACGTCAATCGTTTGTCTATCCTCTATTAGCATACCTCAGTGACCGACTGTCGCGTAACCGCGCAATCTGATTGGCTACACAGGTGCCGTCTATTTAACAATTGGTTCATGCTTTAGCGTGCACTATCGAGTTATGGAGCACGCGGGAAGTTTGGAGAGCACG
>OMLO01005751.1_pt1 | contig 10420 bp, 7 predicted proteins | sample 1674811 | NCBI WGS metagenome assembly OMLO01 (sample SAMN06265003, study PRJEB25207) | coral metagenome | isolation source: Coral host | place: Mexico:La Bocana,Puerto Morelos, Mexico | collected 2008-11-13
ATTTTCTTTTTATAAACACTTCAAGGAATTAGTCCCCGGGACAACTCCCTTTGTGTTGACACTAATGTAAAGGGTCTAAGGGACAAGTCCCTTTTGAAATGTAAACACATCAAGGGATTTATCCCTGGTCCTGAGGCCGGAGCGACACCCATCCAAGTCCTTTCAAGGGAGGCTCTGCTTTCGAGGTTTAGACCCTTAATGAATTTTTAACTTTTTTAAAGGTAACCATGGAAAATGATACCCTTTTACGTACCTATATTACGTACACTGGCAGCACTTTTCTATTACATTGGAGTCAATAAATAACCCCAATCTATGACTCGGCTGTTGGTTCTTTTATTCGAGATGATTAGAAACGCCCTAAGCTTCTAAATGCATCCAGCCAGGTATAGGCACTCGATCGGGGTACATCCCCCGGCTCTGAAACCGCCGCTTATGTAAACACGGTTAGGGATTTGCCCTGCTCCTGCGGGGCGGAAGTATCGCTCGACATTTGTAAATAAAAGATGTCTGAGATCTGAGTGAAATAGAAGCGAAGTCACATTTAATTTATTTGGTCATCATTCACATACTCTTATTCGAATTCAATTTTTACTAAGTAATCTAAATCAGAACCAAAGACTGAAATCGCACAGAGAAAGGTGACATTTAGAAAGTTCACAATTCCTCTTTGAAGTTGCTATCTCAAATATCAGTCTAGCTTCCTAGAAAATGACAAAGCAAAATTAAAATAAATCATGACAGCCCAACTTCCGCCGTTCCTTAGTTTCCTAGAAAACAATAAAACTATGATCACGTTTTCAGTCCTTCTCTTACATGAATCATTTTAGTCAGGTATGGACACTTTAATTAAGTTATTCATTCATTCAAAGAACATCAAACACGGTACTGACACGAGGACAAATCGCATTTAACGCATTCTTGCAAAGCCATATTTGTTAAATTCAGGTCAAAGTACAGAATGTGTCACATTATAAAAATGAAAAGTGGAAGTGTGCGTTCGCTACCAACTCTCGATGACACGATATTTATCGATCCGTACAGTTTTAAAGAAAATCGCCAGGAAAATACGGACCGAGAAATCCAATTACAATATTGTACATTTTGAAAGCGCTATCAGCTCCTCTACACTGTAATCCTGCCTTCTAGGAAAGTTTTGCAGCTGCCACGCCAAGGCCACTGCCCCCACACATCTAGCTGACTCCGGATTCATGTTCACATTGTCATCGTGGTACAAATCGTCGCCTTTGGCAAGATTAAACGCGCCTGAAAGGATCTTAAACTTCCCACCTATAATTCCAAAGCCTTCTCCGACAACGTTTTTATATTTGCAAGATTCTCCGAATGCTTTTCTGTAAATAATGCCATGCACTCGGCCTGGCTCATCCCATCGCCTTTGTAGTTCTTCGAACTCACTGGTATCCGTTCGCATAATCACAACATATCCACTCTTGCAGTGAGTGCCGTTTGCAGTACGCCACTCTGTTTCACCATTGCGCCCGTATAAAATGATTCCTCCGTATTTATGGTCAGGCCCAAGATATATGTCTGATTTGCATGATATGTGAATTGTTTTGACACTAAACGACGGACCAGAACCACCAGCTGGGTAGACAACAAATCCTTTTCCGTCATCTTCAACACTCACAAGAGCTCCCATACTTGCCCACTAACGCTTTCACATCGCAAATCTTCTACTGCTTTTAGCATTTTATACTTTCACTTCACGCACAAGGTCACACGAGGGGATTTCCGGTGTTTCTGAGTTTTTTTGAGCAATTTTATTCCCCGACCAAGCCCAAATCAAATAAACATTGGTAAAACCAAAAAAATAGAGATTTTATTCTAAAGATCTTTCAGAAAGTCCAGTGGTTCATTGGCGATTTAAGTTATTGATCATTGAAACACCTGTCAAAACTAGTAATGTTTACCTTCAAAATCATTTCAAGTCACAACGGAGTATAAATTAAACATATTCGTATGATGTAATAGTCAGGACATTTCGAAATGAAATGCTTTAGAAACTAGTGGCGAGTACTCACTAGATTCCCAAGTGTCAAATCTCTGACCGCATTCAGTTTTCGGTCACGTTTATTTATTTCACTAAGAAGCAACAGGAAAAAACTTTTACATTTTCTTTACGATGCCTTATTTTGAATAACAAAGACAAGATAGAATTTCATTTTTTTCCTTATTAAGATCGTTTTCAATACAATTTGCAGACCTGAAGAAAATGTTTCCGAGAAATATTACTATCGATTGACCCAGAGAGCAACTACAAGCTAGACATTGTTATGTAAATAAGAATGCCTGAGAATTGAGTGAAATAAAAGAAGGCATTAAGCAAGGCCACACTTCACATATTCTTTCGCGAATCCAGTTAATATTAATCAAGGAACTAAAACACTGAGACGGTCAGACCTACAGATCGATTTAAAGAGTGAAGAAAAATATAAAAAGGAACTAAGCATACACTAATTAGTTTAATAATTCACCTGAAATATAAGCTCATTTATCTTTAGTTTCCTAGAAAATGACACAGCAAAAATCGAAACAAATCATTCGCAACACAGCCCCAATGTCATGATCATACATAATCATTGAATCATACAGTTCTTCTTTTGTGTTTAATAATGCTTAATTTTACCAGTTGTATCGTCTTTATTCTTAGAGGTCTTCTTTGTTCAATTCAGTCTCCCAGTTCCCTCAGACTGTAATTCTGCTTCGAAGGAAAGTTGGGTCCTGCTTGCTTCCAGATGTCGACTAATGCCTTCACATATTGGGCTGAATCTAGATGCATGGACTTGGTGTCATCGTGATAATCGTCGTCGTGGTCAGGATTGAACACGCCTGATGTGGTCCTGAACGTCCCATCAATTATTCCAAAACCTTCTCCAACCACCGGCTTCACACCATTATCATCGCAAGATTCCCCAAATGCCATTTTGTAAATGGTGCCATGTACTCGGCCCCCCTCGCTCCATTTCTTGTTTTTTTCTCTTGAAATTCCTCGGTGTCAGTTCGCATGATTACTACATATCCACTCTTGCAGTGAGTGTTGTTTTTAGTGTACCAATCTGTTTGACCGTTGCGCGCGTAGATAATAATCCCACCGTACTTGAGTTTACCTTCGCGGTACGTGTCAGATTTGCATGAGATGTGGAATGTGCTGACGTTAATCGACGGAAGTTTACAACCATCAGTCAGTGGAGAAACACTAAATGAACTTCCATCTCCTGAAGGCTTAACATTGGCTGCACCCATCTTTTCACAAAAAGAGACGTTTGTCAACTTTCGGCGTACGCAGCGACTTCCCCTCTTTACTGGCAAGAAATCGAATCCGATCGCGACGTGAAAGGGAGCGTTCTTGCTTTGTCGAAAAAGCGCCCGCGATCACTCTTGTCCCTAGAGCCCGACGAAGCCTTTGCACCCGAAAAGTGCAGGGACCCATGACCTGATTGACGAGCTGATAATACAATATAATCTCGAGGTATTTTTGTCTACTGTTTGGCCGTTTAAAAACTTCCAACTGTCACGGTTTAATCTGCATACTAATAAAGATTTTTGGTGATAATAACACCATTTCACGCAATATCAAGATGTTTTCGCATCGCACATTGCATATGAACAAAAAGAAAAACACTTCCAAAGATCAATTTATTATGCTGGATTTAGTAGATTTGCGAAGTTTTATAAGGTTTTGTTGCAGACTCATAAAAAATGGGACCCCAAGATTCATTTATTGGCGAACAATAAAAAAGAGAATTTGGAATACAATTTTCAGTCAGGCATTTATAGTCTTCCCGAGTCTCCACCGAACCAAGGAGCCCCACCGTGGGGCATTTCAAATTTTTTTCTTTTGAACAACAAAAAAAGAAAAATTATCAATGCCCGAAAATGCCTGGGGGAAGACTAGACGAGTGGGCCTTAAATTTACGAATCCGCTACTTCCAGGACGACGGTGAAATCATGTGTCACCTTCCTTGTACCAAGACCCCCCGGCTTAAGAGACAGCAGTGGTCTTGCACACGAAAATACCCTGCATGCCTTGCATGCCTTGCCCTCTATGTCAGGAGAGCTAACGTCCTTGTCCCTCCATGAGACGCGCCCGCAGGCTCAAGATGATAAAATCAACTACGCTGATTCCATGAAGTGACATCTGATGGAGGGAATTGGCCATAGGAAAAGGTAGATTAAAAGATCGAGAAAACGTGACTTACCTTGCCGTTACGAGATCTTGATTGGGGTCAAGCAGTGTATTTGGGACGGTTGCCTACGGACTGCAATTTAGAACAAATTTAGAATAAACAAACCGAACTTTTTCTTGGACAGTTGTTTAGTGTTACCCCATAACATCTTCAAAAGTACGGTGTGCCAATTCTTGTTTCAATCCTTCTTACAGAAGACCACCGAGACCAGAAAACCGAACCTACGAGCTCAGCCTGCGACTGAGTTTAATGACAATGTACTTTTACACTATGTCAAAGGTGTATCTTAAAAATAAACTGAAAAATAAAAAGAATGAATAGTTTACTTGCGGCGCTTTTTCTTCTGTTGTCATCTTGAACTCCAAGAAAATCCGCTACCCATAGTGTGAAGCCAAATGCAAGCTAATGCGTAACTCGTACCTAGTCCTTCGTGCTTTGCAGAAATTTCTCTGGCTTTCCTTGACAAGGGAGGCAATTCTTCGCGCGAACACTTTCAGCGCAATTCGAGAGGTCGCTCGAATCTTTGCGTCCATGGAACCAGACAAACACAAACCGAAGTCTAAAAATTCATTTACAACTTGGTTGAACTTGTTTTCGAATAAAATGCAACCCCGCTTGTAACGGAACCCAGTACCGCCGGTGAGCCTGCTGGCAGCTAGTAGCATTTCCTGTGTATTTTAGCCCTTAATAAATTTTATTTTCTATTCTTTTCGAAGAACCAGTTGTTGGAGGTTAAAGTCGCACAGTATTGCAAGGTTGTAAACAAAAAGTGGCCAATTTCTCCTTTTATAATAAGGAAGCACGTCTGACATGTACTCAGAAGTCGCCATTATAGAAAGATGACCGATATAAAAAGGTTTCTATTATAGAGAGGTCGCCGTTATAAAGACGTTGTTGCGAAAGGGATGTGGCCGTTATAAAAAAAGAGAGGGCCGTTGTCATATGGAAGTGGCAGTTATGGAGTGGTGGCCGTTGCTGATGCAGAAAAATCGCAACTGACCAAGACGACCAACTAATCACAACGGCAATAATATCACTATAATTTGATGAAACTAAAAGTTATTTGTACATTTATGTGATCTCGAACCCAGACCGTTTGAACACTGTGGATCGAAAACTGCCAACCTAGCAAGACTCAATTATCTGTGACAACGATAAATCGCTTTTTCTCCTGTTTATGGTAATCTACCAACCTCGTTTCCAGGGCTTTTCCCTTGAAAGTGGGTGGAGCGGGAAAAGGGAAAAGCCCTGGGAACGAGGCTGGGTAAGCTACAAGCCTGTAAAGTAGCAGAGATTGTTTAACATTGTTTTTCCTGCTCCGCTGCCAAGCCTGGTGAACGCGCGGGAAAGTCAAACGTTTGCCATTGCTTTTCGTATGTTGTCTTTATTTAGAAAAGTTCGTCAACTCAGGCTTCTACATCTTACCACAAAGCAACAAGACTAGTGAACGATTCCTAATACGATCACTTTTAATTCAAAACGCACTCCAAAGGGTCAAAAGCGCGCGCATTTGGAGGCCTCTTCTCTCATCTCTCAGCGGGATGGTATACACAAAACACGAGCACCCTTCACGCATCCCAGATTCTAATAAACACTTGTCTCCTACCGAAGCCATTATAAATACTAAATGCTATTAATAGCATCTTGACGTTAACAGAATATAGACTATTCTACAAAGATATGAAAACTCTGTTTCCTTCGTTGTAGCAACGATCATTTTTTTCCCTGATCAATAATTTTTCCTTGCACTTTGACTACAACACCAATTTTGAGCTACGTCCGAAAGATCACACGGGACGGGTAAGGAAGGCCCCCGGGGGTTACTTGTATGTGCCGCCTGGGTTTCCAAATTTGCGCTCCTTTAAAAAGAATTTGTACCCAAAATGATACCCCGTTCAAGAAATAGGTCAATTTTATTACCCCTTTCTATGAATTTGGTAAATTTCAATAGCGTTTCAATAGCGCGTTGTTTTGAAAAGTTATTTTCCTTGTTTGGTTGACCTATACCGTTCAGAGACGACAATGTTGCTACGAAAATATCAGCAACCTTATTGCTTTGAATTCAAATGGAAGATAAAGCCATGAATGGAAAAAAAATTCTTTATTTATGTTACACGATAACCCCACGTCAACTACCTTCATTGGTAACCAAGCCTTTTTAAAAATTTGTTGATGGGGTTAACCGCACTCACCAAATGTTTAATTGTTTATATTCACACTGGTTTGCTCGCGGTTAGCTTTTATTTTATGTTCGGGGCAACTCTATCATAAATATTTGGGAAAGTAACGTTTTATAATTAAATTTTGCGGGTATTTGGCGGTTCAACCTGGTAGAGTAATGGTAAGAAAAGCGATGTTAGAAAACGGAGGATCCGGTCACAGTACTGGTTGGGAACTTACAAATTAACTTCTTTCTCCAATTTAGTAGAGAAAAATTCTTTGATAGGTAAAAAAAAAATTGAAAGTGTCGCAAAAATGGCATGGACCCGGTTTGCGAAACGGACTGAACTGCATCGCCGCGCACAACACAGGGTACAACAGTTTGATTATTTTGTTCGGTAAAGTATTTTTTATGCAAATTCTCTATGAATAATTTCAAATGGCTGCTAATAATTTGAAGAGGTTTTGTACGTTTTAGATATTATACCCCGCTCTAGGAAAATACCTCGTTCCCCCACTTCCACCCTCCCCCTCTTCGTCTTTGAGGGAAGATAGCAAAGTCGAGAAAGCCTGGTAAAAAGCGTGCGCTGGCGCAAGCTCAAGCCAGCAGTGAAGCTATGCTAGGGCGGAAAATGTTACATCTAAATGCATAAAGAAGGACCTTTAGTTATGGGACTCTACACATGGCAATGATTCCTCCCTCGACTTCTTCCAATTCTGAGAGTTTGAACAGCGGCCTGACTGTCTGTGGGATTCCCCTTGGTCAGCGGCGATTCAAAATGGCTGCCGCCGTGTAGAAATTCAGTATGGTTGTCTGTCAGTATTTTTTGAAAGGTAACTGTCGGTTTGGAGACAGGTGCCGCGATGAGCATCCCACAGGTTAGTATCTATGTCTATAAATGGCTAAAAAGCCAGCACGTTAAAATGTAACCAAGCTTACTAGCTTTCAGTTTCAGTAGTGTTTATGTTCCCCTAGGCGTTTTAGGAACACATAAAGACCATAAAACTAATTTAAGTTTACAAAATGGTGGAAAATGTCTTTTTATTTGAATTTTTGATTGCTTGTGACTGGATCTCTTCTCGGGTCTGAAAAACTTGGGTCTTGGGACTCAAGCTCGGTGTAAGAACCCTGAACCTGCAGCACTCAACAGTGACGTAAAACAAAGAGGAGGGAAGCAACATTAAAAGGTTAAGTAACCAAATGGAGACTAGCAAATGTACCATTGGAGTGGTGTAGACTGAACCCCACTTTACACCAAAAGTGAACCATGTGACTGGAAATTGAAATTGGTGTAAAATGGGGTTGACAACCTACATGAGTCCTAAGATTTGTGACATTTGTACATTTGCCATTCTCTGTTCAGCCACTCAACCATTCTATACCAGACCTTAAGAGGTCGTAGGCCTGCATGATCTCCGCTGTTATCTGCATCTTCATTAAGTTTCACACCTCTGTAAGCAACATAGGCTATGTTTTAATTTCTTTCCTTTAGTTTTCGTTTCATTTTGTTCGATTTCCTTTTTGTCCGGTTTTATTTCCTTTGGTTTCATTCATTTCAAAGTATAGTAAGTCACTTTTACACTGAATTGTGCTACCATTTCCATCATTGGGAACTGACTGCAAACAGGCAAACTGAAATGTCATCAGCTAACCTGACTTTCACAATGATTAGCTTGAATAATCTTGTGTACAGTTAGCACTCAAAATAATTACACTTCACACTGCCTGCCTGGATAACACTGTTTACAGTTCACACTCATTTATGGAAATAACAACATACCAGCATACATGTATACCTTAGAAAGTCTTTACCCCTACTCTAAAGACTGCATTTCCCATAATTTTTTTTACCACTTTTCTACTACAGGCAAGTGTTTTTCAAGTGTTCCCAAATGTCCGCAGTGTTTTCTCACAGTGCAATGCACAACTTAGGCTTCTTCATTTGCTTTATGATATAGACTCTGAGATAATGTAGCGAAAACCAATAAAGCACAATTTTTGTATGTGTTATACTCTGATAAAACATAGGTTTTCGACTTATCAGTGTGCCCTCTGGGACCCATCTATAATATGACAGAGGATAAACAGGCATGATCAAAGTGCCAAATTTAGGATTAGTAAAGACAAGCAAATATTGAGAACCAAAGGAGGAGAAATTAATAATAATTCTAATATTAATAACTTTATTATTGTGTTGAAAGGCAGTAACTGAGAGGAGAAATCCCCTCTACTAATCATGGACACCTAACCAATAGCTTAATTAAAATCTATTTATTTAAAATTTATTCAAGTCTGAATTACAAAAAAATATTTATGGCACTTATATATTAGAAACCTAAATACAAGCATTGACTTACAATGTAGCTAACACTATTAAATAAAATTACAATGTCAACCATGTTAAAATATAAAATTTTGTATACTGGCTGTAAAACATATGTAAATGACCAGTCATTCTTGGCATAAGTTGCAGTCTCGACATTTGCAGTTAGGGCAGTAGGGTCTTGATTATGTGTGATGCTTTTAAATTGCTTCCAGGAGGGTAGATTTCCTATGCTAGGAGTGAGATCATTCCATAGAACATTCCACATTTAAAGGTTTTCTTTTATAAGACATAAACCATAAATAGGCAAGCTAAATATAATTATTGTAATTTTATTTGCTATCTTTCTCTTAAAGCTAAAAAGAAAACAGTCTGTCAACATTTTTTGAAGGGATATTGCCGATTTGGCGATAAATGCTGGAATGAACATCCTGGAGGTGGAGGAGGTAATTTAATATATATTTACTGCCATGAAATTATTGTATAACAGAATTTACTACCACACAGAATTTACTTTCACAAATGAAGGGGTGCATGGATTAAAGCTGTATATGACTTTTGGGAAATTTTGAGGTAGCTACGATTGAAATATGTGACACCAACTTTCACACTTTACTCTGGTTTTACATGTAATTGTTGTCTGAAAAGAACTATCACTGGTAATATTATTACAGAGTCTGACTAGTTTGTTTTATAATAATAATGAATATCTGTCCAGAGTAAGCTTCAACAATGGGTGTAAGGTGTTAAGGATTATTTTCTGTTCTTTTTTTTTATTAACTTTTTAAGTTTTGTACCGGAAGTTATGTTACACGTAAGAGCGAATCGGAAGTTATGTTACGCGCTAAGTGATTGACAGTTAAAAAATTAAAGGTCCCGGATTTTGGGGAGAGACGCTTACGCCATTAAGAAAGAAATAAAAAAGTTTTAGAACCCTAAGGAGAAACACAAGGTATTTCAAGTCTGGTTATCTCAAAGTTTTCCAAAAGTCTCTTAATGCATGCTCTCAAGTGTTGTGCAGTTGTGGTCACTACAGCAACTATAGAAGGCTCTGTGCTTTACATGTAGGCATCTTGGAGAATTTTTGAGACAGAATTACTATCAGACGAGTGTATTTTTTGTGGATATCATACTTGTACAAAAATTCATCGCAACTAATGTCTAATGGATCAGACAAAATGGAGACAGATCATAAACTGGTCTGTAGCAGATTAGAAGAAGATCCATTCTTGAAAAATATTGAAAACTAGAACTGTCTCAAACTCTTCCAATTCCCCTCATGTTTAGATCAGCTATGTAAACTGGGAAAAGTCCTTTATAATAATTGCTTAACTATAAAAAAACTGCCTGGTGCTTTTTCATAAATAACTAAAGCTCATTTGTAGACTTGACTTGTTTTTTTAACAGGGGGTGGTGGTTTTGGCCAGCAGCAGTCTTCATTTGGTAGGGGTGGGCAGTGGAACCGGTCGACCTATCAGAACAATCAGGTACAACACAGAGAGCTAAACCATTCAGTATTACACTGTATGAAGTCACCTCGTGATTAATCCTCCAATGGAAGCCTAGCTACTCTGAAACATGGGCTGTTCACGATCCTGGGCTGTCCATGATCCTGGGCTGTCCATGATCCTGGGCTGTCCATGATCCTGGACTGTCCATGATCCTGGGCTGTCCATGATCCTGGGCTGTCCATGATCCTGGGCTGTCCATGATCCTGGGCTGTCCATG
>OMLO01005752.1_pt1 | contig 10420 bp, 8 predicted proteins | sample 1674811 | NCBI WGS metagenome assembly OMLO01 (sample SAMN06265003, study PRJEB25207) | coral metagenome | isolation source: Coral host | place: Mexico:La Bocana,Puerto Morelos, Mexico | collected 2008-11-13
AGCGCCCAGCCAGTGCAAGATAGTGCAGGACGGGTTTCGATCGAATGTGCCCACCAACATTTGTATGTCACTTCCGCGTACCCCAGCCAAACTCAAGAACATTTCGCTGTCTCCCACCTGGTGTCTGGAAAAGTGTTTTTCTTTTTTTTTTTTTTCGGAATCATTTTTCTCACTGCCTTTTTCAGCCCTCGCACATCCCCAGAGCGAGCAGAGACCTGCCACTGCCGGCCAGAGAGACAGTTTGCACATTTCGAGCCCTTTTCGCTCTTCCTCTAAATGTATATCTTAGTATGAAATGTTAACACTATGACTAATATGACCTCAATTTGTCAACAAGAAACCTTGATAGGTCACTGAGGATGAAGAATTAGCCTTGCGACTTCAGTTTGAAGATGATTCACCTGGATTGGCGTGTTGTGCCTTGGTATGTTTTGGGGGAAGGTTGGGTCCAAGTTTCAAGCTGAGATTTGAAAGTTCCAGTTTCACAGGTGAGAGTCCTAAAAGTCATGGATTTTTTTTTGGTTGGATTCCAAGGTGAACTTGGTACAGATGCAGATGCAATTTTGGCTGCTCAGTTAGAAGAGGAGCATTTTGGATGCATTTTGGAGTTTGGGGGGGGTAGTTAGGCGCTATTTGTTATTAGTAGCAGAGGTTTGTGTTGCCTGAACATGACAGCGAAACATGGTAGTTTTGCCAATGTGTGATCATGAAATCCTTCGCGGAGTGGTGGGCTGCCATTTTTGTAGAAGTGAGGAGTAAGGTCCTATGACCATGACATCCTTGGTCCGTATGGAATTTCAGGATGTGCTTATGATCAGTATTATCATTCCAGGATACGGATACATCATTGGGTAGGGTACTCTTTCTGCGTCAAGTGTCGGTTAGTGTGCAGGTCAATGAATGAGGACAACACCTTCCTGCTGGCACAGCAATTTGAGGAATATGAGCAGCAAATGAACCGATCAGATGCGGAGAGATGGCATGGTAAAGGCCATATCTTGGTCAGAGTAATGTTGACCCCGGATTAATAAACCCCATGGTTGTTTAATTGGGGAGGTCCCATTTTAAAGGGGACTTCTCACTTTTAGGGGTACCCCCCTTAATAATCACTATAGAGGTTTATTAATCCGGGGTTGACATTATATAGATTCTGTGGAGGTTTAGGCTTCTTATACCAAGCATGCTATAGTTATTGGGTAGCAATGACATCCCCCACCACCTGGACCTAAATTACTTGCTTCCTTGGAGGTGACCTGATGGAGTCCAACTTTGCCCGTGAGAATTTATCCCTTCCAACCATGGACAAAGTCACAGTCTTGTCGATTGGTCATGGGCAAATGACTGAGAAGTCCTTCTACGAGCTTTTGCAACTCAATTCCGTTCGTGTTTTGTATCTGGGTGGTGGATTTATAAATATTTTTTTGGTTATTTTCACCTCTAAATTGGATTAAATTGGTGAAATGATCCAATTTCACGATCATATTTTTCAGATGGGTTGAAACCACCAACTAGGTATGATTTCAGGGCCAGTGATCATCGTGGGGATGTCAAAGCTCCGTGTGAGCATTTTTCAACTCGCAGCCTCAAGTCCACGTGCCGCATGCGTGGCATTGCATACAAACATGTGGCTTTGGGCCGCGAATCGGCATATGGCATTTTGAAGCATGTGAAAACTGACGAGGCCTGGGCATTTCCTCGGGGAAAACAAAAGAAAGATCCTTTGAAACACCCAATTATCAATTAGGTATTTTACAACTGAAAGGAGATTTTACCATTCTTTGTTGTGAAGATGGCAGTATGTTTTGGGTCCTGCTCCGCACTAACAGTCAAGAGTTGAGGGTTGCTGGGGAGCCCTTCATCAAAATGAACCGAATATTTTCCAATGTACCATATTGCTGCCTATATATATATATGTATATATATATATATGTGAATTGCATTCCTTGCATTCAGGTTGACATGTGATGTTGGTATCACCTGCATGGTTTTCACCGCTATGTTTACCACCAATTAGGGTGGGACTTTCAAGCCGAACCCTGGCTATCGCCCCGGAAAAGCATTTGTGCGATTCCTTGCATGGCATTTGGTTGTGAGTGAACTTCGAGTGTCATTCACGAAACTCGCATTGGTAGCGGAGCATCTTCCTTTGCGCACTCCCTGACGAGATCTCCGGCACTTGCTAAGCACCATCGCCGAGACCTACGTCAATTGCTCTACTTGATTGCCGAGACCTTCAGCGGTGGCTTAGCACCCTTGAAGAGGAGTTCGGCACTTGCTTTGCATCCTTGAGGAGACCTTCGGCACTTGCTTTGGTTCTAGCACTATGCCTCCAACTTCCTCGAGTGCTCCCTCTACTACCTTCGACAACCAGCTGACGAAGGACAACTTCATTCCTCTGTTCTCGGGTGAACCTTCTGAGTACAAGGAATGGCGGAAGAGAATCCTGATCTACCAGCACAAGATGGTCCTTTCGAAACGAGCTGCTGAAGGCTTGTTGAACTTGATTTCCTCCCAGACTGGGACGGCATGGTCTTTGTTGGAGGACTTTCCCCTCAAGGACTTGGAACTGGAGTCGACTTTCAACTCGGTGCTGAAGATTTTGGACGCTGCATTTCAATATGATGACCGTGTGCAGCTCCCATCGGACTTCGAGAACTACTTCATGAAGTTCCAGCGCCGTGGTGGGCAAACGTTGCTGGCCTATTGCACGGAACATGAGGAGCTGATCAAGCGACTGGACAGGCACAAGGTCACTTTGCCTACTACTGTCCAAGGTTGGCTTCTTCTTCGTCGCTCTGGTTTGAGCAAGGAGCAACGGCAATTGGTCATCACTCAGGCCCCTTTGCTTGAGAAGCGAAAGGTTGTGGAGACCCTCTACCTTTTGTTTGGCCAGGACTACAAGGAGATGCATGGTCGACAAGGCGACGACCGTCGCTGGTACCGTGGTGGAAAAGGCCGTGGCTATGCGGCTTACTATGAAGAAGAAGGTGAAGAAGGATGGGATGACCTGGACTATGACGAGTAGGTCTACTATGGTGGTGGTGAAGAATGGAGCGAGATGCTCGATGATGACGCCAGCTTCTATGATGCTGAAGACTTTGATGCTGGTGCAGCATACTATGAGGCTGATGAGACTGAGGATCCCATTGCTTTCGATGTTGCTGACTACGATGAGGCGTTCGCGGCATACACTGATGCCCGGCGTCGGTTCAATGAGCTGAAATTGTCAAGGGGCTACCTTCCCATCGTAGCTCTATCAGATCCAAGCGCTGGCAACTTGGCACCTGGCATTTCCTCACCGACTTCGTCTCAGCAGCCGTATGTGAAAGGCAAGAAAGGAGGATTTGGAAAAGGAAAAGGAGGTCGTGGGAAACAAAAGGGACAAGGCAGTGGCAGCAGCACTACAATTCGTTATCCCCGTGGTGCTGGAAAACAACCTGATCCTCGTGGTCGTGCCGCTGCTTTGAAGACATGCTTCCGATGTGGCCAGACCGGCCATATGTCGGCCGAGTGCCCTGTCCCTCGATCGAGTTCTCCTATGAAGCGACCTGCAACTTCACAGTCCGTGGAATCTATGGCTGTGGGAAAGGAAGCAGGCATGGTGATCTTCCAAGACGTTCATGGACATGAACGAGTTGACTGCACTATGTTGGATCCTGGTGCGTCAGCTTTCCTATGTGGCTATGGTCCGCTTCGAAGGTATCTCCAACACTTGGGTGAGCTGGGTTACCCCTTGGAGAAGATTGAGTTTGTAAAGTGTTGCCGTACCTTCCACTTTGGTGGTGATGCTGCTTTCTTGAGCTCTTGGACTGTGAAGCTCCCAGTTTTCATCAACCAGAAGGTCGGAAGGATTCAGGCATACCTGGTGAAAGGAGAGACCCCGATGTTGTTGGGAAGGCCGATCATGGAATCCCTTGGACTTCTCATGGATTTTCATGGTCAAAGGATCAAGTTCATGGATGGTGTCTGGCAGAGCCCCACTCGCGGCCGGCATGGAGAATACCTTTTGTCGTTGACCTGTGACTTCCAGCCGGGAACCTGTGTTGGTCAATTGGACTTCGATTTGGTGGTTCCCGATGATGATGAGACTTTGGCCAATCAGGTTGTCAACTACCCTGATTTCCAGAGCGAAGAGACTGCCTATGAGGCCTTTGATGAACCTGAAGAAAAACCTGAAGTTGAACCTGGTGATCGACCTCTACGACGGCGACGACATCAGCTTCGCACTATGGAAGTGTCCCTGCAGACTGCAGAGAAGGCCCTGAATGCTGAACTGACCACAAACCTTCGACAGTTGACTGGCCAACGTGTTTTGTGGGAAATCTACTGTGGTGGATCGTCTCGGGTTGCTGAGATGGCAGCCGTCTATGGCCTGCACGTTGAGCGTTTTGGTTTGGACACCAACTGGGACTTTGACAACCCATCTCATCGACGAGAACTACTACGTCGACTACGTGACGAAGCTCCCGATGAAGTGTTGCTATCGCCAACATGTGGCCCTTGGAGTCAGATGCAGAACTTGGCAGCACAGACTGATGATCAACGTGCTGCACTTCAAGAACTACGACAATGGCACCACGATGTCCATCTGACTTTCGTGAAGTCCATCTACCTTCATCAACTGGACAGTGGTCGGCATGCCCACCTGGAACAACCCGCATACGCTCTCTCCTGGAGAACTCAGTCCCTCAAATCACTTCCAGGCTGGTGGTGTCAGTTCGATCAATGCATGTATGGATGTATGTGCCTCCACACCGATGGACGATGGCTTCCTACACGGAAGTCTACTGTGATGCTCTCATCCAAGAAAGCCATGTATGAGGCCCTGAACGTGTGCTGTGATGGTCGACATGAGCATTGCCCTTTGGAAGGTTCAGCCCCTGGTCTTGGGCGTCGCACAAGGTACATGGAGGACTATCAACCTCACCTGTCGTCCATCATTGCCGGTGCCATCTTGGTGGATGAGAAGCCCCAACAATGGGAACATGCATTGGCTGTTGGTGATCGAAGACAGCTGACTGGGGAATTGATCAAACTTCGAGCTGAGCACTCTCAAGAAGCAGTTCGAGTGGTGCAGCGACTTCATCGGAACTTGGGTCATCCGACCACTGAACAACTGCTGCTCCTTTTGGAATCCCGTGGAGCTAGCCACCAAGTTCTTCAAGCTGCCCGTGACTATCAATGTGCCTCATGCCTGAGGTATCGCAAACCCAACTCAGCTGCACCTGCTGCCATCCCTAGTGCGAAGAATTTCAACCAACAAGTTCAAGCTGACATCCTTTGGATCAAGGATGGTGATACAAACCACCCAATTCTCTCAGTGGTGGATGTTGGCACCCGGTTCCAGGCCGCTTGCTTGGTGAAGGGTGAGTCTTCGGAGCATTTGATTCCTGCTTTGGAGAGAGTGTGGATTAAGCACTTTGGAGTTCCTCAAGAATTACATACTGATGAAGGCCGTGGTTGGCTTGGTGCTCCCTTTCAGAACTGGACCACTGAGAAGATGATCAACCACTTGGTGGCCCCTGGAGAAGCTCATGAGCGATTGGGCTTGGTGGAACGGAGACATTCAGTCCTCAGAAAAGCAGTTGAAGTGTATCTTCATGATTTGAAGCTATCAGGCACAGCAGGCATCAAAGAAAGCCTTCGGTTCGTGGTCCCGCAGATCAACCAGACTGCGAATGTTGCTGGATTCAGCCCTGCTCAGTGGGTTCTAGGCTATCAGCCACATGTGCCTGGCGAACTTCTTTCTGATGGACTTGGACCACAACACCTGGATGGAAATTCCTCTTTCGAAGACAATCTGTCTCGGAGAGGTGCTGCAAAAGCTGCCTTGTTGGATGTGGACTTAGACATGAAGCTTCGTCGTGCCCTCTTGCGGAAGTATGAGGGTGACAACTCAGTGCTCCAGGTGGGTCAACTTTGCTTCTTTTGGCGTGATGCTCGAGCCCCTGACTTGGTGAAGATCCGCTGGCATGGACCCGCTAAGGTCATGATTCGAGAAGATGGAGCTGATGGCAGACCCCATGTCTATTGGCTGGCCTTCAAGACCCAGTTGATTCGCTGTGCTCCCCATCATGTCAGACCTGACTTCACCAACTCCAGCCAGACGTTGCTTGGAAATCTACAAGAGGCCAAACGACATCTACAGCAATTGAAGTCACGTGGTGTGACACGCTACTTGGACTTGAATGTGGCGAACAAGCGGAACATTGATGATGTGGAGGAGGACGAACAAGATGAAGCGCCTATGGACTTTGGTGGTGACTCTCCCGATGGTCCCGATGACCCCGATGAACCTCCTCGACAACGCAGAAGGTTGGCACCTTTACCCCGATTGGACTCAGGGGATGATCTTCGAATGGACTTTGAAGACTGCTCTTATGAGCCTACTACTCCCGGTGCCTTGGAGGATGTCTTGGATTTGGACAATCCAGCCAATGTTCCTGTTCCCAGCACACCAGTCGACTTGCTGAAAGATGTCGAGCTCTCTCCCAATGAACCTGCCTTGCCTCGTCCACTGGAACCTGTTCCTAGAGTCTCCGGATCTGATGGACTTCAACCGGATGAGACACCTGCTCCGTCAACCTCACTTCCAGTTGGACCTTTGCCTCTTCACCCCGCTGTGGCCAAGCTATATGAACCTGCCGCTCCTGGGGAAGATTTCCTCAAATCTCGACAACGATTTGAAAGACAGGAGACTCAAGCTTTCCGCCCAGTTCGTCAACCTCCTCAATCAAGACCTGAACCTTATGAAAGACCTGATCCTGACAGTGGTTCCGCCCACTCATCAAAACTTCCGGAATCTGATGAAGCTCTGTTTGGTCAGGTGTTCACAGTGGATGACGTGGATCCTTCACAACTACCCGATGGATGGTCAATCGATTCCGATGGCTACTTCTACTTGGTCAACAACCCCCGCGACTACTGGGAAGTTCGTGCTGGATGTCTTCTACGACACCATGTGGTTCCTCGAAGGCATCTGTTTCGGATCCATGATGCCGGTGATGCACCGATCCCTGTCGACGGCTTGGATTTGGTTCGTTCGACTCTGGTGCACCATGTCAATGGAGGACAACAGGTTTTGAATGATGATGGTTTGAACAGTGGTTGCCCGTCACCAAACCGATGGACTGGCATCACCGTCTTTCAGATCAGTGGATGCGGAAAGAATTGGGCATGACAGCCTACAGCCATCCTCGCCAAGTCGCAAAGGAGCAGAAGGTGAAGAACATTCGGACCATCAAGAAGGACAAGGACAAGAACAGCGTCTCTGAGAGGACACTGGATGTTCAGCAGCGTGAGTTATTCCAGGCTGCGAAGGTCAAGGAGCTCAAAAGTTTTTTTGAGAATGGTGTTTGGGAGTTCCAGACCACCCGTGAAGCTGATCCAGCTCGTACCTTGTCCAGCCGAATGTTGCTGAAGTGGGCCAAGAACCCTGACGGCAGTCCTAGAGCGAAAGCTCGTCTCATCGTCAGGGGGTACTCTGACATTGACGCTTTGGAAGGCCGTGTTCAGACTGACTCTCCGACAACTTCCCGGTTGAGCCGATCTTTGCTGTTGAGTATGTCTGCTCTTTGCAAGTGGAATGGGTGGACAGCCGATGTCGCAACGGCTTTTCTACAAGGTCTTCCACAAGAACGTCAGCTGTGGGTGAAGTTACCAGCGGATGCTCTGAACATCCTTGGAGCCGATCAAGAATGTCGGATGTTACTGAAGAAGCCATGCTATGGCCAGCTGGATGCCCCTCGGCGATGGTTTCTCGAAGCGACCCGACGTCTCAAGGAGCTTGGACTTCGACAGCACTGTCTGGACCCTTGCCTTTTCATGCTCTATGAGACTGACTTTCCTGATGAGCCTCCGACTTCAGCCGATATGGTGATTGGTGCTGACCGTCTTCGTGGCCTGATCTGCATCCATGTGGATGATCTACTTGGAACTGGTTGCCCACACTCTATGGCCTACCAGAAGATGGAGACCCGACTGAAAGAAGCTTTCAACTTCCGTGAGTGGCACAACACTGAGGCCATGGAATACTGTGGAGCGAACCTCATCCACAACGAGAATGGTTGGAAGCTCAGCCATGAGAACTACTACAAGAAGATCAAGCCCATCACCGTGGAGAAGAACCGTGGACTTGGTGATCCTCTGACTGCGAAGGACACCACGAACCTACGTGGCCTGTTAGGTAGCTTGCAGTGGCCAGCTGTTCAATCGAGCCCCCACTTGCAGGCGTCTGCTTCGTTGTTGGCAGGCCAAGTTAGCTCTGGCACTGTGGAGACGCTGAATGAGGCCAATCGTTTGCTGCGATTCGCCAAAGCAAATTCCGATGTCAGCCTAGAGTACAAGGCCATCTGTCCACTTCAAGATCTACGGCTGGTTTGCAGTTTTGATGCTGCATTTGGTGTGAGGCGGGACGGTGCGTCCCAAGGAGGATACATCACTATGCTGGTTCCAAAAGGTGTTTTCAGTGGAGAAGAACATCCCTACCATGTGGTGGACTGGAGGTCGGCGAAACTGCCCCGAATTGCCCGTAGCAGCCTTTCAGCAGAAGCTCAAGCAGCCGGTCAGGCGGTGGACGCTGTGGATCATCTTTGCGTTCACTGGGCTCATATGCTGGAACCTCACAAGCCTTTGTCGGAACTGATGGCTCAGCACAGCTCTTTGGAACCTACACTTGTGACCGATGCGAAGGCCCTCTACGACTCATTCCAAAGAGAAGCTCTGGGCAACAACCTGACCGACAAAAGAACCGGTCTGGAAATTCGAGTCATGAAAGAACGACTACAAGGACTTGGTGGTCGTCTACGCTGGATGAGCAGTGAGCGTCAATTTGCTGATGGCCTGACGAAGTTTGGCACCAGACAGCTTCTGGCAGACAGGCTGAGATATGGAAAGGTGAAGTACACGTGGGATCCTGACTACGTGGCTTCAAAGAGAAAAGGTTGTGAAGAACGACAACAGAGTCGTCAAGAATTTGCACAGCCATCCCGTGCAAAGCAGAACTTAGTAGAGGAAGAGAATGAGCAGAAGGACGTGATCAATGATGATGGTGAAGCCGCTTGCGTCTACGAGCACTACACGATTGACGATGGAGAGCCGATTGTCTATGAGGACGCGATTGGTGGCGCTGCAGTGCTTAAAAAGAATGACTTGTTCCCGGACTATGACCTGATCCCGGAAGAGATTGCAGCGCCGGCCGAGGACGAAGAGACGAACAGGAACTATATGTCAACGTGCCTGGTTGGAAGCTGTTCGCAACGTGCTTGGCAGCCTTGGTGTCTCCTGTCGAGACAACTCCTCCGTTCGAAGTGAACGGTCAGTGCTTGGAAGCAGATGGACCAGATGGTTCTGGTGTCTTGGATCTTCATTGGATCCCTGCCTTGGTGGCTGGGCGTCCGAAATGGCAAGCATCAAGTGCTTCAACTACGTCACGTCCGTTCTGACAGGCTTGGACGTTTGCATGCAGAGGCCACACACAAGATTGTGCTTTTGGAAAGAAGATTGGATTCCATGCAGGACAAACTGCATACCAGTGAAGTCTATGTGGCCGAGCTCCTTAGCGCTAGAGCGATTGGAAAAGAGTTGGTTCAAAGAGCTCTTCGAGAAATCAAGGAACACTTGGTTGTGTGTCCCCGCAACCATGAAGTGATCCATGCTCCGATTGCTGGAAGAGTTTGGCATGCTCATCGTGGATGCAGCAAGCTGATGTCTGCGAGCCGAGTTGAATCTCTGCCGCCTTGCTCCTACTGCGCTGATGGTGAGCCCTTTAATCTGCCGGATTCCTATGGAATGACCCTGGTGGATGCATGCGAGGATTGGCTTCGTCTGATTGACGATTGCTGACCTTTTTCGAATCACTGTCCCGTGTGAATTGCATTCCTTGCATTCGGTTGACATGTGATGTGTTGTATCACCTGCATGGTTTTCACCGCTATGTTTACCACCAACTAGGGTGGGACTTTCAAGCCGAACCCTGGCTATCGCCCTTCGGAAAAGCATTTGTGCGATTCCTTGCATGGCATTTGGTTGTGAGTGAACTTCGGGTGTCATTCACGAAACTCGCATTGGTAGCGGAGCATCTTCCTTTGCGCACTCCTTGACGAGATCTTTGGCACTTGCTAAGCACCACTGCCGAGACCTACGTCAATTGCTCTACTTGTTTGCCGAGACCTTCAGCGGTGGCTTAGCACCCTTGAAGAGGAGTTCGGCATTTGCTTTGCACCCTTGAGGGGACCTTTGGCACTTGCTTTGGTTTGAGCACTATGCCTCCTACTTCCTCAAGCGCTCCCTCTACCACCTTCGACAACCAGCTGACGAAGGACAACTTCATCCCGCTGTTCTCAGGTGAACCTTCTGAGTACAAGGAATGGCGGAAGAGAATCCTGATCTACCAGCACAAGATGGTCCTTTCGAAACGAGC
>OMLO01005754.1_pt1 | contig 10417 bp, 14 predicted proteins | sample 1674811 | NCBI WGS metagenome assembly OMLO01 (sample SAMN06265003, study PRJEB25207) | coral metagenome | isolation source: Coral host | place: Mexico:La Bocana,Puerto Morelos, Mexico | collected 2008-11-13
AGGAGATGGATGACACATGATGATACCAAAACCACGGAAACATATCATGAAAAAAGTTCAGCATAATCCCCTGAGCTCATGGCATGCTATCAAAGGGTTGCCCTTCAAACCCCGGGCGCTGCAGTGCAGCGTTCACTGAAAAAAGGGAACTGCGTTGTCATACAACGTAACAACTCATGGCTCAAAATTTTATGTACAAAAAAACAAAAAACAAAAAATCATTGGTCAATACTTTGTACAACTTTGAAGCTGCATCACACGACATGTAAAAAAAAGATGGGTAGCAACTTTTGAATGACACTGACTGGCCCACCACGAAAAGAAATATCACTTCGAGATCCCACCGCTTTTTTCCTCCAGCGTAACATCTGAAATTGACTCAGAGGGTGAAACTGATAGGTATTGATTTTGCTTAACTATGATTCAACAAAAGTTTGCGACATCCAGCGCAGACATTCGAATGAATAAAGAACATGACATCCAAGTCTCTAAGCCAGGGACATGGGAGCTGGACTTACTTGTCAGTGGTCATTAGATACTAGCCATTCATCATGGCTATGGGCACATGACATCAAGTTGTCTCACACAAATGATGTCATAATATCACACCCGAAGCTTGGTAGACTGGTTGCACATTGAACGCCCGGAAAGAAGGAAAAACTCATTGGTGCGGTGCAATGAAAGTGAATGTCGCAATCATTGCTTTGCTGCGTATTGCCGACGACAAGTTCTGGCACAAACGTTGTTGTTCGCCTCGACACCAAACTACGAAACAACCCATTTTCGTTTTCTTTTCAAATTTCATCAATCTAATCACATTGTTTTTACCTGGGGCAGAAAAACCTTGATCTGCCCCTCGCTGGTGCGTCCCACACCTGCAGCGAACGCCGGGGGCAAACGAGGTCTCTCTTCTCTGTGGGAAGCAGCTTTGCAATTGGCCTCCTACAACTGTAGCTTCTCATGGACATGGGTGCAACTCCTTCTTTGCATTCTAACACGAAGGGTGGCTTTTCTGCCTTTCAGTCACAATTCTCAAAATATATTCTGCTTCATCCTGTACCTCATCGATATAGCAAGGCTGGCTATGTTATCATTTCACTAAGCCACAAAGCCACGCGAAAAAATGAAGAAACGTTGTCGAGGCAGCTGACATCTAAGCAAGCGTGATGGTAGAATCCATTTCAGTGTCTTGCCGCTGGCACGTTTACACAGAATTATATACATAGATACTTCCATGATCATCTTTTTGTATCTTTTTCCATACTCATAGATTTCCAGAACGGAAGGCCACCAGAGTGCAGTTTTCAAAGCTAACTTAATATCTAATGCAACATTTTTTCAACGCCTTGTTTCTTTCCAGGTGGAAGCCCTAATACAATAGAACAATTAAACAGTTTTAGAGATTTGAAAACCCAGAAATAATGGAAAACTACCACAAAAAACTGGAGCAAACTATAAACAAATAAAACCGAGAAAACAAAAAAACAACAACACCTCGAGAAAACAAAAAACAATAAAACCAACAAAAACAGTTCTGAGGGAGTCTTGGTGAAGCACCCCAACTTCCTGAAGAGTCTAGGATGTATGTTTTTTTCTCAAGTTTTTTTTTGGAAAAACTTGAAATTTCTCAAGTTTTTTGTTTTGCGGCTGCGAGTGGTTTTTTGCCACTCCCCCCTCTTTCGCTGAATAAGGAACTCTATACATAGTAGGTAAAGTAGCCTTTAGAAATGTGGCGTTCTTTCATGAAGAAGTGGAAAAAACTATTTTCGAATTACTAATTCCACCGAGAGGCTTGAAGTTACGACAGGGGTATCCCCACCAATACGCATATGTTTATTTCAACATGTTTTTCCCAATCATCAAAAGCACTAGCAAGATCAACAGTTTGTATCGGGAAGGAAGCTGAGGATAGGATGGAAAACTGTGGGGGATGGAATGGCAGCTGCTTGCCACAATGATGTTACTGTCAAATGCTCAGGAGTTACCTGATCAATGGAACCAATCATCCAACTGGATTTACGTGGATCTCAAAAAATCAAAAAACAAACACCTTCAATCTCAACCGCAGATGGTTGAAAACGTGTCAGCTAAACACCCGGCTCGCACAGTAATCATTCTGTGGCTATGGAAAATGAAAAGTGTGAGTCCAAAGATTCAACTACTCCACCAGGTGCTGAAACCTTTCACCTGAAGACCCGGATCGATTACTACATTATGACATTCGGTATGAAAAGATGAAATAACATTCCAAATATAAGCAATCTCAAATCGAAGTTTGAAACTTGTTAGCAAGATCGGATCGCAAAATACATTCAGCAATTTTTTCCCCACGTTTCGCGTCTTAAAGTTGGATCCTGGATGTCAGCCAGCTGCAGTTGCAGCGTCGTCCCTTGACGACTTCACTACGAATCTGAGCGACGGTGATGCCAAAATTGGCCGTACGCTGGATCATCCAATGTCCTCTGACGAAACTGGTCTGCGTCTTGGTCTTTGTCCTGCGCCCAAAAAAAACAAACAGACAAACAGAATGTTTAGTTTAAGGTATGTCCTGTCCTGGGTGGTGAATACTTTGGGGTGAGGTAGTAGTAGTGGAGGTGGAAGTGGCTGCCAAACTGCTACAGACAATTACAAACGATTATCATAATGTCATAAAAAGATATAAAATTTATATCTAAGTACCGGACCTGGTGGACAAATCAAAAATAAAGGGAAAACAACACTGAATGACTGTGTGACAAGTAGAGGAAGGTCCTAGTCCTCGGCTTTCTTTCTGCCGCGACCACGACCTTTGCCTTTGCCACTGCCACTTGTTGCAACTTCAGAAACCAGCTCAGCTGCCTTCTCCTTCGGAGTGGGTTCTTGCGCCACCTTCAGCTGTGCTGTTGCTTTAGCTTTGGCTGCTGTAAGTCTTGGTGTGCGGCTGCGGGATGATGCTTTCGGAGATGCTTTTGGCTGTGATTTCGCCTTCGGTTTTGCTGACGCAGCTTTAGTCTTAGCAGTAGTCCTGCTCTTTGCTTTTGCTTTGGCTTTGCTACTGCGTGTTGTTGCTTGTGCGGTTGTTGCTGCATCTGCTGTAGTGGCATCATCCTCGGCATCATTGCCTGTCGTTTGTGCTTCAACTTCAGTATCACTACTGCTGCTGCTGTTGCTCTGCATGGAGTTCGGGCTGTCTTCCTGTGAAGCAGCCTGCGCAGTCAATCCTGCCTTGCCCCTGCTGCTGGTTCACTAGTGCCGGTGTTTTTGTTTGTTATCTTTGCCAACGCTAGCGCTGGTTGTTCTTCATCGCTGGAAACATCCAGGGCTGCAAGTGAAGCATGTTGTTGTTGTTGTTGTTGTTGTTGTTGTTGTTGTTGTTGTTCAGCCTCATTGGGATTCACAATTTCTTTCTTTGTCTCTGGCTCTGGGTCTGAATCAATCTCAATGATATCTCCCAGTGCTTGTGCTGCCACAGGTGCTAAAGGCTCTGTGGGATTCAATATTTCACTTTTCACCTCAATCATCTTGTTTTGGACCTGCTCAGTGCGCTGACCCTGCTCAGTTGTCTCCGCAGCAGGCTTTGTCATGGTTGACGACCCTTGTGGTGCAACAGTTGTTGTGCATTGCTCTTGTAATGTGACTTCAACTTGTTCAGATTCAGGCGCAGTTGCCGTACATGGTGCTGTCGCTGCTGCGCTTTGATGTGCTGATGTTGTGTCTTGCACATGTTGCACAACTTCCTTCGCATGTGCTAGTGCTGGCGAATCTGTCTGTTGGACTACTTGTGTTGCTGGCACTTCTTGTTCTGTAGAATCTGCTGCCGCTTCTGCTTCTGCTGCCTTGTCTGTCTCAGGTGCAGTGACTTCAACCTGGGCAGGCTCATGGTGTTTGGAAGGCTCTGCTGCTGCCTTGTCTTCCTCAGGTGCAGCCGCAGCCGCAGCTACGTCATCATTGGAATGTTGGTTGGTAGGATCTGCCGGTTGTGATGATGCTGGTGCGGTCTGTTGCATCGTTTCCGAAGCTGCTGATGCGTGCTGGTGCTGGCGAATCTTGCTGATGTCCCTGTTCCTGCGGTACTGCTGTACTGCTGGGGCAACAGGGGTGGTCTTCATGGCTGATTTCCATGTGACTGTGAAGCACTGCCGTCTTCATTCATCTTCTGGACTTTTTTGGGCCTCTGACATTCATCATCATCCTCATCAGCCGCCGCAACCTCCTGTTGGAAAATGTTGTGGGACGGTGGCCTAATCTTGGGCTGAGAAGTTTACTACTAGTGCAGTGCAGTGCTGATTGCTGATATAATAGTTTCAAACTTCAAAGTCATGATTCAAAAGACTTGGCTCGCTAAGCGGCTCGCTGCTCCCACCCATCATCTTAAACATATAATCTAACCCAACTGGTCAGAGTGTGTATCTAGTATCTAGCATCTAGTATCTAGTATCTAATCTATGCAATCGGCTGGCCAACCTAACAAAGGAAAAAACCCTAAGCAACAAAACTTGTAACAAAACACCTAGCCTGGAAATGCAATTCCATACTCTTTTGGGCCGGCTGACACGTGTTCCAAAGGATGTTCTTGATGCTATCCAAGGAGTATTTCACAGAATCATTCCTGCAATGATTCTCTGTCATAGCCACCCAGCTCAAGGAAGTAGAGATACCTTCATGGTACATACCGAATTCACAAACCAAATGACATTCAGGTATCCATAGGAAGTCCCCTGGTGTCGTGCGACCACAAAGTCCACCGGCTTTCCGAAACGAATCAATGTCCATACTGAGCATCTCTTCACATAACGTTGTAAGGGTCAGGGGAATTGCTTTTGCCTTCGCTCTGATGTTGGAAGACAAACATGCAAAAGGCATGGCCACCACTGGTTTATCTCCACTCAAATGAAATTTTGCGATCGGCGCCAACAAGTCTGTCAAGACTTGACCACTGTAAGACTGTTTGGCGTAGATCATTTTGATGGAGAGGAGCCTCAATTTGCTGAGTTTGGTGACTTGGTGTCTTTCCGGTACAGTCATCCACAAGAAAAAATACAAATGATTAAAATCTAAAATGATCACGTTTACTTTACTGTATGGGCCGGGGTCAAACTTTTGAACAATGAATGAAACTAAACTGAAACAAGATTCTTTTGGGTTTCTTCTTGAAATTCAAATTCTTTCAAAGGATCCTTGAAGAGTTTGGCACCGGCCAGCGTGAACATCAAGGGCTTGAGAGCATCATCAGCAATCAAGGCTCTTCGAGGTAAGTATGAACTTAACACGAATTGATCTTGGAAACCTACTAGTGAGTGAGAAGTGAGAAGTGGGAAGTGAAGTAAGTGGTAAGCAGTAAGAAAAAAATAAAACAAACAATGACGAAAGGGACAGTATCACAATCAGGAATGCCAAAATCTCGTCTTTGTTTTGCTTCTCTATTGGGATCATTTTTCGACTCCTCGTAAATCTCGTCCCTGGGAATGTTTCCAAGATTTGGGCTCGGCAGGGAACCCTCAATGTAGGAACAACTGCTAGGTTGTTTTGGGTCAGTTGGAAAGCCTTCATGCAATGCCCCATGCATGAACCTCAAGTTCCTCGCATCTTGATCTTGATTTCCAACCATAAGATTGTCAAGAAGTTTCCTGAGAAGACAATACTTATCCAAGTCCAGATTTGCCATTGATACTGGAATGGCTTTCCCACTGGTGGAACTGTCTTCAGCGTCCAAAAGAGCTTCTGGGCCGGTTTCCCCATCGTGTTCGCCTTGGCATTCCGCAACAGCACACGACTAGCTGCTGGAGGGTGGAAGTGGAAGTTGGAAGTTGGAAGTGTCATTCTTTATTATCAGTGTCGGTATTGCTCAATTATGTTCAAAATTCAAAGTAACGAATGAAGAAATCAACAAGTAGAGTCACCATTGTCATCCTCACATGCTTCCTCTCTTTGAACATCATTCAATCTTTCACTGGCGTTGGTCAAACCCTGAATGTAGCTAGCCATCCTTTTCTTGTAGTTCTTGAAGGAAGACTCACTCAAATCTCCATCTTTCTTAAAGAAGTCAGCTTTCAATTCCTTTCTGTGGAGAGAGTTTCTGAGGAGAATGGTCAGCTGAAAGGAAACCACGCAGACTATCCCACCGCTGGCTCACCAAATCCCTATGGCCCATCAGTTCTTCATAGTCTGCGGTCGATGCCAACTGCTGTTCAACATGTGGCTCCCGCTGCTTGATCTGGGCTTCCTGAAAGAAACAGGTGGCCGTGGCGGTCATGAGAAAGCAAAGTTTGATAGACCAAGCGGACTTCTCTAGATATTACCATCACTCACTCACCGACCCAGACTCCAAATTCAAAACTTACAAAACGATAATGAATACAATTAAATAACCACCATGGCTCTGCATGGCGTCGCAATCCCAATTGTTGACGCTTCAAATCAAGTTGGAGCAATTCATCGTCGCCCTTACGTTTGCGGGCCTTGGGGGTTCCTGGAAGTTCACCATCCCCCTTTCCCTTCTTAGCATTAGCCTTTGTTTTTGCCTCGGCCTTCTTCTTGGCAGATACTGTGAGTTCCAAGGGCTGCGCATCACCTGGTAGAACTGGCATGCTAGCAAAGTGGTTCAGACCTCATGGTGGCAAAGGTGTAAAGCAGGTGGAAATGACCCGAAGGAAACAGACAGTATCAGTAACCATTGAGATTCATTCAGGCTTGTAAGTTTCAAGGGTCAGTCTTGGGTGACTTGGGTCTTGGGTGTTTCCAAACCTTTGTTTGAACCAATTGTATGAGACATGAAGTGATATTTTTCAACTCGTGTATTTTCATTGCAGTCAGGGTAGTAGCACCATAGCACACCACAGTTGGGTAGCTAATGCATCCTAAACTAAACTTAAGTTTGCCTTTTTTTCAGGCATCAGACAAATGCTGCAACAACGGTACTCGCATGTGTCACAGCACAACGCCGATTCAAGGTAAGGGAAGCCAATCATTCAATTCATTGAAGGACAAACGGCCAAACTGCCAATCCATCCACCCACACAGTTTGACACAACTTCCAATGGACTGATGAGAAGGTAGGCTACTGGCTGCTGCTGGGCCATCAATCATCTCTATTTGCACCCTTCCTGTTGAATGACTATCAATGTCTCCAGGTAGACTCAATGTCTCCAGGTAGGCTATCAATGTCTCCAGGCATCAGTATATTCGCACCGCCCATGCCCGATGATGGCTGAGGGTATGGGCCCCAACTGTCACTTTGGTAACAAGGAGTGCCATGGTAGCGTCTGAAGGCATCTCTGACGAAGATAACACTCACAACCAGGTGGTTGAACATCTCATTCATGTCAGTAGCAAAAGAACTCACCAAGGTTGAAGTGCTGATCATTGATATGCGGTTACTGACGTTGATACCAGCAGGGCAGCTGGCAGGTTCAATCACCATTGTTGAACTTGCTTTCAAGCCAACCCCGAAGTTCACATCCACATTCAGATGACCCAAAGCACCATTGTCAACCTTAACTTTAACTTCACCACGGTGAGCCATCTCTGCTACCAGCTGACCAAAAAGGTTTTGACAGCCTTCAAAGAAAAGGTTCATCCGACGGTTGTGGAACGTTTGACTCATAGTCACTGACATGGCAAATACAATGACCGAACGGGTTTACCAAAAGCACTATCCTCTGTCAAACTTGCAGCCAAAATGCTGTCCAAAAAAGAATGTATCAATGTTTCAAGTCTTTGTTTTGATGTTATAGAAGCCAGACCATCACCCACACACACAAGTACCATGGGCTCACGACGAATCTGATCAGAAACTCTGGCGTCTTGGTGCAGTGAACCCGCATCAACTGCACCTGGGCGGTCGGTAGCAAACCAAAGATTGCACAAGATATGGTAAACTAAACAAAGTACCTCAACACAATCTCCACATTCCATATTAGCCACATTAGAACGCCAGAAAATTTAGTTGAGGAACCCCTGAACGTCGACTCCATATCATCAGTGACTCTGGCTTCTGATGTTTGCACGCCCTTTCGGTGTCGCAACTCCCTAGCAGTGCTGGCTGAAGTCATTTTGAGTAAACTGCAAACACTCTCACCATATTCATCAGTACTCCAAATAGCTTTTGGGTTTGTTTTCGCGCCTTCCCATTCTGCATGAAGGTTTTCTGGAGACCAATCATAGCGCTTGGCCAGCTCCGAAATGAACCTCATACACATTTTTTGCCCCGACTTCTTTCTAGACAAACTAAACAAAAGCCACTAAATAAAGAATGAAAACATTTTTCAATTTGCTGCCAAAACCAATTTGTGTGTGAGAAACTGTTTCTTGGTGAGGAATGGCTCCTCTGCACTGAGCTTCATAGAATCTAAACATTCTGCCTTTTCAATGACGTGCACTTGCCGTTGTTTCCCTCTACCACAACCTTTGTCCTTGTTTTGTACTATGACTGCCCTTCTTTCCTCCACAGTCATTGCCTCCCATTCTCCAAGACGTTTGCTCTTAGAGTACCAGGCCCTCACTGATTTCCTGCTACCATGACATTTTTTGCATCTGTGTGCCACACAACGGGCCCCCCCTCAGTGAATGGGAGGAGATCTTCACAATCAGCCAGACAGCTGTGATGTGATGTATGTAGGAAAGAAGTGTTTGTGTGATGTGCTTTGACACTGGGCTTAAGAGAGGACAATGGAACATTTCATAAAGGCAAATTCAAATGAGTAGCTCAACAAGATCCTTCTCAAGCGGTTCGCTCTCATTCTGCTCAACTTCATCCTTCTCAACATCACTCCCTGGTTGATCTGTTCTTTCTTCAGACCCATTCCCTGGCCCTGAATTCATTTCAGACATACCAGTTGTGACCATTCACCGGAATTGAAATCACACTATCACTACGGACAGGCACCTAAACTACAATGGCTCAAATGAGACTGCGGATGTAGTATGTAGATTTATGTCCCGTCACATTCATGCCAACTTTGCATCAAGTACAGCTTTGACGTTGAAAGAAAAAAGTCGGGAAATGTCTGACACACCGCTACTATTTCTTGCTGATCAGATATAGTCTATGTCTACAATGTCAATGAGTTGCAATGGCTGAGTTTACCCCGGCCCTGCCAATCGAAAAGAACTGTACATAAGAACATAGAAGCTTCATTTCAATTCGCAATGGTAAATTGCAAACAAAACCGTTCTCCCCACTGCAGCACTGTGCATAGAGTTTCCCGCCAGCTTACCTCATGTTCAGTTTTTTCCCAACAGAGACAAACATGTACACAAAAAACTGTTGAGCACATCAAAATATTGAACGCTAAACAAATTGTTGACCTGCAGTTGGGGCACACAGCTGGTTGTGGGATAGCTTTCCAAATGTTAGCATCTTCAAGCCCAACTGATGCGCGGATCGCGGTTCTACTTGGAGCCCGTGCGCGTACAGCAGTTCCAGTCCATCTCAGTCGCCGCTGGGCGTGTGTCAATATTTATATTTATGTCTTGGTGCGTGATCTAGGAATCTGACGGATAATCCTAGAACACGTTGTAGGCCATAATGAATTGACTCCAGTAGTAAGGGTTTGTAGTGTCCCTGTCTTGGTGGACATACGTGGCCGTTTCTCAGGACTCTGGTTCATATCATACGCCAATCTGCCAGGATGAAGTTGCAGATATCCATGCAGTCCTAAGTAGCTAAATGGAAGAAAGTTGGTCAACATGCTTGGCTGTATGATTTGTCACCGTAGAGTTAAAAAACTGAGATTAGTTCTTGCTTGTTTCCCTCCATGCACTTCCATATCAGAAAGAAGGGAATCATCCGGGCGCAAGAAAAGAAATGCATCCAGGGTATAGGTGTTCTCCACAACCGTCTTTGTCACCAATTCTTCCATTGTACAGGATTGCCTCCATCGAATATGGAGTTGGAGGAGGCTTCTATTCAAAATCAGAACAGCTGAAATTACCATACAATACTAATCACATGATATTGATACAGTTGATGAAAAAATCACGCACCATTTGGGAAGCCCATAAAATGTTTTGATACTGAGATAAGTGGCGCAGATTTATTTTCACCAACAGTACCTCTATTTGCCTCACAGACTTCCGCAATGTGAACACCGCATAGAGCCGTGCCCTGTCTACTGGGACTCCACAATGCTGACTTGGATTGATCACACTGCTGGAAACATCATAGTGGCCTTCAGCCAGAAAGCCGGTGGCAGGTCGAGCTACATCTAGCTAGAAACTGATTCATAATGTTGACGGAAAAATACTGCCCCCTTTGGGTGCCCAAAATGTTGGTTTCCAATCCCCTATATCAAGACCTTTTTGGGCACCCCAAGTGGTGCAGGATGTTTTCCATCAACTGTATTATGATTTACAAAATTGAGGAGAACACTTTCCAGAAGAGAAATGATGACGTCCAATGGAAATTGGACGATGTTCTCATGGACTACGATGTCTGGCA
>OMLO01005755.1_pt1 | contig 10417 bp, 2 predicted proteins | sample 1674811 | NCBI WGS metagenome assembly OMLO01 (sample SAMN06265003, study PRJEB25207) | coral metagenome | isolation source: Coral host | place: Mexico:La Bocana,Puerto Morelos, Mexico | collected 2008-11-13
AGAGCGATGGCTTGTCCAGTGAGCCACCAACTCCTGCCAGTCGGTGGGAGGTCGTTAATGAGCAATGAAAAACCCCTGCCTGCAATGGCCCGGGTAGGACAGGGAAAAGCAGACAAAAGGGCCAGCCAAGAACACCCTTGGCACACGTGAATGTTGGAAGCCATGTCCTAATCCTTTCAATTTTTCAGACAGCAAGCATGACATGGGAACATTTTAAATGCACCACAAGCCGTCTTCGTCCAATTGAACTTCTGAGCCGTGATTTTGATTCGATGATAACCCAGATACACAACGGTTCTTTTCAGGTTCTTTGGGTGGACATGGTCCCACAAAATCGTTTTGCACCATCCACAAGGTTTGAGGCCGTGTGGAGTCGTTTTCGAATTTTGTTGCAAGCCGCACTGAGATCCAACATGACTTGTTTCATTGCAGGTGTCCGTAAGACAGCATGGGATCACCCGCTAGTTGACAAGTTGGTGAAGGACAACCTTTTGTTTTTCAGCACGCACAGGTGGTGCCATTTTGGTATCACAGTGTCTCCGGGCGCCGAAACACCAAGTTCCGTGATGTCGCGAATGATGTGCAACATTAAACTCCCAAACCATTCGTGCAAGTGTCATGGAGGTCAAGAGCATAGTTTCGACATTGATTGTTCACATCCAGGTCGTGCCCAACTAAGAGGAAAAGCTGAGTGTAGTTTTAGCATTGCGCTTCTCACCGCCCTCGGTGTAGGCCAAGGGTCCGAGATATCAACCGACTTGAATTCAGACCTGAACAGTCATGCCGAACAGAATGCCTATCCAACAGAACAGAAGATAGCACAGAAGAAGAAAGAAAAAGCTTCCACAGGAGACAAAGTAAGAAGTAAGAAACGCAAACAGACAGTAGAACAACACTATGATGATTGTGGGCAATCACTCACAGGTCTTGACATACCAGCAATAAGCCTTGTAGAGTTTGGAAGTGATGAATCCGAAGATGAGAAGCACTGTGCCTTGTCAGCTACATTGCACCAGTTTTCAAGGTATGGAGGTTATGGATCATACCACCCAGGCATGCCAGAGCCAATGTCGTATCATGTGAAAGCCAAAGACCTCAATGAAGCCATGATAGTAATGGGCCAGATGCATGCTGTAGATCCTCTACTGGACATAGTGGAGCTGTGTGGTGGTGAAGGAATGACAACGTATCTTTCACATCGACGCAAGCTAAAGACAGGAGCAAACTTCGAACTCATTACCGGTGTAGATCTTACATCAAAAGATGCCCAAGATATGGTAAGAAAGTACCTCAGCTTTACCAGACCACGTGTCGTCGTGATGGCACCCATATGCAATCCGTTCGGACCACTGGGAGGCAGAAACCGGGTATTGCACCCAGAGACTTGGGAAAGATCATATGAATATGCATCCAAGCTTGCCTCTTTCTGTGGCCAAATAGCGTGGACGCAACTTAGCGAAGGCAGGCATTTTCTTTGTGAGCAGCCCTTTCCTTCCAGGTTGTATGAAGTTGCACCGTGGCCTCAAGTAAGACAGCATCCCAACTGCTTGAGGGTAGTATTCGATCAATGCACTGTAGGCCAACACATACATGGAGTTCCAGTTCGAAAACCAACTGAGCTAGTTGCCACACACTACATCCTGCTGAAACGATTTGCAAATCACATATGTCAGAACGACCATCAGCACCAACAGCTTTTGGGAGGCCTGGCAAAATATGCACAGAAATGGCCTCGTAAAATGTGTGACATGATAGCAGCTTCAATAGACGAGTTGGCCAGACACGAAAATTGGAAGAACAGCAAGACCAGAGCTTACCCAACAGTCAGTGTTGAAACAGAAAGAAATCCAGAAGGTGAGGATCAGCCATTTTGGCGAAAATGTAAAGGCTGTCTATGGCGTTTACATAAGCACTCACCAGAGCACACCAGAATAGAAGGCGAATGCAAGCATTCAACAATAGAGCCCATAGTCTTTGAGTGTCCAGCATGCAAGAAAGATAGACCAAGATCACATGCAGGACATACCCTAGGCCCTGACTGCAGGCATGCAGTCACAGGAGAAAGAGCTAGCGCACCAAAGACAAGCATTCGTGAGAAAAGAGCGCCTCGTGTGGCAAGAGTCCCTGCAATTGAAGATCCAACTGCCAGCATTAGACCAGAAGAAGAAGAAGAGCCACCAAACGAACCAGGTTCAGCATCGAGCAGCAGACCTAATCCAGCAGGCGAAATAGTTCCCTTAGAAAGATCAGAAGAAGCACTCGTACCAGCCAGGAGAAGTGAGGACCGCATCGTCGAAAGACAACCACGATTTGCAGATGGTGACACGCAGACGCCTGTCATAAGTGACTGGACAAAATTTGACTTGCAGTCGTCTCTTCGGGAACTTATCTCAGGAACGGAAGCCCAGAAAAGAAGAATGGTCCGCAAGTTGCATTTGCGTTGGTGGCATTGTGGGACAACTACTCTAGCACGACTCTTGAAAGCAGCAGGAGCACCCACTGATGTCTTGGATATGGTCCCGGAGGTGGTAGACACATGCCGAATTTGTAGAGCATGGGCCAAGCCTAGCACCAGCATGACCAGTAACAGACTTATCACAGAATTCAACCAAGAAGTCGAGGGTGGTATAGTGTTCTCAAGGCATCAAGGCAGGCAGAAGATGTTCTTGCATCTAGTAGACCGTGCAGTTCGTTGGTGTTCCACAATAGAGCTTGAAGAAAAGACAACAGAAAAGCTTTTGGACGCAATTGATACCTGTTGGGTCATGATATTTGGACCGATGAAAATCCTAATAGTTGATGGTGAATTGGGGTTAGATAATGAGAGCTCAACATGGTATTTTCAAGTGAGAGGCATCCAGAAAAGAACAGCAGCTGTTGGACAACATCCGAGGGTAGCTGATCGCAGAGTTCAGATCTTAAGGTCAAGCGTCCATAAGATAAGCTCACAGCTGTCGGAAGAAGGAATAGCTATGCCATTCAAAAGAATTTTAGCAGAAGCAACCTTCGTCATCAACGCCATCTCAAGTGTCGCTGGTGTAAGTCCCTACGTTGCAGTCATGGGGAGGTCCCCAGCACTTATGCCTGAGTTGGGTCCAAGAGATCCAGTAAATGACGATAGGAATGATGCATGCCCCATACAACACGCCGCTAAGATAAGAGAGTTGGCAGTGCAAACCATCACTGAACAAACAGCTCGTGAAAGGTTGAGAGTGGCAGCAAAGACACCGACACGTGTCACGGGAGAAGAATTGGAATTGAAAGTAGGAGATGAAGTTGAATACTATCGTGAACCCACTCACAAAGATCTGAGTGGATGGCGTGGACCTGCAACGGTAGTAGACCTAACAAGATTAGAACATGGTCGAGTAGGCATTCGCACCAGCACGGACCAAGTGCTGAATTGCAGAACACAAGATGTCAGACACAGATTAGCCTATCTTGCAGAGCTCGAAGCACCGAAATCCAGTTATGCAGGAAAAGCACAAGCCCATTTGCAACAAGCATTGGAAGCGATATCACATGGAGCAAATTTGTGTCTTGGCCAAGTTCAGCAAACCGATGGTTCGTGGCAAGAAAGCACACATAACACCAGATACAGGTCAGTGTTGCAGTCAGCAATATATGTTGCTGAGGTGATATTCCAAGTCCAAGATGTAGCAGCCATAAGGATAGCAAAGGGTGTTAAGTCGCTTGGACCAAAACCAGAGTATACACACAGCCTGACCATTTGGTGGATTGCGCCAGCAGATACCAACATAAGATACTTGGAGTCCCAAGACACCAGAATAATAGTCTCGAATTTGGCGGGTGAAAGCTGGGAGCAAGTGCGGTTAGTGCAGTTTCTTCGCATAGCACAGAAGGCTACGTGTGTAGAGAACTGGTCACAACAACCAGACAGTAGTGCCAATAATGCCACAAATAATGAAGAGCATGAGACCCAGACATTGCCAGATCGTTTGTCAACAATTCCTGAAGGTTCAGAGCCAACAGACCCGAGCCCATCAGGACATGATGAAGTAATCAATGACAACGAAGCCATAGCAATAGTACAGCAGTACTTTGGGCATAACATAACAACAGGACAGACTGACTACAACCATCTTCTTGAGGCAAGTCAAGCCTTCGTAGCCTATGAAGGTGACATTCCTAAGCGTGACAAAGAAACAATCAATGAACTGCCAGAAGTAAGTGTGCCAGCATGGACCGACATATATCACCTTGTTGAACAGTCAGAGGAAGTTGCATTAGTAGCCAAGCATATAGGAGAACATGCACTTGAACAGTCACCGAATGAAAGAGATGATAGACTGTTGGACTGTGACGAACAAGGAATATATGTAGCCATAGAAATTCATTGGCCTCATACCAAGACAGTAGAAGGATTGTCACAAGAGCCAGGCAAAGAAGATGTCGTAGAACTCCGGTGTTATGAGACACATGTAAGAAAAGCAGTAATTGACAGACAAGACGACCTGATGACAGCAGAAGAAATAAAACAAAATGCAGAAGAGTGCTACACAGCTATGCTTCGTGAACTACAGACGTGGTTAGAGCTGAAATGTTTCCAGAGAAGACAGAGAGTCGACGCCCCTTGCATAATAGACACTAGGTGGGTGTTTCGTTGGAAATATGTCGACGGTGTTCGCGCAATTCGTGCAAGATTGACACTTCGAGGTTTCAAGGAAACAGGAGCTGATGAACAGAGTAACTTCAGCGCCACTGCCAGCAAGTGGTCACAACGACTGATCATAAGTGAAATAGTACAACGGGGCTGGCACATAGCATCAACAGACATAAGCAAGGCATTTCTTCAAGGTGTTTCGTATGATGAGATAGCCTCAGAGACAGGACAACCCATGAGAGATGTAAGCTTTGAAGTATGTCCCAAAACAGCCCACGTCGTGAAACAGTTGCCAGGCTTTCAGGACTTCAGTCCAAGCGTTGAAGTACTTCACTGCCTAAAGCCAGGCACGGGCTGTCGTGATGCACCAAGAGCCTTTTCAATCCAACTCAGAAAAGCTACTAGGAGTTTTGGACTGGTGTCGTCACTAGTCGATAGCGAACTAGAGTATCTTTGGGTAGATGGAGAGCTAAAATTGATAGTGTTGAAGCATGTTGATGATTTAAAGATAGGAGGTAATCCCGACATGATCAAGAAGTTTGTTGCGCACCTTGCTGAGAAATTTGGAAAACTACAGATCCATTGGAATGACTTCGTATTTTGTGGCATTCAGCATACGCAGAACATAACCACAAATGAGATAACAGTAGACCAGAATAAGTTTCTTGGGTCAATAAAGCCAATGCTTCAGCAAGAGATATCGACAAAACAAGGAAATGAAAAGATGCCAGAAGACATGCGTAGGCACTTCTTAAGTTTGCTGATGACGATAGCATATGCAGTGCAGACAAGGCCGGATATAGCAGTATACATTGCAGCATTGCAGAAAGAATCTCAAGAAGCTACTTATGAAGCAGCACGTCGTCTTAACAAAGTGTTGCTGTGGGCCCAAAAGCACCCACAGAAAATCACATATAGAAAATTAAGAAAGTACCCCAATTGCTTGATGTTGATTAGTGATTCAGCCTTCAAAGCAAGAGAACAAGATGGACTTTCAATGCGAGGGATGCTGGCGATACGAGTATCTTTCGAAGATCTCACGAAGGAAGGGCCTATCGAATGCCATTTGCTCCATGCACAGAGCAAAACACAAAGGCATGTTACCCGTTCGACTTTTGCTTCAGAACTGTTCGCGGCCACAGACGCATTAGATTATGGATTGTTGCAGACGCTAAGCTTGGAAGAGTTGGTCCGGGGACCAATCACGTGGACGGAAGCACGTGATCTTCAGACTGGAAACGAATCAAAGCTTGAAACGATGTTAGCACTTGCAATAGACGCCAAATCTGTTACAGCAGCAGCCATATCGCCGGTACTTCGAGCACCAGCTGAAAATTCGGCATTGGTTTCTGTTGCGTGGCTACGTGAACAACTAAAGCGGAAAGCGTTGAACGCACTCTTTTGGTCTGACACGAGGACAATGGCGGCAGACGGCCTTACGAAAGGCTCCATCAATCGACAGGGTCTTCATGAAATCATGGAAGGCAGATGGACGTTGTCAATCAAACTGGAGCTGCAGAAGCCGAGATCCTGAATTGTCATTCACCGAGATATCAACCGACTTGGAGTGTCATGACCAGTAGACATGTCATATGTAGCAGATGTTTCACATGGAAGCCGTGAAGCTTCAAGATCTTTGCCATTAGAAGGAAAACAGTTGCTTTCAGCGTGATTCCTCAGGGTGGTTGAACTTTTAGCTGGTAGCGGAGCTTTCCTGGTTGCAAGCAGAGCACGGAGTTGTCTGTGCCCTGCTGGCAGATCCAAGGGAGCAATGCACCGGCGGTACAGTATCGCCATGGTTCTTGGTTCGATGGTTGCATGTCTTTCCCTGCCGATGGTACATTCGCATGTGACTGGTGACGCCGAGCTTCACACGAGATCGAACAGAGACGATATGGCTAGGGTTAACGTATCTTCAGAGCCAGCAGAAATCCTTAGCAGTCGTTCGTTAAACGAAAGTCTTGGAAGTCAGTTGGTAACGAAGAGCATAATTAGCATGCAAAATATGAGCCCAATTCCAGAACCATTGGGCGTGAGTGAAGTTGGGGATAAAACCATCATGCGAATGGTAGCCAATCAGCAAGAAGCACAACAGACCAAGAATCCGAGAGAACAGAGAGCAGATGCATCGTTAGGCCCAATACGCAAGTTGAGACAAGAACAAGAAGACAATCGTAGGATAAGCAGCCAGCTAGGAGATGATAAGGTAACAGACGAAGAGACAGACCGTAGGAAAATTAATGAGATTGCAGAGCCAGCACCTGCATCAGGACCTCGTACCATGATAACCAGCTGGTTGCACCCTTCCAGAGTCAGGTCATTGTGTCTAGCCCTAACACTGGCAATCCTCATGACCATCACCTGCCACATGATGCCAGGAGCTCAGCACACGAGCACTCGGTTGCCACCTCGTTGGGAACCCGGTCTTGAAGATTCGTTGCCCTTCCGTACTTGGCTGCAAGATTTGTTGCTTTGGACGATCACTAGTGATTTGGAACCCCATAGACAAGCAGCATTGATAATCAGCCAACTAGGGGGAGCGGCCAGAGAGTTAGCAAGAACAATGACACCTCAAGAGATTTTCCAAGGAGGAATAGTGAATGGCCAGCAGTTAGACCCAGTGTCATTTCTCATCCATGGATTGTCAACTAGGTTTTCACCGCTAGATGATGAGATTAGGATTCGTGCAGCGCAAGACCTGCTACACTTTTCAACGCAGGGGAAACGAAGCGGTGGATGTGTTGATCACCAGGTTTGAAACCATCCGTGCCAGAGCAAGGACTGAGGGTGGAGGTGCAAACATCAGCACAGAGTCAGCGGCCCTTATACTGTTGAGGGCTGTTGGAGTGTCGGCCGAGCAGTTTCAAAGGTTGACTCAACCATTTGGTCTTCGTCTTCCTAACAATGAGGCCGAGTTTGCACAGTTGACTCACAACCTGAGAAGAATGGGTCACATAATAGAACACCATCCAGCCAATATAGCCAGAAGCCTGCATGGAGCCTCGTCGAATCAGCATCAGTCGTTTGCCACATTCCAAGACCCTTCGTCGCAAGCATCCTCATGGTCATTCGTAGGCTATCCAAGCGAACAAGAAGGCTGGGGAAGTAGGGATGCAGCATCATCATCACAAAACATGCATTCGTCGTCCACATACCCCACAGACGGGGCATACTACCAAGATCCCGAAGCTGATGGAGCATCCGATACTGATTCAGCAACAGAATCAGACGATGGGGCTGAAGTGATGCCATCAGAAGACCTTCAAGGTCTAACCGCACCAGAGGCAGATGAACATCTGTTTTGGCAGTATGCTGAAGCAAAGAAGCGCTGGCGACGATATACAGGCAAACCAGTTCGTTCACTGAGAAGAGTGTTGCGCAGAAAGGGTAAAGGCAAAGGAAAGGTCCAGAACGCATTCTTTGATATCTCTGGGACACTTTTGCAGTCATCTTACTTCAAAGGGAAAGGAAAAGGGGGTAAGTCGAGTGGTAAAGGATTTGGGAGGAGACAAAACCCAAAGGGACGTGATGGGCAGATTTTGAAGTGTTCAATTTGCAGTTCCATTTACCACCTACGCAAGAGATGTCCGCAGAACCCCGAAGCACAACGTGGAAGAGTGCAGAGCTCTGGGCCCCAAAGTTCGCAGTTACCATACCCCCAAAGGAGTACAGCACCAAGTGTAGCTGGGTTTGCAACTGAGAATGATGTGACTAATAGCGATGGCCGAGTTGGACCTGCATCGATGCATTTTGCAACATCGACGCATGAGAGCTTCGAAGATGCAGATCCAGTCGTGACCCCAAGACGTCATCCAACGGCTGAAGAACATGCTCTAACGCCAGATGACCCATGGATGCAGTGGCACCAGGACCCATGGAGTGGAAGTAGAACGTCGCATGTGCCTCAGCAATTGCCTGGAATAGGAGTTGGAATCCCAGGAGTATGGCCACCACCAATCACCGGTGGTTTTCCCAGCTCAGCAATGCCAGGTTCGTTTCAGACAATGCACCAAAGACCAGAAGTAGGCCCATCGTTGATGCCATCAAGTGAGATGCAGGCAATGACCACAATGTTTAGCACATTGCCACAGTTTCATGGTGAAGAAGAGCCCAGCACATCAGAAAGACCTAGAAGCAGTCCTTTCATTGAAGCATTCGTGCATGACACCTTTGTACCGCAACCGATGCACTACCAATCACCTGCAGTGTTTGTGCCCTCGTCGTTTCCACCCGAAGCATTTGTACCACATGCAGATGTAACAGCATTCGGCCAGTTAGATAGCACAGCACCAAACACCAACATGTTCAGTGGCATGTTCAGTCAGGTGCATCAGTTGAGACAGACCCAAGGTGAACAACGGTCAGCAGTTGCAGCAGCCTCGTCAAACAGCAACGTCACAGATGCGCAACACCGGGCAGAAGCACCAATAAACTATCAAGGAAATGACAACGCATGTAGCATATGCCAGCAAGAGTTTGAACATCACGATCAAGTAGTAAGGCTGCCATGTCGTCATGTGTTCCACCTTAGTTGCTATGATGAATATGTGTCTAGGTCAAGTGAACAGGCCACATGCCCAAACTGTAGAGGTTCAGGTGAAGTGATAGCCAGGTGGGCCTATTTGTTGGAGACAGATCAAGAACAACACCAAGGAGCAGAAGGGCCACCTGAAAGCCCACCAGAGGTGCAAACACCGCCGGCCACGTCTCGTTCCGGGACAACATTTCACACCCCGGCAACGGATCATGATGATGCCAACGTCCATTTTCCATGGTGGCCAGTTCCTGCCGCAGAGCCTGCCAGCTCGTTTCATACCAGCACTCATAGGACGCAGTCAGGACAGTTAGGATTGTTAGTAGATCCTGGATCGTATGGCAATCTCGTAGGTGAGCAATGGGCACATGAAGCAGTTCGCACAGCAAGCCAAGCAGGCCTTCGTCCCCGAATTCAGGACAAGGCCAGCCCTTTGGAAGTTGGAGGTGTAGGCAAAGGTACACAGAAGTGTTTCAAAGAGCTGCTCATTCCAACGGCACTTCGTTCATCCGATGGTTCTGTCAATGGTGGAACCTACACAGCACCAATGATTCCGAAGTCAGCATGCCCAGCACTGCTTGGGCTCAAATCGTTGATGTCACATCGTGCAGTGCTAGACTTAGCAACAAATCGCCTGATACTCATGCCTGAAGGATCAGAAGTAGAAGTTCCACCCGGAGCTGAAGTGCTGCCTTTAGAACAAGCCGAAACAGGGCATTTGTTGCTGCCGATTGATGACTACAATCGTATGATCCAAGCCAAAGATGAAGGCAGGAATCAAAAGCAACGTCACATGTTCGCAGATGCCCCTGTCCGCCTAACAGAAAATGAAGTAGCACACACCTGGGGTTCAAGGCAAGGTCCTACAGGAAAATCAAGAGCAGCAGCAGCGGGTCCAGTAGCTTCGTATCCCAGATCAAGGAATGATGATGGAAAGGCCCGATCGTCAGCACCCCAAGATCGTTGGGAAGTCACAGAGGAGAAAATTGTCAGGATACATGAGGTGCCCAGGAACAATTTGTTCACGCCAAAGCCTGATGACAGCCCAAGACCTTTGCAGACGTTGACAAGTCAAAGGTCCACACATATGCAGTTTGCCGACGGAACACAACAGATGTTTCAAGATGATTGGCTGAAGTCGAAGACATCGTTCACACCCAATGAGCCATGGACAGGCCAGACAATTTTCACCCTGAAGAGCGATGGCTTGTCCAGTGAGCCACCAACTCCTGCCAGCCGGTGGGAGGTCGTTAATGAGC
>OMLO01005756.1_pt1 | contig 10415 bp, 5 predicted proteins | sample 1674811 | NCBI WGS metagenome assembly OMLO01 (sample SAMN06265003, study PRJEB25207) | coral metagenome | isolation source: Coral host | place: Mexico:La Bocana,Puerto Morelos, Mexico | collected 2008-11-13
ATGCGCGCGCGCTAATCGCGTGTGAAATTGTGCGCAGTAGGAGATGCGCAGTGCAATACTGGGGAATGACCTTAAGGCGAGTAGAAGTACCTCCACTCCCTCAAAAACTCATTTAGTAAGAATATAAAATTCGGGGTTGGAACTTATCATGTGTTCATTGTCTAATTGTTATGTAATCAAATGATTTCGAGTGCAATTCAATTTTGTAAAGGAAGTGGGTCTGTTCGAGAAACAATTGGAGATTAATTGTCCGTGTAAACAGACCGGACTTGTCAGTAATTTCCACGAGTATCGATACAATTTGGGATAAATTTATCGGCTTCAAACCAATCAGAGTGAGTATTCACGGTAGCAGTATTACTAGGAATAAAAAAGCACAAGTAAATTTAAAAGCTAAAAAGAATTGCACGAGCCCGCAGTGCGTATTTGTTCCAAATTACACAAGAAAAATCATTTGATTACTTGTTTTAAAATAGTTTTTACACTCACTTTCAACTCTTTGCACTGTTTGAGACTAATTGACGTTTTCTCAGCCAATCAGCAGCTAACGTTTTCGCATGTATAGCTAAGCTATTTGGTATAAAAATCCCGCCCCTTTGCCTCTGTACTGTGCACATGTTCTTAAAGCTTTTCAGTACCAAGTCAAATTCTTACCAATGCCTTGAACCGCTGGCACATATGTACGCAGTCCTGTATGATAGGATGCTGATACAACAAGTGGAATGGGACGGCCTCTGATTGCTCTGCACCAAGCTCCAAAAACACCCCCGCTAAACGTTCCTGAGGAAAGAAAAGGACTAGTTCATGTGTGGATTGAAACATTAGAAAAGAGTTTCCTTTTTGACAAACAAGAAATGGAAATCTGCAATACGAGAACGAACAGTCCTTATCATAAAACATAAACCAAGGTTTATTTCTACGGTCAGGCATACAGTCATATATTTGAACTGCGGAGATAGACATCTTTCTCTGCAGCTCATATGGGAGTGTGTGATTGTAACTATCTTGACAAACAAGCATCTTAATATATTATCATTTCATTACCCTACCCGAGCAAATGTGTCATCCGGGTTAGCAGTCAAACTCAAGCGGTAAGTGTCTTCAAGTCGTCCTTCACCATGGTGGAAAACCTATCGGTGGAACCAAGTTTAGATCCTTGCGAGATAAATTCACGTACAACTGAGCTCAATATTCAGTGTCATACCTTCATCAGGTTGTCCAATGTAACAAATGAGTTCATTTCAGGAGGTGGTGACATGGGTTCCTGCGATACAAAACAGAAACAATCATTGATGTTTTATTGGCGCTAGTTTGCTTTATTAGATCACTTGTGCTAGTGCAACAAAAGTATACAGCATTTACTAATAACTGAAGTCGCATAAAAGCTGCCTTGCGTGCAAACATGTTTAGTGCCAAGGTATTGTTCATACACGGTTTCTGTAAATCTAAACCAGTATTTTTCAAGGACACTGACTCAAATCAGTTAAATTAAAATTTTAGTCTATCTAGAAAAATGCAGTCCAGTTCATCAATAAGCCACCGGCAACATCCACTAATCGCTTTTAGTTTTTATAGCCTGTCAGATCATTTAGTGTCATGACGTGAGATCCTTACCTGGATTTGTGGAACACTGACGTCACCGCCGTGGTCGTCTGTTATTGACTGAGGCAAATGAACTAAAGACTTGCTGGAGGGCATTGGTTGATTTGCAGCCACGCTCAGGGCGCGAAGAACGCCCTCCAAGGGGTCTGGGTCGGCAGCAAAATACAACAGCTGTCAACCAGAACACAATAGAGATTAAATCACTGGAAGACATTCTTTAAAGAGGGGAAAGGGTAAATAAATGCTCTGATTTCTCCTTACCATGTCATTATAATCCAAAGAAGATAAACTGTCGTTATGATCGGCAAATATCTGAAAAAACGCCTGCAAAGCAAAAGGAACTGTTACTGATGTTTGTAGCTGTCACTTACTTCATTAACTTGTAAACTTGCTATACCATTTCTTTAAACTTTCTCTTTGTTCAGCTGATATTTATTTGTTCATATGATATCTCCCTTCGCGAGTCGATGTGGAGAGAACAGCAGAAACAACATGACTATGCATGCTGCTTTCATTATTAACGTTTGGAGTTTTAACTCATACAAATATTAATCAGCTCCGAAGACGTAATATTTAAATAATTTGATAGGATTTACAGTAAAACAATGTATTACAATGTTGCATAAATAAGAAAAGAAGTACCCCTAAAACCAAAGGAAGGACACACACAAAAAAAGAAAAACAGCACGGCGAAACGTCAACTTACACTAGAAAGCTTCTTTACATAATTGTTGCTACAAGCTTTGCTATCGCGACACTATTCCAAAACACAATACCAAGCCGCGTAAACAAGAACTGCAATACACATAATATGTTCGTCTAACTCACATTCTTTAGTTTTCCTCGTCTGTCAAATATAGGAAGTACATCGGGGTCCCGGGGATTTTCTAGCTCTGGTTGTCCAGAGAACCACAGCTCAACCTGCTCGCAATTTAAATCATAAAGAAAATATTTACTTCACAGCGCAAAATGATAAGTTGTACAACGAAGGATATTAGAAACACTGATAAAAATTCTTCCCAATGCCATCTCAACTTTGGTTACTGGGAAAGGTTTCATTTACGACGTCATTTCTGCAAATTGAGTTTGAATCGAGGGCAAAATATGTCAAGAATGAAGATTACAGAGCCTTAACAAGCTTCTCTTCTATAGTATAAAATTGTACAGCCAGTTTAAACATCATTTTGAATTGGATTGAGCGATTAGGGGTGTCGAATTCTGCAATGCAACCGTAATACCACAAAACGTCAGCAAAAACCACAATATTAGAGACAGGCTGTACACAGCTGGCAGCTATAGACGAAGACGAGACAAAAACGAGCTTTGGAACCACGAAAACAATCAAATTGTATGTGACTTAGAATTTTTCACAATCGTTTGCTATCATGGTAAGTACTTTGACTTACAATATTAAATGAAGCAATTTCATCTTGATCCTGATACGACCAGAAATAAAAGAACGTGAAGCACAACAACCAAAACTTTAAAAAGCACATACCGCGGATTAAGACAAAATTCTGCGAGGCAATGAAAAATAGTCCAAAACTGCAATATCGCAAACATTAACGTCCTCTCCTCTATACCCCCGCACAATAATGAACAAATTAAAACAGTGCTAGCCATTCAGCAACGTTAGTAAGTAATGCTAACACACCTGGTCAAATTCTTCCTGAGTCACCCTCCCTGAGAACGACGAGTCCACCTCACGACACCTCTCCAGAGTCATCAACAGATCCATCTTGGAAGCTGAAGGCCAGGGCTGCGCGGCCGCCAGCAGAAATTTCCGCCAGTCGATGAATTCAGTTTCTAAAGCAAGTAGTGCGCAGACGTCCTGTAACTATTGAAAAAGCGATGAAAAGTGATGAACATGTTTTTATAAAATAACTGAGCTATTGCGAGCGCTCTCATTGGTCGTTAAGTGTGTATTTAATTACGGTTGTGACGTTTTAGATTCGCGCGTGTTTTTGAGAATTGTGTTTTACAAGCAATAGACCACTCTTTCAGTTTTTACATAGCCTCATCTAAGTGTCTTTAAGTTCACCCAACCCTCCTTCTGTTTAGATGAGGCTATGTAAACACGGTAAAAGAGCTCGATTGCTTGGATATAAGCAGTTTTATTGCCTCAGAGCTAACGTAAAAAAAGTAAAAGTAAAGACAATAAAAAGTTCAAGTTTGGGGCTAAAAGGGCCAGCGTAACAATATCAAGAAATTACAACTATTTGTTTGCAGTGTGAAGAAACGTTTTTTCGATGAGTTCAATAACGAGTCCTAACAAACATCAATTTACTAACTCTCTTTGCCGATCTACAAGCATTTCTTATGGTTCTACTCAAGCTTTCTCAAGTTATTGAGAGATTAGCTACCAGGCTTGAAATATTGAAACTAGATAAAAGGTAAACGCGGTAATTGTTACCTGTGGTTGTGTAATGTTCATCCAGGAGTCAGGAAGCAACTCCATTCCGTGCTGTGTACAAAAATCAAGCAAACCTTGAGATTTGGCTTTGACAATGCACATAAATTACTACAATTGTGACTGGGTTTTGCAGATAACGGCAAACACGACATAAAAGCACCAGCATGAAGCACACTCTTACCGTCAGTGCTGTCATATCCATGATAGTGTCACAGAACGCACGGTTGGAAATGACGCCTGTTGGAGCTGTCTCGACAAGCTGGCAAAAACAGCGCAAAAGAACACATCAATGACCTACATATATTTAACTTTTTAAAACATTGGCCATCGAATAAGGCTACATACTGTGATTACAAATGGCCGCCCAGATAAATCTGGACACCAATTATGTAACGTTACCAAAGAGTTACGGGACCAATTGTCCAAGTTCCGATGTAGCAGTAGTAGTCATGGGAGCTAGGTTTCTAATCAGTTATGAATAAATGACGCGAAGAAAGGTTAGATATTGCTGATTTCATGACTGTTTTGGCATTGGATTTACTCCGCGCTATCTTAATGGCCGTATTTACATAAGCAGATGAATTCTGTGTCTGAGACAAATCATGCGTCTTCCTGTATATAATTACTTCACAACAATGAAACACAGAACTTCTCTGAATTGTAATCCGCTAAACTAAATCATCAAGCGATCTGTAATCTACCTCACATATTTTTTTAATTACACGAGTTTTATGCATCTCGTGTTTAACCAGAAACACTAATATTAGACACGTTACACGTCTGAGGCGAATTATTCGACTTGCAGTGTAAACACGACAAATGTCGAATTATATCACAGCACAAAATGAAGAACAGTTCATTATTTAGTTCGTCTATTCTCTCACAAGCTTTTAAATCAATACAAGAAAGTTACTGGAAATGCCAATTAGTATTCCCTACGTCCAAAACGTTCCTACCATGATACATAAGTTGTAAAAACGTTGACAAACCTGTTGGTATAAGTTCAACAATTGGGTCACGGTGAAGGTATCACTCTGAGGTACCTCAATAGGGCTCGGAGGAGGGGGCGGTGTGGGCGTCTTAAAAGTCTTTGTGTCCTAAGGGGAGACCAACAAGTGTTATAGAGCAAACTAAAATGTAATATCAACAAAGGGTTACATTACTTTAAGCTAAAAACAAACAAATAAATAACATGTTCAGAATATAAATAATACCCCTGAGGCCGCCCTGTAACAGAGTAAAGAGAGGACATTGTCACTGAGCTCCAGGGACCTTTCTGTAAGAGAATAATACCCCGGATGCAATGGATACTGACGTTTTTGTGGTTTAAAAAAAAACGTCTAAAAATATACAAAATATACATAAAACGTTTAAAAATATACTTGGAACATAAAAACCCAATAAAGTTGAAGCTGTAGAGCACCCTAAATGAGAGAAACGTATCAAGAACTGTCCGTCTCCGGAAGGAAGTATTAAATGAAGAAATAAGAATAAAAACCAAACACAGTATAAACAAACTTGACAATCTAATCATGAGCCACTGGGATTCCTTATAAAATTTTCAAAATTGAAATTGCTGTTTCAAAACGGAATTCTCCATTTCTACATTTGTTAGTCAATTCTTACCAAATCAACAACAAAGTCTTTGTCCTTGAGGAGACTTTCTTCTTGTACCTTTTCTTCTCTCTCGACAGCAAAACGTATGGTAGCAGCCATTTCCTTAATGCTAGAGACAACACAAAGTTCGTTTAATTTCATTGTTACTTTTCAAAAAAATATTGCAAAACATAACAGAAAAATGCACATGTTTAAACTACAACTGGGCGACAAAAAGTTTAAGAAAACAATTGAAACCTAACTTCAGACTCTTTTTTTAAAATCAAATGAAAAAAAAATGAAAGCTAGCATTTTACAGTCACCTTTCAACTTCCTGTAGGAACCTTTCTCCCAACCAATCATCCATGTCTTTGTAAGTTGATTCGGCCTTGCTCTTAAAATAATCAAAAATAGAAGTTAAGTAACGTCTTTAATCTAAAAAAGCTTTCTCCCTCGTAAGAGTCGAAGAAAAATCGATGTGAGGAAGGCAAGTAAAACTAGTCAATATCTTCAGTGAGTAAGGGATAAGAAGTATGGTGAGCCACACTATAAATGAATTCCCGATATGAAGTGAGCTCCGTATATCAAGCCCCATAAGATTATATTTATATCTGAGTTTAGTATATACCACACAAGTAAATAGTGCTTATACTGATTGGCTAGCTCGGAGGCGATTAGCCAAGTACTTTTCACCTACGAGCAGCCGAAGATTAACAAAATGGCTTCCCGTTTCTAATAAAGTTACTCTTAAACAAGTTAAGTTACTCTTTGGTCCGCTAGTTATTCAGCTTGTGTGGTATATAGTACTAAGACAATTATTCACCTCAGTGTCGGTGAAAGTGGTGGATATTTACCTCCACTTCGGTGAATAATTGTCGAGGTCAGATATGACTCAATGGTTAGCCGTCTCTATAGTTAACGTTCAAAGATAGCGTTGAAATCTTTCGATTGCATAAGTGAGCAGAATGGCAAGATTATCTTGCTTAGTGCGAACCCGTAAAAGGAGGCATTTGTGTTTATATTGAGCTTTGTTATTTACACTGTCAAAACAGTGAGCTAAACTCCTTAATCATGTTTTGTTAATGGTCCTTTTCATAGTGGGTTTTAAATGAATTTGTAGAGTGTTTATACTAGAGGACGCATTATCCGCCTAGACGAACTTGGGCCAAATTTTGTAGTTCGTCTTGTTATGCGTCTCTAGTATAAAGACGGAAACAAGACGCATTATCCATCTAGACGAACTATCTTTCTATCGTTCAAGACGCATAACCAAGGATAGTTCGTCTAAACGGATAATGCGTCTCGTGCCCGTCTTTATACTACAGACGCATAACCAGACGAACTACAAATGTTGGCCCAAGTTCGTCCAGACGGATAATGCGTCTTCAGTATAAAAATCCCAGTTATCAAATGATAACCGGAAAGTGTGATACGTATGGGTTACTGACCAAGCATGAGGTCAAGATGCGTGGATATTGGCAAAGTTCTTTCTTTTTTGGCTTGTTTGAACCAAGACGATAGAAAACACACAAAAAAAGAAAGAGGGCAATATCCAGCCATCTGAACCAAACAAGCTTTTACAATAAAAGAATTATTACATGGCATAAAGAACATCACTTTCTTGCAAGATAAAGTGCTTGGGCAGGCAAATACTGCAAAGGATTTGGCTTATCCTGTTCCCCTTAGAGTTACCTTGAGTTCTTGAAGCACTAAAATAGCGTGGTTCTTGATCATTTCAAGGCGTGTTTTCAATCCGTTATCTGCGAAGTGATAGTACAAGAAATCCTTGTTAATAACTAGAGCCCTATGGGAGGGCAACCAGTCTGACGATCAGATATTGAAAAACAAAACGTAACAAAAACAAACAGATAAATACGATAACAGAAACTTATATGCAACACAGAGGAAAGTATTTGGCGAGTTGATATATAAACAGCATGAACTACATTCCCGCCACGAGGGCGAAGCAACGTTGTGATTTTTCTCTTCATCCGAAAAAAAACTGTACACAAATAGACGTTATCCTCGGCCTCGCAGCTGAGTCTCCCGTATATCCAGTCCTCTAAAATGCCTGCATTTTTCTTTCTTCTTGCGTTATGTAATTCCAGCTTTGCGCTTTTCTTTGATAGGCATGCAAATTGACGTCACAATAGTGTTCCCTAAGCACGTAGCTTTGTTAAATGATTTCGACTCGTGATGATTTAACCTTGGCCAATCACAACACATATTATATCACACGCTGACCTTCTGAGGCTACAGCTCCTAGGAATTCTTTCCTTGCTCTCTCCTTTGTTTTCTGTTTGAGTATTTCCTCCTCGGATTGTCCCTCCTGGTCTTCTGCTGGAGCTGCAAACCAACACCCAAACAAAAACACGTCAAGAACTTTCCTACTTTCCAAAAGTGTATTCCTATACAAAAATCATAACATATTGATCTTAAGTTGTGGTATTAGAGAGGTTATCAACTGAATGTCGTAAAACCAAAACCAAACCCATTACTTATACTTATCAGTTAGATTACTCAGCCAGACTCAAAGCGTATAGTCATAACCAAAATCAAGGTAATTGCATGCTACGCCGTAGTATCGGGAGAAACATGTAACATAATCGTAACACACGACTTCATTCACCTAATCATCTCAACTGAGAGCGCATGTTAGGGGCTGCAACAGTGTATATTTCCTTACTATTTAACTTCAAAAAGAACGCAAATTCAAAGTTGGAAAAAAAAATTAAGGTGGCTTACTATAGTTCTGATGAATTATGACAGCCCAACTTCTAACTCTTTTAAAAATGTTTTTCCTTTCTTTATTTACGGTTTGCTTAAGTCTTGCACCATTTTATGCGAAACAAATGACCAAAATGAACAACCGAGTACCTAAGGAGAGACTAGGCACTAATAGGTAAATTCATGTTTTTCTCAAAATTTCCCGTATGACCCCACCTCCAAATTTCCGGAATAAGAAATTAACTCTGATTTAACATTTATGCAAAATAAAATAAAAAATGTGTAACACAGTAAGAAACTAAGAAAAAGTGAAATCAAATGTAGCTGAAAATCCGTGTCTTACAGATTTTTTTTTAATTTTTGCTACTAAACGTGATTCGCCTCTACAAATCAACTGTGAAAATTTTATCATGGGTTGTACAGTAGGTTTTCGAGCAATCCTCACCTTAGAAGGGAATCGAATTGCGCATGCCCTTTATTTAAGCGCGCGCTCATGTGACACCATGTATCGCGCGCGAGAGAGCAAGAGTAAATTAGAGCTCTTTTACTGGTTATTTATGGACCTTTTTTGTCATATTTTATTGGCCATAGGCCTTAAAACATGTTTGAACGGAGTTGGAAACTATTACAAAGTATACCGAAGTGTTAAACGCCTTTCAAGTGATGAAGTGCTTTTCGTTTCTCCTTAGAGTTGCTTGCATCATTTTCGCACGCGCGACTAATACTGACGTCTGAATGGCAATTGAAGCCGCGCGCGCTGTTCTATCTCTGAAAAACTGTAGTAAGCGATCTTAACTCCATACCAACCATGGCCAAGACAAACAGAACCACATGCAAGTACAATCTATCTAAGTAAATAGAAAAGAATAGTTCTTTATAACATATTTAGTAACGTGCCTCCAAACAATATTAACAGACTGAACAGTACTTACGAGGGGGAGGAGTCTCAGTCTTAGATGGTGATCCACTCTTTGCTGGAGTCTTTCTTCCTTTCTTCTCTTTTTTTTCTTTGGCTTTCTTTTGTAGCGCCTCTCGCTCTTTTTCTTTTTCAAGCTCTGCCTGTTTAATGGCTTCTGCTTCTTGCTCTGTCTGATCTACCAAGGCCTGGTTTAGACATCAATCAGAGATGAGTCGGTAGGAGTGGATGACTTAAGGACGTTAGCGAAAACACCTTATACTAGATTCAGATAATTAGTTACTTTTGTCAGGTATGCAAGGAAAAAGGGACTTCACCGACTTCGCTTCATAGATGAGGCGTGTGAAAAAACACGCTGGCGTTAAAAGACTGGCACAAGAAACGTACCATGGTCTGTGGGGTTTTCACTAAATATACTGAAGAAGATGCAAGGAAGCAAACCAATCTTATCACATTTTGTATGTGGGGCTGTTACCATCCTTTTCGTAAAGTCTGCATACGAGCCTAAGTGGCCCATCAGGCCTGGAGCTTATACGGCCCGATTTCCGTAGCATTAAGCGACTAGGAATATTGCTACTCCCCCCTGGATGGGATGCTGGTTACCCCTAGCATTAAATTTACCGGTACCCATTTATACACCTGGATGGAGAGAGGCGGTGTGAGTGTTAACTGTCTTGCCCAAGAACACAACACAATGTCCCTGGCCAGGGCTCGAACCCGGACCCCTCGATCCGGAGTCGAACTCACTAACCATGAGGCCAACGCGCCTCCCACTCTTTTCATAAAACCTAACTAATATAGAGGCATTTGAAGCCACATTTGTACAGCTAAAGAGAGCTCAAAACGCAAAATCACCTAGTTTGTCAAAACTCTGTAGACTGATTTTTTTTATTTATTTTTTTCGCAAAAGGTAAGAGAACACTAGAGAAAGTGATTTATCGAAAGAAAATCAGGGAACATCGAATGAGCCAAGATTATTATTATTATTATTATTATTATTATTATTATTATTATTATTATTACTATTATTATTACTATTATTATTATAATTTTTTTTTTTTTTTTTTTTTTTTTTTTTTTTTTTTTTTTTTTTTTTTTTTTTTTCTTTTCGTTTTTTTTTTTTTTTCGTTTTCTCTTTTTTTTTTTTTTCGAATCCCGTTC
>OMLO01005757.1_pt1 | contig 10415 bp, 13 predicted proteins | sample 1674811 | NCBI WGS metagenome assembly OMLO01 (sample SAMN06265003, study PRJEB25207) | coral metagenome | isolation source: Coral host | place: Mexico:La Bocana,Puerto Morelos, Mexico | collected 2008-11-13
GTGTAAAGGGTGCCGGGCTCGCTGGGTGTCTCCTCGAGTAGCAAATCCAGTGCAGCAAAAATGAAGTTCTGCTATTGACAAAGTACAATATCATGACATTTAATGATAGGAACGACATATGATCGACATTCAATGGTAGGTGTGATTACACTATAGGACGGTATAGGTCTATGGATGTACTGGGTATGGATTTGCTCTCAGAACTGGTCTCAAACTTCAGGTTGATTCAAGAGAACTCTGCAATCTCCCCTGTCCTCATCTTTCCTTGGCGGGTAGTAGATCCAGGATCTGTCCACTTCAGGCTCATCGACTTCATTGAGTGGCACTGCGCTAGCTGTGGGGGTGCTCTCATCCTGAAAGGGCGATACACCGATGTTCCTGAATCTTCCGTAAACCTTGAGAAACTTGAGGCCTTTCACCACCGAAACAAAGACATCTTGGGGCTCACCAATATTTTTACCGTTGGACATTCCTAAATCCATCTGGGACATGAGACGTGTTTGAAACATTTTTTTTGGTAGAGGTTCCCACAGAGTGAGTTTGTATGGTCACCACTTGTGACTATCTGTTGGAAAATCCTCTGCTTTCCCCACCTGTGCCTGGAGCTTTGGCGCAACATCAGCATCTGCCATTTCTGTTGTTGTTTCGTTCGGCATGGAGTCAGTCTCAGGTAGCAATTCATCTGGTACGATGTTGCTGGTAATTGGCCATCCAAAGAACATGAAAGGCCAGCAGAAGTCCTTGCAATCAAGCTGATCGTCACTCTTCTCAACCAGTGAGGCCAGACAAATGACGGCACTAAAATAGCTTTCTTACTTGAACCATGTTGAACGACTCAAACATAAACATCTTTACAGCGGAGATGAATGTCACATGCCCATTCTTTGATATTTTTTGGGTGTATATGAAGCAGTGTGATTCACCTGCAAGAAGCTTGAGCAAAGTGGAAGGACTACAACTGACTGCAGTACAATCCGAAGACCAGCCTCCATGAGATCTCCATAGATGCAGAAATCCTCGTCATCCTCATTGCCTCAAACGAACTGGCCATGTGCAAATTTGTTGTCACATGCCTTTGCAACCCCCCAAATTTGAAATTGACTTTCTTCAACGGCCAAAATCATATTCCTATCCTCTCTTATGTGAAGTAAAATCAACATCACTTTGATGCTCCTTCACTGAAAGGCACTTTTTCCAAACCATTCATGTGCAGTACGGAAAAACCTACCGAATCTATTCACATCTACTCTGCAACTGTTCTGAGGGTGTCACCGGCCTCCGACAATCAGAAATCCTTTTCTCCTTTTCCTGTTAGTGATTTAGTGCCAATCCAACAAAAAGAAACCTTTGGAAACGGTATCAAATATATTGGAATACGATGGAATACGATTTGGCCAATCGATTTCATATATGTCAACACATCAACCGAGCTACCGAGTGCGGATGTGAAGTCCTTGCTCCCACGTAGCATTGACGCCAGTTCTGTCACGGCAGTCCTCAGGTTGGATGGGGGTTGGATGGTCATCTCAGGAAGGCTTAGTTCCCGAGGTTATAAACATCTGATAAATTCATACACCCCGTCTGAAAACTGACATATTTCCCCTGAAAATTCATGGTTGGAAGATGAAGTTGCCTTTCAAAATGGTCCCTTCTCGGGGGACATGTTAATTATTGGGGGGTAAACCATTTCAAAATTGGAACAACCCTACGAAGTAATGGGAGTTTCACTGGGAGTTGCTATCAAAAGTTCTGAACCTGCTACGCCATTTACGATCGGCGGATCCATTGATCTTTAGTAGTGGCGCAACTCTCACATGATTCGAAGTTTGAGCAGTCAACTCATAATCCGTCCCAGGATATCTCAGACTACTGTACACTCTATTTTGTGTGCGTTGGATAGCATGCACAAATGCAGCATAATATGCTTTCTTTAAATAACAACACCAGCATCCAAAATCAGCGAATTCCAGCAGTCAACATTCGAAACCTCATCAAGCAATATTAAGCACGCATAATGTGACGTCCAGTCAAAAGAACAATCATGGACAACAAACATCACAAGGTTCTGAAAAACCAAGCACAAATCTCCATAAAACATCAGTCAAGCAAGGACATCCAAGAACAACGAATCTTCACCCAGACTCCCAGACGTGTGCTTCACCAGTCCAGGAGGTTGTGGGCCACGAGAGTGAGAGTAGAGCATCCTTAGCCATGAATTCATTCTGTATGTTTAGCATACGCCTACCATCGCAACACATAAGAGCTCATTCGAAATATGATGAAACATAGACATTTCATAAAATTGACTCCACAATATACCTATACAGCTATACCATCTGGACTGACACTGCTTCGAAGGGATGTCTTTCCACCCTTTTTTCTCCCACCATCAGGGCGAGCATCTCGTAGCTTGTGTCGGGCCAGAAGGCCCTTGATATGCCATCAGTCTCGCGACCAGGACGAACTGCCGCACTCATGAGAAGCTGGGCAAAGTCGCCGCCTGCATTGTCAGGCGAAGATGCCAATGATGTTTTTCACAGTGCTTTAATATCATCGTTCATATACCAACTTGTAGGGAAGATTGAAATATCTTGATTTCTTTATCAAAACAAAACACATTGTATAGACAAAACATGACATATACAGTGGAAGAATGTAGAACAAGCATCACTACATTGTGCATGATTCTCCCCCAAAATCCACAAAGATGGCTGGAGTGAAAACTGAGTTAACAAACTTCTGTTCTTCCAACAAAAATGGGATCATTTCATGACTCGCCTGGCAGCCAACTATTCTGTTTCAACTCCAAGGACAAGATCGCACCAGCAGACACCCACGGCCGTTGAGACGGTAAGGGGGCATAGAAGACCTGCTAAAGTCTGGAGAAGCAAGACCAATGGATGACGGTGGTTGGGATATGTTGGGATAGCTTTTAATTTTTATTTAGGATGGGGTTTTGGATGCTCTGATTTGGTGATTTGAATCTATAGTTGATTCCAGAGTCCCAAAATGTGACAACTGCAACAGGGGTTCGGAGAGTCTCAACCAGATAACATGAAAAGCAATTGCTGATATAGTAGGACCAACGTTTTGTTTTGATCCCGCCTGGGTCCGCATGCAATGTTCCAAATTTTTCTCCAAGCCCTGAAGATGAGCCACAGACACGATTGCAGAACGCTTTCGATTGGGTTGGCCCTTGAAAAGGTAGCCACCTCATTGCGCAGGCCCAGAGCAAAGCTTTGAATCTTTTGGGCATCCAATGAAAAGACATACAGAATGCTGAGAATGCTGTATATCACTGATTCAAGAATTTGGTGGGGCAATCTCAACCCTCCCTTTCCTTCAAAAGGGCCGTACAGTAGATGAATCGTTGGGGGAAAGTTGCAGTTCATGTGTTCCAAGCTGTGCTCCGCCCTCAAACTAGAAACACGACTTAAAGCAGCATCGGCGCCAATGTGCGTGCACAACATTGACATGTTTAAAACAGGACTACCACAATACACATACACCCGATATTTTCAATGAAAGACACCAAATGTTTGTAAGACATCCAAATATTCAATGACAAAGTGTATATTTTTCACATGGATCAAACATGGCAAATCTTGCAACCAAATCACTGATCTGCTTCATGCACTTGCTGCAGGTCTTTGTATCTTCAAAGTTCACAAAGGCGTAGCCCACGTTGTTGGTGGTGGCTGAGTCAATCGGAAGGTAAAGGAAGTCAAATGACCTGAAAGATGAGAACATGACTAAAAAGACCGGTCCGTTGAAGAGACTGGAAACTTTGATTTTTGTGACACCGTTGTCCAACAACACACAATACTCATGTCTCAATGTATTCATCTGCATATACGGGTGTTTCCATAAATAGGGGTACCCTCAAAACACCACAACATGGTCATTTTTAGTAGGAAAACCCATGGTTGTTGGGTACCACCATTTTAGGAAACCCCCATACAACCACCCACATTTTCCACGATATTAGTGACCCTTACTGCGCACTGCACATTAGTCCAAAACTAATCTGTACATGCTTGAAGCTAACAACGTAGATCAACATACTCTGTACGTGGGTAGTTCTGGCAAACTGATCTAGTCTGTTTTTCTGCAGCTTGCGAGGTTGGTCAAGAAAACACACCGCTTTTTTCCTCCATCCAAGAGACCCTTTGTATCCCAACTCTTCCAGCTCTCCCATCAACTTCTCACGATCATAAAGGTTGGGCACATTGCGCAACATCAGAGTTGTTGTGTTATCTGCAACTTGGGACTTCTTGGCCTTGGCTCTGAAACCAATCATCATAAGTTCATTGACAAAGTCATGCTTTTGTTGGAGTCCATGGTGCATTACTGATACCATAATGAGATGTGATTACCTTGATGATCAAAAATAGATATCACAGTATCATCTATATGTTGTATATATATATACATACACATACACATCTTTCATCTTCTTGAAATATACATCCAGCACGACCTTCGCCCTTGACGTCAGCAGGTCGGGATCCCTTCGTCTGGCACCGTTTTGAAAACTCCAAGTTGACCCTTTTCCAAACAAACGGCACAAACACAGGTCGAACAAATACACCTTTGGTATATTCTATCTCTGCAAACAATCGACTGATACTGACTTCCAATGTGCCTTCCTATCCATCTCACCAATTCCCACCATCTAGTACACATGATATGCTTGTACTTGTATCTTTACATGATTGCCTACGGTGACCTGAGTCTATTTTCTGTAGCAAATACAGTCCATTCAAATACATGAAGTACACACCATCTTTCAAATCTATAATGAAAAAGGGAATCCTCAGAACCATCCAATCGCTTGAACACCGATGTCGAGGTGCATCTTGAGCTTTCAAGTTGGCCTTCTTTGGCACCTCCGCATGGCGCTTGGGCGCCTTCGCCTTCTCCAATGGCTCCCAGGCAGGCCATTCAGACCAGTTCCATGCGTCCCAGCCATCCCACCAGCTCCAGGGGTTGATCTCCGGCCAAAGATCTGCAGCTGATGATTGGTGCTTTGACATGTGACACATGCCACCAAGTCTCCAGTTTGCCCACAATGACACTGCAATTAACGTAACAAATTGAAGAATAGAATAGTTACCAGAGTTCAAATTTCTGGAACGTCCATCATTGGAACTATTAAAGGAAAGCAAAGTATGAAAGTGGACACTTTTGGAAGAGTTCTTTTTCAGTTTCCACCCTCCCCTGCAGCCTTCATGAGCTACTTCTCCTGTCATCTCGGTGGCGCTATTGCCAGGGTTGGTGTTTGTTACCTGCTGCCGCTGCTCAGGTTGCACGTTGTTGCTGGCTTGCTTTGTTTGCTGACTTGGTTTCAACACTTGTGGAGAACCATGCCAATAAATGCCAATAAAGCAGTATTGCATGTAACTGCATAGTGGCATAGTGATGCTTTGCAGATACTCTTGGGAGCAAGGAGGCAAAAATTGGCAAAATTGATTTATTTGTCGAACAAGGGGGGGCACCAAGAAAAAGACATTTGCAATGCAATGTGGACGGCATTCTGAATCTGAGTGTAGCAAAACAAGAGCCCAACACTCATTTCTGCTCAAGAAACTTGGCCGACGGGGCCCGGTATCTTCCAGAAACTGCAAATGAAGAAGAAGTCCTACACGCTTTTTGAATCCTGTCTGGACATGATCCTATCCCCAGGAGCCTCAGCAGTCTCCCCGCAGTCCCAATATTGTTGGGAGCTGTTTTCATGGAACCTAACAGGCTCAATGAGAAACCCTCACAAGGGCAATAAACATTTCAACTGCCATACGACATGTGACAACATGTTCTGTTCAGCTTGGATCGTCTGCAGAAGTTGCGTTTCCAAATCGCTCCAAAGCTACAGGTGAAACAAGCCTGTTAAGAGAGAAGCAAAAGAAGAAAGGAAAAACGGAAAAACATACACTTTCGACGACTCGCATCGTCACAGCACCCGAGATGAGGCAAGAGACTCCACAGAGTCCTCTCCCAAGGAACCGCTCTTTTCATTTGCCACCTCTTGTGCTGACTCCATGAGATTCGCAGTCTGTCTTGGACAGATCCTGTACCGACTGCTTGGTGTGTTTCACACCCATGTCCTTAAGCACCTTGACTCAAAACAGCAGCGGATTCACGTGAAAACCCAAATGCACATCAAGGCTGCAAACGCATGGTAGTCCAAACATTGGGAATGGAGCTTATTCGTTTAGGCAGCCGCTTGGGGCAAATTCCGGGCGCGCTGGCTGAAGATCAAAGCTAACTTCACACGCGCCCCTTGTGAGAGAATCTGGACCAAATCTAGAATAGGATGGAATCACACCGTTGTAGAACATCACGAGTTGTCTTTTGCGCATCTTAAACTACTACAGACCCATACTAACCCTCACTTGAAATACCTTTCGTTTCAAGCAACAGCCCTTCTTGTCCCAGCTCTTTACATTTCATTACTGGATCAAACTGCTTCAAGGACGTTCCAAGTTCCAAGTCTATCTGTCTATTTTCAGTCGAGTTGCTGAGCACGGGGAGCACCTCGGCGGCAGAATGAACCAAGCCGGATGTACTGAAATCTGAAAGCATCGTCAGAAAATGCATCATCCCTGGCTCCTTCAAAATTGATGGTTGTTTGAACATTCTCATACTTCTCTACAATGGAGTCTACAATGTCAGCTGTTATTGCCAAGGCATCTAAGGAACAAAAGAAGTGGACACATGATTTCACATTTCAATATTCAGTCATATTCAGTCAGTGATTCTTGCTCATTTAGATTTCAACATCCCCCTTCAATCTAGCCAAGAGCGTGGCCTTTTAGTTCCTTCTAGCATCAATCCAGATTGAAGAACATGTGACTTTAACGCGCACGAAGTGTCAGGAAATCAGAAGTGTCCAGAAAAATGCAAAATGCAACTAGACTACAGGATCACTCTAGCTGCCTTCTCTGGTATCTTAAACACCCAGCTAAATATGCCAAACAATCCAAAATATACAACTTGACAAAAGGATACAAAAGGATACAAAAGGCATGCCAGGCCAAACCTTCCCAAATCAAAATTGTTTGAATGAGAACGGTCTTGACGGCAAAACAAGATGCCGGATCATCATCGAATCTACTGATTTGTGTTCTTAGGATTAATCGGCTATCTGCTATCTATTCATCTGTCTGCTTGCCTATCTTCTGCGCAATGCCGACCCACTGGATGAATCAATGCAACCATGCTTGAAATGAACTCTTATCAGGTACACCAAGACTTGCGCATGTTTCCCTCCAAGTAGCTCTCTAGAGCACTCTGAACCCATGCGGAAGGCTGTGATGCTTCGTCACTGTTGTGATTGCATCTCTGTTTCAACGCCAAGTTAGGAGTGAAGCAGGAAATCCTTTGACCTTTGAAATCTGTTGATCACCTGAGGGGTTGATTGCTTGGACATCGTCTTCAAAATGCAAGCTTTCCCTGCATTGTATTCCCGGGCTCCAGAGGGTTAAGTATTGAATGTATTGAATAAAACACGCACATAATTAGCATACAGGAGTTCTAATTGTTGGCTCACTGCAACACCTTTAGAAGTCTGTTCTTTTGCATTCCGACTTGCCGCCTCAAGGTCTTGTGGTTTGGGTCTTTGTATGTCTGGAGTTCTCTTGCATGGCTTACAACGTTGCCATTCTATGTCCACCGGGTCTTTCAGAGCTTGAGCTTGAGCCAACAGTAAATCACAGCAGTCACGAGACAGGTGGTTTGTAGCTGCAGCCTCATTTGACAAAAAACAACTGACAGTCATGATTCATCATGGTAATTCCCTTCATATCCCTTCGTAATATCAAATGCAATCATCGTTCAATCGTCTTGAAGCCCACTGAATCTACATGTTTCTCACCACTTGCCTCACTAACTTGCCTGGATTTTTTTGCACGATCTTGGCATGTGCCACCCTGGTGGTGAACCGGTGACTCGGTGTTTTTGTAGGGGCTATTCACACCATTCAGTCATTGCCTTGCTTGATGGGAATGTCCTTGGCACCAAATCTTGCTAAAAAATCCCACAAAATGAATCAGGAATGATCTGGCAACATATCTGTTCATATGTGCGTTCAAATTACAGCCGCAGCCCTTAAACAAGTATTGGCGAGATGATGACCCTAGGTTCTCCTAAATTTACGATTCATCGCCAGTTCTCCAGAGGTACGTGATTGCATATCGCTATGCCGAAACTTCATAACATGCTATTGCTTGTGTTGTCTAAGCCAAGTTTTACAGTACGAGTACCTTGAAATGCTCGCAGTGGACTCCACTAAAGCACCATAATGCCACCGTGCCACTATAATTGTGGTGCAGTTCAGGAATCTGCTCAAATCAAGGAGCATTCATTATCAAATTGTGACTGAAATTTGAATGAATGTGTGGCCGATTGACCTTTCGGTGAAGGTGGAAATGTAGAACTTCGACTTGCGAAATCTTTGTTGGAACAGTTCTGGACCAATGCAGGTTGTGCAAAAGGCACAGCTATGCTATTTATTGTTTGTGCGTCATATCATTGAAACTGAAGCCAAGAGACGAATACAAGAGGTGCATGAATGCATTGATAATGCTCATTCATGGACGATGCATTCACAAAGTGAGTTGTTCCATCAAAAGTCACCTCCGCTGGTGGATGATTCGATGGAAGCTTTGCGTTTGGGGGACCTAAAGGTGAAGACTTCTGCTGCCAGCTATTGGCCAAGCTTGGCTCTCCAAAATAGACGGGTTCCCTGTATGAAAAGGCTGGATATGATAAAGGGGGAACAGACCTGTCCTCAAGATCCTCCACCAGCTTGATTAAAAACAAGGCAGAACATCTGAATCCATTTTTAATAGAGATTTGCAGCAGTTTTCATCCATTCGGACAATCGGTAGATCTGTAAGTTGCATAAACCCATACATAAAATCAAAATCGTGTAGTTATGCCTCTATATATACGTAGATTGATTACATCTTACATTCACACAGTAAAAAATGCCTATTATATACACACTGTTCATGTTTCTGTTGCCTATATGAATTTCAGAACACGGACAGGGCATGGGCAATCTGGACAAAGACATTGCTAGGTCCGAGTCACTCCGGCTCCCTCATGAATGTGTCCGAAAACGCAGAACTGAGGTCGGATGCGCTCCTGCACTTCAAACAGAAGATCCTGAGGCTGAACAAGCTGACTGGATGTACACCCCAGGTTCTCCAAGCTTTTCCAAGCCCTTCTATCTAATAATCCATCTTTTTTTTGATGTAGAAAATGACTGTTTACTGTGTACACAATTTTACACACCATTCAATCAGCAATGTATCTTGCAACTTGTCCATCTCTCATCTGACCATAACTACAGATTCGATGATTTCCACTTTGTTCCCAGGCTCCATACATCCTCTCCGTTTCAAGGAGGGCAACAGTGCATCCCCACGTCCCAAGGGTGGTCCGTGAACCAACAAGACATCCACGTTTTCAGGGATGGCCTTCGGAGCAATCACAGGGCAAATGCAGCTGGTCAAATTGGAACCTTTCCCCAGGCGGGGGTGAAAAATACAAGAAAATTGGAAACCACCACCTAGAAATCCTGCAAAATTTTCTATTCCCCTATCTGCAAGGTGGATTGATCAAAAAACTTAATCATACAAGAGGTTGCTGTATTTGCAGGCTTTGCAACGCCGATCATCGAATCGAATCTGGAGAGCAGTGGTGAGGGTTTAGTAGAGAAATGTAGAGATGTTGATGTACTCAGCACAGGATCTTTCCTCCATCAACCTACCACCAAAAACCACCCACAGCCACAACCCCTAGCATTTCTAGCTCCGCCTTCCATTTCTCTTTGATGATGCCCCGGGGAAGATTGAAGGCCCAATGCATAAATTCTGGTTGCCACGGGCTTCCATAAATGCGTATGCCACCTTGGCACGGACAACTTTTGTACCAGGAAGAAAAAGGCACACAGAAACACAATGAACAACAACAAATATGTATCAAACATGAATGATGATGATGACGGCGATGACGGCGATGATGATGATGATGATGATGATGATGATGATGATGATGACGACGATGCGATGATGACGATGACGATGACGATAACGATGACGATAACGATGACGATGATGATGATGATGATGATGATGATGATGATGACGATGCTGCTGCTGATGATGATGATGATGCTGCTGATGATGATGACGACAATGATGATAATGATGGTGAGATGATTACACGGAGATGAAAATAAACATGAACATGAACATGAACTAGAATAACATGATGATGATGATGACGATGCTGCTGCTGATGATGATGATGATGCTGCTGATGATGATGATGACAATGATGATAATGATGGTGAGATAAATGATTACACGGAGATGAAAATAAACATGAAAATGAACACGAACTAGAAG
>OMLO01005758.1_pt1 | contig 10414 bp, 5 predicted proteins | sample 1674811 | NCBI WGS metagenome assembly OMLO01 (sample SAMN06265003, study PRJEB25207) | coral metagenome | isolation source: Coral host | place: Mexico:La Bocana,Puerto Morelos, Mexico | collected 2008-11-13
AGCGAACTTGTGTAAAAATTCTGAAAGATTGATAATCGCGTAAACAAGACAGTGACTACACTACAACAGCTTGAAATCATTCGATTACCTATACTAATACACTAAACCAGCACAAACACTTATAAGATGTGAAAGATAAATTAATGAACATGACACGAGCGTGGGTCAAACTGAAGAAATATCTGAGTCCCCGGCAATAATCGAACCCATGTATGAGTCCCGCACACATGGTGGGCGCTCTATATACTGAGCAACGAGAGTTCATGCAGCAAGGCCATTTAACTGAGTTCATATGTGACAGACTTGGAATAGACATGTAATTAGCTTGCGGCTGAGGCTAATGCGTGGATTCTATTCAAATAAAATTACATTAATTCTCTTTTAATGACAAACCCCAATATGAGCCCCCATTAGTTAGTTCCAATCTTGTATCAAGAACACAAATAAGGCCCATTTTAGTCAAATGCACAGAATTATAAATTATTATTACCGTAGCAGTAAATAACTGAAAAAGGAATGACGTTTTGTTGTTGCTGTTGGCTTCAATAAACACCAAAAGAATTAACCCAATATAAAGAACCAGAAGAAAGATGTAAATTGTTCTTCTGAGATTTAACCCATTGCAAAGTTGCTTGTGCCACGCTACCACCATCAAAAAACTGCTTACCGGCATTTGAGAATTGGACAAAGCCTTGATATTAGAGTGGCAGCTCCCAGACAAGGCTCGTGTTGATTCCCTTGATGGGCGCAGAAATAGGTCAAGAAACGACAGTCTACTTTCCGCACGAAAACAGCAAATGTGTCCGCCATTGCTCCGGCAGAGACGACGAATGATTACTCAAATACTGTGACGTGCAGCGTACAATACTCCCGTATTAGAAAGTAAATTTTGATTCAAAAAACCCAGCATTGGTTCCAAGTTATGCTTTTCTAGGTGATATGATTCTGGCTCCATATAATCCACTCCATCCAATATGATTTTCGCTCGCGCGGAACGAATTGGTCTAAACACATCAAGTGACTGAGAATTCCCTAGTTAAAACTGGTGAATATCCATCCATTCCCCAAGTTTTTAAACCACGCGCCAGGTTGCGAAGTATAATTAAAGAATAACAAACACAACAGCCTAAATCTGGCGCGAAAATGTGCTTGGATATTTGCCTTTGAACTGATTATCTGTTCCGAGAAGCAAACAGTTTTCCGAGCTCAAAGCTAAGGAAAACTTTTCACTCGGGAACAGATATAAATGTCAGGAGACTAATATCCGAGCAATATTTCCGCGCCAAATGAAGGCTACTGTTTTTATCACGGTTGGGCACTGAGAAATTCTACATACTAAATTGAATATAGTAGATGGCAGAGCATAAACCAGATCTGCTGTTTTTTAACCTGAGCTATTAGCAAGATTTCATGCAGTGAGTTTTGATTCCTAGACAAACGCTTTTGAAAGATAGATTCACGATCTCTTCTTCACATTTACATCTTATCTCTTTGTTTCTGCTCTGCAAGTCAAGTCAAGTCAAGTCAAACTTGAGCTAGTGAGGTTGGCTACATCAGAAACTGGCTCTTATCAACAGGAGCCTTACGTACAGCTCATACATCAGCAAAGAATAGTATAAGGTGAACACTGCTGTTATTTTACGTTGACTAAATACTCATAATTTCTAATTCCTTTAGGGTACACTTTCTATCAAGACTATATTGTGTGACAAAAGCACCAGAGAGCGGGACATTTTTGGTTTGCTGCATGCAAAGAAAGATATGAACATTCTTCTCAGTCAGAAAGTACACGGATTGTTAAGAGCACAAGTGACCACTTTATTTCTTTATCTCTTAACTACAGATATTATTATTACTGATCCAGTTTCAATACAGCATATTGTTATACTATGCAATGTTATACTACTCGTCACAATCTTGTTCAATACTGTTGAAAATTTAAAGTCTAAAAATCACTCCTTGCAAAATTTATTAATTTCTTCTTATAGGCCCCTCCAGACTTTACTAGCCTGAATTAATTATGAAAAAGGTGCCTAAAAATGCCTAGAAGTGGCTCAAACGAAGAAGGCCGGTGCAACCCCCCCCTCCCCTCTACAACCACCTTGAAAAATCTTTCAAACAGCAAAAAGACATTGATATCCAATTTTCAAAAGTTGCTTGGTCACGCGAGTTTCTTAAAATCCAAAAGTTGCTTAAACAGACACTTTGGATAAATGACCCCTGAATTTGAATAACAATACTTTGTACGTAGTTATGTTTACAGACGAATGATTTTCCACATGAATGTGAGGCTTAGGATGTTTCAGTATTGTTATTTAAATATCGGTGCCATTTATGCAAAGAGTTTAATGTTGCGGAGCAAAATCTGGTTAAGCGTACGTAGCCTTGACGTTATTTTTATCCAATAATACTTTGCTTTACAGCGAAATATACACAGCCTGGATATACTAATACAGATTTCGTCACTATATCAACAACTGATAGAAGTTTATTATAATTCAACTTACTTAAAAAATATACATTTCCAATCCGTTCTGTGCAGTCTCGGCACCCCAATTGTTAAGCGAATCAATGTTATTTGTTACTAAATGCTTCCCTTTAATTATATCTTTCAAGCATTTTAAATTCTTTTTCCAACAGTTTCGTTGATTTTTGCAGCTACGAAGTTGTTTTATCTAGTGATGTCAGAACTGAAGAAGAATAATGCTTCTCATCATATCCATAATGGCGGTTAAATTAAAACGTTTACATTTTGTGGCATCTTACTTATATAATCAAACTCTCGAGACTGCGGATTGGAAATCATCTACTTTTAGTTTAACAATTTCACATTATATATATCAATATCAAAAGATTATGTTATTAAGTGGCAACTTGATCTATTTACTTAAATGGTCATATCGCGGTCCTTCCACGTCTTCCTTTTAGTAACAATGCCTTACACGTATACGTGCTCTACAGCGATGACGGTATCCATGGCACCAAACGCAAAACTCAAATCAGAAAAGACATCACTAAATTTATACCTTTTTGTCTTGACATTTACAGACAGTCGCTGCAGAGGTGGCAGCAACAAGGACGGCAAAACACAGAAGGAATACCTTGAACTCCTGGTGAAAGGTAAACATAAAATGTTAGATTTTTATCGCTTTGGCTGAACACGGCAAGCCACCCACAGACATGAGACTATTTCATCCACATAGTCAAGCCGTTTAACTGCAGAAGATCACGAAGAAGGAGAAACTAACCAAGGCATTATTTTTATTCCGAATTTCTCTTGGTTAGACAATGCACTCAATTCACTCACTGAGCATCAACAAACTGAGCACAAAATTAAATGACTTACCATTTTTCTCTTGTAAAAGAAAACTGACACTGTATCTTCGTTCTTCTTATGGCAGAGGGCTTTTACCTTTCTCGACTGAGAATGGATGCCAATTCACAAGCGAACCTTTTTTATACTGTTTGAAGGCTGTCTAATGTTTCCTTATATTTAACTTGATATCAAGGATGTAAGCTTTATTTCAGCCAGGTATTTTAACATTGACCTCGCACCAGTGCTGGTACTAACCTTCCTAATTTGCGAGACACTGGAATTTTTCCGAAATTTTCCTTTCTTGTCCCAGAGCTGAATGATTGTCCATGACAACAACTTGGCTAATTTCTTAATTAGAAACCACAGGACTGTTTGTGGTGTCTCTATCTAAGAGATATTTCCTGCAACGCCAAGGATTCAATATGTCTAAATACATCCAAAATGACTTAAAGACCTATATTCAGCGCTTCCTTCAGCCATCACAGTACTGCGCATATTCGGAAACTATTAACGACCAAGACTTGTAACGACAGATCCGTAAACACCTGGTAAACTTTTTAAAAGTACGGAACTTACCTCGTCACTTAAATTTAGCAGGCTCTTCACTTCGCAACTTTAGGTAGGGAAGGATGGGGAAGGGCCGGGCTCGCTATAATTTGTGCCAAATGTGCACCGATACGTGCCCGTAAAGAAAAATTGTTCGCAATATACTTGGAGAGAAGCATTCAGGGACAAATTTCCTTGAATGAATTTATGTCACTCCTGCGTGTTATAATGACTCTGTATGCAAAAAAACGACCAAATTCAAATTCGTCAAATTCGTCTGGTAATTAGACCGGTTATGAGAAACAGTGGGATGCAACAGATACAAAAAGTTACCAAACGAATTTAATTTTTGATTAAGATGATCCTTACTTTATTTACATACACAGATATTACAAAACGCGGGAGTAACATAAATTTATTTTAAAGACAGTTCTTCCCAAGTGCTTTTCTCCATATTGAGAACATTTTTACTTTACAGACACGCATCGGAACACACACACTGAGTTGGCACAAGTTATTGAAAAGTTCACCAGGATCTGTCATAATTAGTTTCAGTATATGCGCAGTACTGTGATGGCTGAAGGAAGTGCTGAATACAGATGCTCAAGTCACTTTGGGTGTATTAAGACTGCGTGTTGAATTTTCAAGCACTGCAAGAAATATAGTAGAGACACAGCAAACGATCAGTAGCTGGCCTTTACTGGAATTTGTGTACGTGTTGTTAACTTAAAATTTATTGAGCTCCTTTTACTCGCATAAACAGCCATTTATGGGACTGGAAAGGGTAAGTTGGGAAAACTGCCAATGTCGCGCTTTAAAGGAAGTGCTAATACTTACACGAGGTCAATGTTGTAATGGAACTGAGCTGAAACAAAGCTTACATCCTTGATATCTAGTAAGGAAACAAAAAGAGTGTACTCCGATATTTAAGATTGGTGTGTTAAGGTTTCATCCTTACAATCGTACACGACTGAACGGATCAAGTGGTAAATAGAAATAGCCATTTGATTTATCGATACGATGCCATGGATACCAGACGATTCAATCATACGATACGACAGGATAGAATACAACACCTTTTATTAATTTATACACGTTAACAAATTAAAGCTGTCGCTTGTGAGTAGGATTTTCTAAGTTGAAACGCTAATTTTCAAATACTAATTACAAAATGCTAAATACAGTCGATCCTCCAGTGTCAACCACCTCTCTTTATCGACCAAGTCAAATCCCTATATTTTGAACCTTATGTAAGAGTCCACCTCTCGTAAGCGACCATCAGTTAGAGCTAAAAGTTTGGAATTTACTTTTGTTTTCAACCACTTGACAGATACTAGAGCGGACACTGGATAATATAGTGTTGTAACATTATCACATTTCTGGATAGCACAAGAGACGAAAATTTTTCAATGGGAAGTAACAGGAAGTAAATAAAACATTCAAAGTCTCTGCAGTTTAGGTTCCAGGTGGTAATGAGGCAAACGTTTGACCCAAAATGGTTCTCCTCTCGTAAGCGAACACCTCCTGTAAGCGACCACCCAGGCTTGGCGTTTTTGGTGGTCGCTTACGTACGGTGGCCTGTAAGGGCCATCTCGATATGACTATATTTTCATCATAGCCAAAATATTACTGCCGATTTAGTTTGGTCTCAGTAACACGAGATTTCGCCTTATAACACAAAATTTCGACTTATAAACACAAAATTTCGACTTATAACGCGAGATCTTAACTAAGTAACTCGAGATCTCGACTCACAACATGAGATCTCGTCATATAACAAGAGAACCCGGCGGATCATATAATCTTTTAACTAAAGAAAGTTATTTCGTTTGCACATGCAGGGCCAACGGTAAAATGGGTTACTCGTATGATGCTTCCTTGTTTTTCGTGTACTACCGATGTCGTCTAAACCAGAAGACAAGACACAACTGAAATGTCTTGAAAAAAAAATTGAAAAACTTCACTGTTAACATTTCTTACGGCTAACGTTTGTAACTTTTAATTTTTTACTCCCAAATGTTAAATGTTTGAACCATTTTAAGGCTAATGGCTAACCCCATTGCTAAAAACCTCGACCAAGGAAATATATGGAATCTATTGTCAACTAACAAAGCTTGGCTTTTTCTTGCAGGTTTGAGATGTCTTCGGAACTATTCTTTCATTAATAGCACAAAAAATAAAAGCAAAACAGAGCCGGATTATCTGTACTTATTTTTCATTTGCTTTCGATCATAGAATGATGAAAAATATCCACTTTTATACCACTTATGACTAGGAAAGCAAAGGCAACTAGGTTGTGATATCAAGGGAACAAACTAAACTGAAGTTGAAGGTCACGGTCGGAACTCTTGAAGTCCGCTCTGAACTGTGTGACGAGATGGCGGATTCACGGCGTCGTGCAGGCGGCCCATCATTTGGAGCGTGCAACTCCCATACTAAGCCCATGTCACAGCATGTTTACAGACCGGTCTATTTTTAGGCTTTTTTTCCCGCAATAGGTCATTTCCGTCCTACGTCAGCCCACATCGTTACGTACGAAATTGCGCCGGCCTCAGGTGGACATGTCGACATAATAAAAAAACGCCGAATGCGTCAATCCTCTCTCTATTTTCCTGTTCCATTCCTGACTTTATTTACGTTCAGTCTCCCAAAATCCTTTGCCATATGTATCACACTTTCAACTTGCAGAGCGTTGGAAAATATTATCGATCGTAGTGACTCAACGTCAGCTAAAGTCTTTCTCTCCAAGTAGCGGTCCATTTAAGCCTGTTAGACTTTAAGGTTATCCGCATGGCAAATGGCGGCTGGATAACCCAATTTTGCGACATCGGAAAATAGAAGACGGGAGATTGAACTTTCCATTGGAATCCGCAGAACTTGTGGATTTGGCTCATAAATCAAATGGCTTTCAAACTCGTAGGTTCTTTGCCCGGGCCTGGTTGGTCTTGATGGTCGTGACTTGTACAAAGAACCGCTTTACTTTCCCAAAAATGTGTGCCTTTTGAATGGAATAACCTTGTACTCAAAAAGATTACAAACTATGGTATGTCCCTTGCAGTAATTACCGGAAGTCGACTTCAGAAAGGTTACCTACGGCCATATTTAATTTTAATCCATTGCATTGACAAGTTGTTTTCATTTCAGTTACAGAGAAAGGGAGGAATGGAAATCGATGGTCATCAGTTGCTGTATGACTTGGTAAGTGGGTGTCATAACAGTAATTTATGAGACCAACAAAAAATCTGCAGTCGTAGTGTGCAGGCTGCTGTCTTTCAGGGATGTAAGCCTTTTGTCTCTTTAGCTCCTGATTGGCAAATCTTTTCTTATTGATTGATTGATTGATTGATTGATGTAATGAATAAATAAATAAATAAATAAGTAAATAAATGCATGAATAAATTAATTATGCTTACTCACTTATCTTCTTAAGGCAAAATAGTTAGTTTACAGATTTAAAAATTAGTTTACAGGCTTTTCCACAAATCAGTCAGTTAGTCAAGTCAGCCAGTGCAGATGCTGTCCATTACTGAAAGTACATTATGTTTGTTTTGTTGTTAGTTGGCTGTCTACAACAGAAGCCCATCAGCATACGAAGCATTGAGGGACCTGAAGATTTTGCAGCTGCCATGTTCCAAAACTCTAAGGCAGATGATCAAAGAAAGCTCTGAGAAGGCAATAGGGATTTTAAGATCCGAGACACGACGGCTTCTAGAGCGCGGTGGCCGATAAAGGACTAGGACTAGAACGCCGTCGTTAAAGCGGGAAAAGTAAGACGAGATAATTTATTCGTGGTATTCAAATTTCGGACAACGAATGCAAACTAATAAGTTAGTATGCTGATGATAACACGTTTATATTGGACAGTACAAAGTCCTCTATAGAAAGATCCTTTTTGCTACTTAATATCTTCGCCAAATTGACAGGCCTAAAAGTCAACTACGAGAAGACCGAAGCACTCTGTATTCGATCTTTTAAAAACCGAACGGATAAACTAGAAATAAATCAAAACATCAAGTGGAGCTCTCGGAAGGTCAAAGCCCTTGGAGTATGCCAGGTTTTCGATTAGCAAGGAAGAAGCTGTCATGTTAAAATACCAGGAAAGAAGGAAAAATATCTCTAAATTCTTAAGTTACTGGCAGCTTAGAAGATTAACTCTGCTAGGGAAAGTTACGGTTATTAAAAGCTTAGCTGCATCTCAGCTTGTTTACATCATGTTATCTTTGCCATCTTCGCAATCTTATCTGAAAGAAATACATCAACTTCTGTAAAATTTTCTGTGGGATGGGAGAGGGGATAAAATTAAAAGAAGTGTGATATTAAACGAATACAAATATAGTGGATTAAAGATGTTAGATATTCGATCCTTTGACTTTTTTATTAAACAACATGACGGTAAATTACTTCTGACTGGCGATTTGAAGCAAGCTGATGTAGCTGGTTTACAAATTTAGGACTCTTTTACCAAGGAAATAATCGAAATCTGGTCAAATTTAATCCATGAAGAAAACCCAACACACTTCGGCAAAGGGGCCAATTTGGTACAACTCCCTTACAAGAATTGAAAACCTGCCAATCTTTTATTCTGATTGGTCTCGTGCGGGAGTTAATCAGGCCAAAGACTTGTAAGATGAAAAGTTCGACTTTTTAAAGTATAAGGATTTTAAAACTCGCTACAAAGTTGACACCACCTTTTTAAGGTATTAAGGTGTAGTCTCCTCCCTGGCAAAATTTCAGGACCAGGCTATGATGAACTCTCAAGACCAACTTACTCGTAGTGAAAAGTTACTATCGTCCTCAAGCTTTCGCAATGAGGCGTATAAGTTTATTGTCAAAGGAATCACTTGATCACCTGATAAAAGCCAGAGTGAATGGATAGCTGACTGCGGCGAAAGTTACGAAAACTTCATAAAGTGCCGGATAAGTCATATATTTTGTCTTTCTATTGCACGAAAGAAACCAAACTTCAGACTTTCCAATTAAGCTTCTTCACAGAAGAATTGCAATGAGTGATTATCTCTATAAAATAGGTATCTCTTTAACAGACATATGTACTTTCTGTGAACAAAAAAAGAAAGCCTGATTCATCTCTTCTGGGACTGTGAATTCGTTCAAACCTTTTGGCAAAACATCCAACACTGGTTGATACAGCATCGGATAAAGTCACAGAGAACTTTTCTTTGACCCTACCAATCTGCCTGGGACTAGTTGATAACACAGAAGATATACTTCTACACCATGCACTTCTAACTGGCAGATATCACATTTGTTCATCGAAAATAAAGAATACTCTCCCGAATTTACAAGAATTTTCACAAACTTTCCTCAAGTGTCAAGAAATCGAAAAATGTTATGCTTATAAGACAAACACTGTTAAGAAATAAAATTCGAAATGGAGTCTATTCAAATGAACTGTGACTTCAATCCACTTCTTTCTTTTAGCAGCTCCCCTTTTGCCCTTCAATTCTCTTTCCAATTTTACTCTTTATCAATTTCCAACACCTTGTACCTGGACTGGCGGCCTCCTTACTAGTTAATTGTGTTCTTATGTGTTCTTGTTCCTTTTCCCCTTTCTCTACTGTTTCTTATCTTGTACACGCTTTTTATAATGAGCATGCTTCCCCAAATCTAGACACAATATTTCAGATCAATTAGAAACAAAATCATTTAGTCGTTAAAAAGTGTGCACCAGCATTATGTAACAGCGTGAGGTAAAAATCCAAGAGGTTATCGTAAAAACTGTAAAAGGGGTTAATCGTGCCTAAATAACATCATATACATACAATAGGGGGAGGGGAAAACGTTTTCTGGAATGTAAGTACTGAAACTTTAACCAAGTAAGTAGTAGATAAATGTTGTACTGTAGCATTGTATTGTGAGTATTTTTCATTGTAAAAAAAAAATTAAAAAAAAAAGTTAAGATCTCCATCGCGATGCAAGACGACGCGGCTGCGGAACGTTCTTTCAGTGTGATTCTTCAGCAATTCTTTCGCAGAAATTGGCATAGCATCATGATCATTTAAGAAAGTCCAAGAACTTGAATGCTTAATTGTTTGTGTCTAATAGAGGAGATCATAGACGAAGAAGAGTTTGTTCTGCTTTACGAAGCATACAGGCCGAGTAATCTTCCTTTTCCTCACTCGGCGTATGAATTTCGGCACGGTGCATTTGTTCAAGGTGTCTGCTATTTTTTCCACATGCTGCCGCTTCTTTGTGTGGACCCTATCTTAGTTGTGTAGGGATTTACATTGACGACTTTTCTGATCTAAAGCAAGGTATAAAAACACACAAAGTTTAATAAAACTGAAATTAATAATTCAAGATTAAATGTGCTAGTTTAGCGGCACAAGAACGCAATAAATCGAGAAATGCGACGGTATAAGACGAGGAAAGTATGCAGTATGTTGAAGACATTTGCCGAAAAAGTCTCTTCGGCCACAGGCGCCCTTAAACGAGTGCGGCCCTTTATATCGAAAGGGATCACAATTCAAATTTATAACGCTTTAATTATGCCACATTTTGATTACTGCAGCCCTGTCTGGGACTGTTTGAGTG
>OMLO01005759.1_pt1 | contig 10413 bp, 12 predicted proteins | sample 1674811 | NCBI WGS metagenome assembly OMLO01 (sample SAMN06265003, study PRJEB25207) | coral metagenome | isolation source: Coral host | place: Mexico:La Bocana,Puerto Morelos, Mexico | collected 2008-11-13
GATTCTTGGTCCCACTTTGTTCCGACTTTGTTCCTCTCTTGTTCCCACTTTGGGATTCTTGTTCCCACTTTGGTCCCACTTTGTTCCTCTCTTGTTCCTACTTTGGGATTCCTGGCCCCACTTTGTGCCCACTTAGTTCCCCAAAAGTTCCCACTTTTAGATTCTTGGCCGCACTTTGTTCCCACTTTGTTCCCCTGTTGTTCCCACTTTGGGATTCTTGGTCCCACTTTGTTCCCACTTAGTTCCTCTCTTGTTCCCACTGTGTGATTCTTGGTCCCACTTTGTCCCGGCTTAGTTCCTCTCTTGTTCCCACGTTGGGATTCTTGTTCCCACCTTGTTCACACCTTGTTCCCACTTTGGGATTCTTTGGGATTCTTGTTCCGGCTGTTTCTTGGTCCCACTTTGTTCCCGCTTTGTTTCTCTCTTGTTCCCACTTTGGGGTTCTTGGTCCCACTTTGTTCCCACTTTGTAACTCTGTTGTTCCCACTTGTGGATTCTTGGCGCCACTTTGTTCCTCTCTTGTTCCCACTGTGGGATTCTTGGTCCCACTTTGTTCGTGCCTTGTTTCTCTCTTGTTCATAGTTTGGGATTCTTGGTCCCACTTTGTTGCCACTTAGTTCCTCTCTTGTTCCCAGTTTGGGGTTCTTGGTCCCACCTTGTTCCCGCTTTGTTTTTTTTGTTCCCACTTTGGGGTTCTTGGTCCCACTTTGTGCCCACTTAGTTCCCCGAAAGTTCCCACTTTTAGATTCTTGGCCCCACTTTGTTCCCACTTTGTTCCCCTGTTGTTCCCACTTTGGGATTCTTGGTCCCACTTTGTTCCCACTTAGTTCCTCTCTTGTTCCCACTGTGCGATTCTTGGTCCCACTTTGTCCCGGCTTAGTTCCTCTCTTGTTCCCAATTTGGCCACTTTGTTCCTCTCTTGTTCCCACGTTTGGATTCTTGGCCCCACTTTGTTCCCACTTAGTTCCTCTCTTGTTCCCACGTTGGGATTCTTGGCCCCACTTTGTTCCCGCTTTGTTGGGGTTCTTGGTCCCACTTTGTTCCCACTTTGTAACTCTGTTGTTCCCACTTGTGGATTCTTGGCGCCGCTTTGTTCCTCTCTTGTTCCCACTGTGGGATTCTTGGTCCCACTTTGTTCGTGCCTTGTTTCTCTCTTGTTCATAGTTTGGGATTCTTGGTCCCACTTTGTTCCCACTTTGTTGCTCTCTTGTTCCCAGTTTGGGGTTCTTGGTCCCACTTTGTTCCCGCTTTGTTTCTCTCTTGTTCCCACTTTTGGATTCTTGACCCCACTTTGTTCCCACTTTGTTCCTCTCTTATTCCCAATTTTGGATTCTTGGCCTCACTTTGTTCCCACTTTGTTCCTCTCTTGATCCCACTTTGGGATTCTTGGTCCCACTTTGTTCCCACTTTGTTCCTCTCTTGTTCCCAGTTTGGGGTTCTTGGTCCCACTTTGTTCCCGCTTTGTTTCTCTCTTGTTCCCACTTTGGGGTTCTTGGCCCCACTTTGTTCCCACTTACTTCCTCTCTTGTTCCCACGTTGGGATTCTTGTTCCCACTTTGTTCCTCTCTTTTCCCGCTTTTGGATTCTTGGTCCCACTTTGGGATTCTTGGTCCCACTTTGTTCCCCACTTTGTTCCTGTCTTGTTCCGACTTTGGGATTCTTGCCCCCACTTTGTTCGGCAAAGCACCTGCAGTTTACGCGCGGGCCCTGTTGTTTACAGCATTCTTTCTGGTTCTTGGATTGCTTTACAGGTTGTGGCAGTTGTGCTACACACGTGCTCGAGTTCGGCTTGTGGACAGTGCACGCTGTGAGTCTGCAGCGCCTGGGAGTGATCCTATGGAAGTCGACCAGCAGGGTGATTCAAACTTGGACGTCCTCAGGAAACATACTGTGGAGTCTTTGATTTGCTGGTTGGCGCGTAGGTGCAACAAAAGACTCAGAGATGCGGCGACAGAAGAGAAGCGCGAGTTGTACATGGATCGTATGCAGTTGCTGAAGCAACTCTTGGCTGAAGTTCGTCGAAATCCAGCAGACGAAGTTCGTGAAGAAGCTTACCTGGTGGTGCAAGATATGATGGACCTCAGTTCTGATGAAGATTCCCCCCGACGCTCAATGACTCCAGAGGAGATCAGTGAGCAGATTGACATGGTTGGCCAGGCATATCAAGTGGTTGATTTTATAACAACCAATTATGAACAACCAATTATGAAACATCCTTTCCAGTGAATCTTCCACCTGAATCTGAGGAGGTGACAACTGAGGATTGAGATCTGTGCATCTGCAATTTCTCTTTAAGAAGCTGCGCACGTTCTGGCGCGGGAGATAAACGTTTTCGACTATGTTTGAATTCACTTGCGCTTGCTTCAGACTCTTGCTGGATTGACCCCCATCTAGAGATGGGGGCGCATCTAGTCACTCCTGAGCTGCAATTCTGAACGCTGTGATTGCTTCTCAAACATTTCATGCATTTGTGCATCTCTTTGGGACACTTCCCATCCTTCACAGCGCCCTTGCATCCACCCTTCAAATTGAAAGCCCAGCAAAATCTGTTGCCATCTGCATCTTCCTCCTTACATGATTGTAACTCATCAGGACATTTTGCCTTGGCTTTAGCTGACAACTTCTTCTTGGGCCTAGGCTGTTTCACCGGAGGCGGATCATCACCGTAGTCAGGGGTAGGCTTTCTCTCCTGAGATCCGGCCTTTCATCATTGGCAAGAGATGCAATTGGATACGTGGATCTGTTCTGAATGCATCAAGTTGCACATCCATCGGAGGAGGAACATCTGTCAACTTGGTATTGGCTAGCTGCAACTCTTGTGACATTATCGTAAAAAGTTCGCAATCAGCTCGCCCCAACTGCTCTAAAGTGACACGATTGTACCCCGATGGAGCCTCACGAGATACCAATGCTAGCAACTGTTGGGCCCATTTCTGATGAGTGTCCCATTTGATAAGACCACACTGATCAAAAGCAATGCCACGCCTCATCATAGCCCATTGCCAATGAAGCTCCGTGCTGGCATCCACTTTCAAGTGAGGGTCAGTTGAACTCACTTCGAGAACGTGTTGCTCGACCGAGATTGTGGAAGATTTTTCTTTGATGTTCATCTGGATTTCCAAATCTCTCTTTGAGCATGGGCTAATCCATATCACTGAGTTCGATTCAACTATCGAGTTCACCAGGTCGACCAGCGCGTATGAAGGCTGAAGTTCGCCTGAGATTGACACACCTCAAAAGCGCTGCTGTTCGATCAATCTAGCCTGTTTTTCGGCTGCAGGCAACTTCTTAGTTCCGTCTAAACCATTTTCACCAGCAATCTGAGACTTAAGATGTGCCACTACAAGAGTTGAGGCCTCGAAGTGAAGTCTCCTGACCTTTGCGTATTCTGCCATACTGAGTGCCGCACCTCCATTGAGCTGAGTGCAAAAAGCAGTAAACTCAGGTTCTGATGGCTGTTGCTCCCACAAACAAATGCAAGTTGTGAGAAACTTGTCAGTCCATTGTCTTTCATTATCTGCTTTAAGTTGCCTGAGTCATCAATACGGTCACAGTGGGCATCGAAAGACGCTGTTGAATCAAGAGCCATGGTCAACGATGCTGTTGTCACCTACACCCTCTGCCCACTGCGACCAGGAATTCAGCTTGTCGCAAAAGATGTTGGCGACATCTCGGGATGCGGTTGCCACCTACACCACCTGCCCACTGTAGAGCCCTGGGACACTGTTGGCGACAGCCCGGAATTCAGAACGATTTCAAAAGTAGATGTTCCCAGTAACATAGAGATGTCTTGATCGGCATGGGATTAACACATATGTTCACTAGGACAACATCTTGAGAGCATTATTCCAACACTTACACAGACACGACACGCACAGGTTAAACCTACTGTTCATGTCGCCTGCTGTCTTGAAGTGTTATTTCCTTGGAGGTATATCGAATTAAAATCACAAATTGTGCTTCAGTGTTTCCTATCACAGTCAGCTCTTACCATCTAGATGTAAAGAAAATGAATGTCAACGCTCATGCTGTTTCTGAGTGCGTTTGCTCTGACCTTGAGACGGAGCATGCGTCGATCTCCCATCTCGTCATCGCAACTTGCACAAATAACATGACGCACCACACTTCATTCTGACGAGCTCTGAGTAGCCAGTTTTTGCCTAGTTGATGTTGGCCATTTTGGAAGGGGAGAAATAGATGGCGCATGCTTTTTGCCTGCCCGTCTCCTCTCCGGCATTTATAGCTCAAGTTTGCATGCTTCGACGTATGCAAGATGGTGAAACGCAAGCTGCCAAGCAGTTTCAATGATGCAAGTGGGGCGCCTGCTGTGAAGCAGAAACCCGCAGGGAAGGATCACGAAACTCAGGCGGGCCCTTTCTTTGATTGAATCTTGCAGCCAAGTACCCTACTGCACTGCGCATCAGCTACTATTACATGCATCAGCTACAATCCTATACACCATTTTTGGTTAGGGTTTACTGTCTAATGTAAGGTTCACAATAATCAACTTACCCCCCCATATTTTTTTTTGAGATCAGGTTTTGCTAATGTGCATCTTCCTCCTCCTCGTCATCATCAGCAGTACCTCCTCCTCCTCCTAGTAGTAGTAGTCCTCCTAGTAGTAGTAGTAGTAGTAGTAGTAATAGTAGTAGTAGTAGTAGTAGTAGTAGTAGTAGTAGTAGCAGTAGCAGTAGTTGTAGTAGTAGCAGTGGTTATCAGATAAGTATTGGATTTCTATTTCTTTGGAAAAACATTTTTTAATTGCGCGTACCTTCATAATTGCGTTTTCAGGTGCTCGTGGGGGGTCTGAGCTTGTTTCCACATCAGTTTTGTAAAGGGTCTACATAAAGAATTGACCTGTTTCGGTAGCATTGCACTTTCTGAGATCTGGCAGTTTGCTCAATGGTTTTCGTAGTAGTAGTAGTAGTAGTAGTAGTAGTAGTAGTAGTACTAGTAGAGGTAGTAGTAGCAGTGGTCAGTATTGGATTTGGATTTTCTGGGAAAAACATTTTTTAATTGCGACCCAGTTTAGCTGTATTGCAAACCGAAACGAACCATAGAGGAAACAAATAGTAAAAACGGGGAGGATCCCAAAAATAAATTGTTAATTGCGACCCGGTTTAATACAGTGAACCTTACATTATAAACCACCAATTGAGGGTTGTGCCATCTATTCTGAAACCAGTGTAACAGATAGGAGAGGCGTAGACCGTAGATCGTTGTTTGAAAATATACGGTAAATCCACTCTGGATTTCAAGAATCCTAGAATAAATCACTGGCGTGCTTGGCAGCGTTTGCGCCATTCCTTCATTCATTGCACCATGGGTGAGGCAGCTGCTACTCACATCCAAGATGCAGAGATGACCGTAGCCATGGAAGTTGAGGCTGGCGCATTCCGATTTGACACACACTGTTCAAAGCATTGCGCCATCTTCTTTTTGGCATGCAAGGTTGCCAAAGATTTCGCAGCGTTGTTCCACTTTCTTTTTTCGCAAAAAAATGAATCATCATATTTATGTTTCATCATGTTTCATCATTATTCCAGTTTGTGGCATTGCTCCACTAGTTTGTCATATTGCCAAATAAATTTGCCGCAAGGCTGAAGTGTCTATGCCGGATGCGACAATGACTATGGTTTCACGCGCGCAAAACGCTGAGGCCCCATGCAGTGCGTTACAATCAGCCCTTGCAGTGTGTGTAAAGCAACGTTTTGTGCCAGCCGATGGGAAAAGAAACCGCCTCCCCATGTGGACATGACAATTCAGGAATCGGTTGCTGCAATTTCATTTGAATCCTTCTTGCTGTTGGTGTGTTGGGTGCCGGTTCAGATTGATTCAAGTCAAGTCTTGTATTGAAGAAAGCCGCGCAAGGATATTGATGGCAGAATCCAGCAGGTTAAGCAGCAGGCTGCAGCATTTGCAATTTGGTATGACGAGATTAATGCATATACTGTATCATATACTTTACCGCGCTGCCCTGATTGCGCAGGGTTGCACAACCACAGCCCAAACAGCACTGTACGCTCTCTGGATTCGAATTTACCACACAGATATTGCTGGCTTTCATTTTTTCAAAGCTTTAGATTACGCATTGCGCCATCTACTTTGTTGCAGCTTGAGTGCTGATTCAGTCACGTACGTCCACAGGCTTCTGGGGGGCAACCACATACAGCAGAACCCACAGCGCGTTCAATTTCTTCTTGCAGTCTTCAGTTTGAATGGTCATTGATAGCATTCCCTACAATATGAGCCCTGTGACATACAGATGCATGGGACGCAGGCTCAACTCTTAGATCTGCGTTTTACATAGGGAACAAGACGCTGCAGGCTTGCGTGAGCAGGCTTGCATTTCCCAAAGTTATCACGTAAGAAAACACTATACTGGACTATACTATAGGTATATAGCATACCGCACTGGTGCCACTCCGTATTGGAATCATTTTGGTCTTGAACAAATGCATTGTGCCATTTTTTGTTGCAGCTGAGTACTGATTCAGTCATGATGGCAGGCCGCTGGGCCATCAACTGGAGAGATGCTGGAGAAGGTGCAGTGGATGTGCGCGGAGTGTGTTTCAGATCGTTGACTCAGCAAGCTTGCGTTTCCAACTCAGTCGGTCTTGGAATTGGACCGTGCTTTGTGCCATCTACTTTTGCGGCTGCTGTACTGGTTGAGGCGCGACAGGAGCAGGACACTGCAAAGGCATCCACAAACGGGATGCAGGAGGTGAGGGCCTGCTTGCAGCAAAGTGTTGCATGCAGGTGAACTTTCTTTCTTTCAGTTGTCAGTTTGATGGTCCTGGCAAACTTTCCTTCAATCGGACCCTCGTGACACCCATATGTACATCATGTACATCCAAAAAATCACAGTGCTACACTGAATGAACAAATTTGCAGTCACCCAGCTGTTGCAAGCAAGTATTGGAATTGTTCCACAAGGACCGGCGCTGTTTGCTTTTGCAAGTGCTTCTCATGAGTGTTGACTTTACACTATGCGTTGTGCCATCTACTGTGTTGCAACTTGAGTACTGATTCAGTCACATCGACAGGCTTCTGCGGGGCAACCGAATCAGGAGAAGCCACAGGATGAGAAGGTCACAACAAATGTGCAACGGCTGTGCTTTCATTCTTTGCGAGCACGTTCAATTTCTTCTTGCAGTCTTGAGTTTGAATGGTCATTGATAGCATTCCCTACAATAGCAGCTTTTTGCCATGCAGATGGATGGGGCGCAGGTTCAACTCTCAGATTTGCATTTTACTTAGGGAACAAGACACTGCAAAGTGTGTGCTTCAGATCGTTAGCTTGCATTTCCAAGGGGGTTCAAGTAGGAATCTGCAATATGTACAATAACTACTCAGTCAGTATTAGAATTGCACCGTGCTTTGCGCCATCTACTTTTGCGGCTGGAGTACTGGTTCGGTCGCGACAGGAGCAGGATGCTGCAAAGGCATCCACAAACAGGATGCAGGAGGTGAGGGCGCAGTCCATGTGCAGTGGGTTTGCAGGAAAGTGTTGCACGCAGGTGAACTTTCTTTCAGTTGTCAATTTGATAGTCTTGGCAAACTTTCCTTCAATCGGACCCTCGTGACATCCATATGTACATCATGTACATCCAAAAAATCGCAGTGCTACACTGAATGAACAAATTTGCAGTCACCCAGCTGCTGCAAGCAGGGAACCGCAACATGGACTAGTTTTGGAATTGTTCCAAAGGGACCGGCGCTGGTTTTTTGGGCTATGCGTTGTGCCATCTACAGTGTTCGGCCACGAGCAGAAAACAGGGGATATGATAGAAGATATTACCTAAGCCTCCGGGGCCTAGTCCCCATCCAGCCCCCCTCTTCATGAAATTGCACTTTCAAGGGCTGAAATTGGGAATCTTCAGGTTACTGTGACATCTGAGTAGGGCACCTGCGCGACTGAGAGGTGACCATGGGCAACCGAAGACTATATTTTAATGATTGTCCACAAATATCGTGGCATAGGTCACGCACTCATACCGCGGTCTGCATTAACGGATGATGATGTCACTTTCTGGTCTGTGTTAACTTGGACCTTATCCGAAAGCCAAGCCAAGGCCATACCGAAACCCGCACACACATCATACATGGTCGTCGCAACCTAATGGGATGATGCAAGGATGATCGCTGCTTCTTGGCAAATGGTCGCCATCGTGTGGGCGGTAGCTGTGTGACTGGTTGGCGGCTTTGTGCTCTTGTACTGGCAGGGAAACGTGCGCTTTGGCTGCTAAAAACACAAATAAGCACCAAAACTTGCAAAGTCTCCTGAAACTGTAAAAATATGCCATCCTGTTCCGGGTACAATTGCTACTCAGAAGAAAAACTATCCTGATTGAAAACTTGGCGTTGCTGAACATCACGATTCTACGACACTGGCTTCCTGACGCTACTATACACTGGGCTTCCTACAATATCTTCTAGTTGAAATCATTTCGGGGGAGTGTGCTCCTGAAGATTCGAGAGGTTCTACATCAAGGACGCCTCGCAAAAACGAATGCGCTGATGTCAGAATAGATGGCAGAACCCGCAAATGGTAGATATGGTTCTTTTGATAAGGGGTGAAACAACCCACCATTTGGGGATTGTGCCATCTATTCTGGTCAAATGGACCACCATCTGGGGATTGCGCCATCTATAGAAGATATGAACCAAGACCAACAGGTGCGACAGTTCTGCTGAATGTAAGTTTCCAACAGTCATGGTACTTTATGTCTACACCCCCTGTGCCTACCCCCAAAATAAATAGGGACATCCCAATCAAGGCAAGTCGACAATAGAGGACGAATTAAGCCGTATTAAGGCCTAACTTGAACCTATTGAGGTTGTCCCGAAATGATCACAAATGTGGTGTTAAATCATCCTTAAACCCTATTTGACGCTTACTAGGGAAAATTCATCCAAAGAATGGCAAGTGCCAAACCCTTGTTAAGGCCAGATTAGTTAAATGGGGTGGTTCCTGGGATAGCCTTTCCACAAAGCAATCCCCCAAAGCGAATCTTTGCATACTCAATCTGCATTTAAAGTGGTAGATTTCATGGCAAGGAGGATAATGAATCTTGCTCGGCATGGGAATCCTAGCTGCCCCCGAAAGCGACTGCCGCCACAAATAAGGGTTGAATAAGGCTTGAGTAAGGGACAATGGTGGTTAACAACCCTTTATTAAACGGTTGTGTCTGGTGCGGGTATCTTTGGGATTCTTTAGGAGGGTAGCTAGGATTCCTTTCCTATCCAAAGATGTTGATTTCCACACGAGCGCACCACGTTACTTGCGGCCATCTCTGTTGCTAACAGCTGACATTGATAGAGTCGGCCAATAATCTGCTCCGACGATTCACGCATCATGCACACGCTTGTCGCCATCTGCAAAGATGAGGAACTGAAGGATGTGAGATGAAGCAAATAGCAGCCTTCCGGCTTCCGCACACGTAGAGCCACGAGCTTGTAGGTTAGCGGGTTGTGTTGCTGGGCACGTAAGTGCCAGTTGCGTTTGGGGCGTTCGCTTGCATGAATCTGAAGTCCTGCGACTCCACCAATTGGTCCAAACCCTAAACCCTCAACCCTAAACCAGCTTCAGACAAAGCAACGAAATAAACATACCGGGATCAAATGGTATGGGCCAGCTCGCCTTCCTTCTCCTCAGCTTCTTCTTCCTCGACTTCGTGGATAACCTGTCGCATTCGGTGTGACGATTCCTCCTCTGAGGTGCAACTCCACCTCTTGTAACCTGTAGTTCCAAAATTTCTGCCATGGTTTCCCCCTCAGGTCCTTGCTCTACTCGTGGCATCGGTGTTCCACGAATCGTCTGTGAACCATCTCTCAAGTCGAAGAAGCCTTGCTAGTGATCTCATCACTTCGATCTTTTCGCCGATTCAACAGCTCTCCCTTGAGAAGTTCTTCTGGGGAGCAGCGAGAGAGATATCCCTGTACGTGAAAATGACAGTCAAGAAGAACAAAGGATACTTGCGGATCTACCATGGAAAAACGACACTTGGAAAAGCTATCGAAAGATCAGAAGGAAACCAGCTTCATGTTGGACTGCAAATGTCAAGAAGAATGACAACCACGAACACTAACTTAGAGACTTCATCTTGAAGCCTTTCTTGGGCCCAACTTGGCCACTTAGCCTTCATGCTGGGGTCTCTACTTAAGAGACTTCATCTTGAAGCCTTTCTTGGGCGCAACTTGGCCGCTTAGCCTTCATGCTGGGGTCTCCAACTTAGAGACTTCATCTTGAAGGCTTTCTTGGGCCCAACTTGGCCACTTCTTAGCCTTCATGCTGGGGTCTCTAACTTAGAGACTTCATCTTGAAGCCTTTCTCGGGCGCAACTTGGCCACTTCTTAGCCTTCATGCTGGTGCCTCTAACTTAGAGACTTCATCTTGAAGCCTTTCTTGGG
>OMLO01005760.1_pt1 | contig 10412 bp, 6 predicted proteins | sample 1674811 | NCBI WGS metagenome assembly OMLO01 (sample SAMN06265003, study PRJEB25207) | coral metagenome | isolation source: Coral host | place: Mexico:La Bocana,Puerto Morelos, Mexico | collected 2008-11-13
AATAAAAGTTTACTACGATAGAAAAACACCACAGAGATAATAATAAACCATAAAGAAACAAGGATGGAGAAGATTAAATACAGTTAAATGTAATTTAATATAGTTAACGACTAGGAGCAAGAGCCTAGTCATTTACGTGTTTCTAGTGTGTCGAGCGTTTGTAGCATTAAGCGTTTGGCGTATGTTTGTTAGGAGCGTTTTGGTGGTGTTCACATGGTTGCTGAAGCGCTGGGTCGAGTCTTGTCCAGCGGTGTCTCCCTTTGGTACAGGCGTAGCTATCCCATGTGCTTGTGTTTGTTGTGCGTAGTTTGATCGGCGTGGCGTTTGGGTTAGTTATAGTAGCGTTCTCAGCGTTCCCTTCCCTCCCTTCCTTGGGTCTGGGCCATTTACTGGGACGTAGTGTTCAGTTTTCTTCCACTGAGCCTTTTGGGCTCGAGTGTGACGGGTGCTCGGGTTCGGGGGCCCGATACGGGGGGTTCATGGCTGGGTTGCGGGTTTGGGCAGGCCAGTCAGGTGTTCTGGCGCCTTGGGGGTGTGATTGCGATTGCAGCCCCCGGGCCCCTTGGGCACCTAACCTCCACTTGCGACGTGGGCGTTAATGAGGATTAAATACACAATCAAAAAGCCACAAGGTAAAATAAATGTTTGTTATAAACAGTTTAGACTTACAATAAAATGTTCAACTTTACAGAAGGAGCCAACCTAAAAATTCAATAATAAATTGGCTTCAGGAAATGTTTTATGATTGACTTTTTAAAAGTACATTCAAGTACCTACTTCCAGTCAGATAATTTACAGAACATACATGTAAACATTAAACAATTTTAAGAGCCATAACAACCCTGTCTTATGGCAAACAACTTGCTTATTGCACAACTACTTTATCTGTCTAAACAAATACCTAGGTTTTCAGGGTTTTGCTTGTTAATGCAGATAGGTTTTCATGCAAAAAACGTTTTATCTTCTTGATAGTTATTGGCAAGAGGATTTTACCTATGACCTGCCTAATGGCCGAGTAACAATTTTGAACTTTTTAATTTGAAGATGAATATTAAGGCCATTTAGAAAGGCCTTCAGGGTTCTATACTGCTATACAATGGCTTCAATTCCCACAAGAGCGAGCTAGTCATTGTTAAGAACTCAGCAGCCTGACTCCACAAGCTTGGAGATGGCACTCACTTCTGCTTTTTTCTGTTCTTATATTGGGTCCAGGACTTTTTTACGGATCATCCTTTGGTCTTTTTAAAAAAAATTATTCTTTTTAATTTCTTACAACAAAACAAAAAATAAGTGTTATTTTTTTTCATATACTTAATATTTATTTTTTACACAGTTAAATTAATTTTTTTAAATTTATTATTTTGTGTTTACATGTAATTATTTTAGTGCCAATAAAATGTAATAAACTAAAATATGCATAAAGAAGATGTGAATGACAGTATTAACTACAAAATTTTTAAGTAAAAGAATAGCAGATAAAATATTATAAGAGCCAATGATACGGAAAACCCTATACCTTGAGGTGTTGGAAAATGCCAGCTGCAGCTTGGAAATGAGTACAGGCCACCTTCATTCCCTGCAAAGCAATAACTTATGATGATTACACAATCCCTGTATATCTTATTAACTACTGTAAGTGTTTGGTTGATTTTCCCTCTGAACTAACTTGATAATGTCATAGACAAGTTTTAAATGTGGCTAAATGTAATTTAGGCTAAGTTATAGGTGAGACAATGTTGGCCAGCAGTATCTCCCAGGGTTTTGGTGTGGGGTGGCTGGGGGTTTAGTGCAAGGGCACCACATGGCTTACAGTTAAACTTCAGATGTCAAGTCATTCCGCGTTTGTTATTGCTATCAGATAGTTCTCACAGTGCTTTTATTCCCGGCCCATCCCTCCCTCTAGTGATGGTAAGTATGTAGTAAGTATCTGTGTTTCCACTGTTTTATTCAGTGTGACGGTGCCAGGTGGGTGGTTGCCGCTCACAGGGTTGTCATGGTTACCCTACGCATTGAGTTTGGTGGCACTCCTGGCTCCACCCTCCTTTTAGGTACCACTCCCCAAGCTTATCTATTGTTGATGAGTTTAATATAAAATAATTGATATAACTGCAGTGCTGTGGTTATACACAGAACAATTTTTTAAAACTTTTTAATGACATTAATTTTTAATGATTTCTCTACAATAATGAATAATTCAACATTAATAATCAAAATCTAGTAACAATATACCATGTTAGTGACATTTTCAATGCAACAGTTTGTTCTAGAAACACATGGTGGGTTTTTCTTAAATTCCTTCAAATCACATACAACATTATTTTTTTTTATGTTGCATTAAACATTGGCTGCATATACTTTAGGACTCTAAAACTCGACCTTTTTTTTGCATCAATTTCCTTACTTCAAGCAAATTAATAGGGTATATAGATTTGACAGATTATTATGAAATTTGGCCAAAATGTTCCTTGGTTATCAATGTGAAAAAGGGTGTGAGACTTTTTTGATATTCCAAATACTTCTCCTTTTCAGCGCACTCATGTGACGAAGATCAGCAAATATTCAATTTGCCAACTTCAAAATAGATTTTCTCGTCAACCAATCGAAGTATCAAAAAAGCCTCACACCCTTTTGTAGTCTATCAGCTACTGATTGACACTGTACAGTTTGTTTGGTTGTACTTGTGAGCAAGAAGGCAGGTAATTCAGTTTTATAACAAATAGTGTCAGTTTTGTGTTTGATGGCTTGTGCGCGCTCACCATTAAATCAAATCTTACAAAAACTATTTCTTCTGATTCTGCATACACACAAAGTTGCTACTTTCATGAAGGGTTGCCAACTTTAGGATCTGCTAAAAACTTGTAATTTTATTGCTTGTTTCAGATGATGGCTACTTTTGGGTGGTCGTTACTTCATAATGTTAAATGAACTCAAATGAAGTTTCCATTTAGAAGAATCAACTTGGCCACATCTCATTGAATAACCACCTGAGGAAAACTGCAGTACTGTAATAATATCTACATTTTTTTTGTAAACAAACCTCTTCTGCTGTTCTGTCTTCTTGACAGCCAAGCTGTGAGTGCAGGGCAGCTGGAAAGAAATGTTGCCTCTAATTAAATTTCAATAACAAATTACAAGAAACAACATGATTTGAGCACTAATAGGACAGTGTACATCATGCTTGTAATTGGACAGTGTAATAGGACGTTTACTTGACATTCCTGTGTACATACATGTACGTTGACAGAATGCGTCATGTGCATGCGCTGTCATCGAGCATTTTTCCGGCTACCGTGGTTGTCCAATTTTGTAAATAACTTGTATGATTACAAATCAAAATTTTGGACTCCACTCCATCCTATTACCATTACTAACCACATGTCATTCTGTTTAAACATGCAGTAGGACTCTACATGGTTGTCTGATACAAAGTACACTGAACAGTCAGTCATATACATTGTAGAGGTAACAAGATTTCAATTACAATTACCCTGCATATAAACCAACAATTGTACTCACCTAAGTTATGAAGTATTGCTGCTTGTTCAAATTTTATGTCACATAATGATATTGGTTCTTCAGAATAGAGATCAGTCCTTTAATAAATAAGGAAAAAATCATTAAAATACCAGCAAATATAGTCAAATGCTGCAAGTGCACATATAGATCATAGGTGCAAAGTTTAATCATAGATAACTATTTTTTTTTTCCAAGAGGGTATGGTTATAAATCCTGTAATCTGATTGGTTTTTTATCTCTGCCTACGGACATAGCCCTTGAGTTTGAATGACTTTAGAGAGATTAGAGAGAGTCCGTATAGTGAAAAACTTTGGCCTCTGACTTAAAAATGCTGCCCTTGGCCTCCAGACTCGGGTAACATTTCTAAGATCTTAGTCACAGTTTTTCATTATACAAATCTCCCATCCAGCAAATGACATAATATATATGTGTTGTTTAACAAATCTTTGGTTTTTATTCGAAATTTCAAAACTGGTTTGATTTTTTTTATTGTCCTATTTGTTGTAAACCGCAACATAAAACAAACTAAAGACATATGAAAAGTATGACTGGCCTTAAAACATTTTAGTGTAGAATGCAATTTAACCAAAAATCTTATGCATATGCACATACATAAAATGATATATCAATAAAATATGCCCAGTGCCAAACAGTTTTCTTGTATGACTGTGTATCTGACAATGACTGCAAAAGGAGTTAAGCTGCACAGACTTTCTAGACTGAGCAAATACATGTACTTGTATCTTATAAATGTCCAGCAGATATGAACTGGAACAAGTGACACTAAGAGCTGTCAAGGTATTCCTGCACTCACAAGGGTGGTACTGTAAGTTCCCTGATCCACCTGTACATTACTAGTAATAGAACTTGTGTTATGTACTAGATGTCTAAACATACCATGTGAACTGCACACTGACTGCTCCTCCCTCACCCAATGGGAACCTTGACTGAAGGAATTGCAGCTGAGCATAGTATCGTCGTAGAGTGCTGCACCCGGAATGATCATGTGATGGGCGCTGAGAAGCCTGGAGTAATTCAATAAAGTAAAGTAATTCAATTATACAGCTACCAGCAACAACACTTTTAATACAGTTGTACCCTGCTATTTCAAACTCTCAGGGCCAATGAAAAATAAACAACTGAAGGGCAAATCCAAAGGAAACAGTTTTGAGTTCAAAATAACAGAAATCCGAAATAACCAAGTTTGAATTAGTGGAGTCCAACTGTATTTACTGGTATTTGGTAACTCCATAAATTACAAAATGAAACTTTGTACATGCTTTGACAGCAACAGAGTATACTATACTGCAGAGAGTCTTGATTGTTTTATATACAGAGTATTTTAATTGTTAATAAATACAGCATTGTCAGGCTTAAAGTTAATATGACATGAAAAATAATTGCTGCATATTTGAATGGCTTTTCAAAATACTGAAGAATGGTATTTTCCTTTTTGGAATATGAGATATTAATGTTTTAGTATTATGCAAGTCAGAAAAGCAATGATGTCATAAGGTTTGCAACAAAAATGGTAAAATACTGAATAAAGAATATCTCTAGAAATGTTGGCACCAGAAATGTTCATCACAAATGAGACAACACTTTTCCCGCTGGTCCTGTCTAAATTAAAACTGAAATTCCTAGTTTTTGTCTTAACAAAGGACCATTTACTCCAGCCAATCTAATGATGACAGTTTCCATGGCAACAACAAGTCTTGTCAACAAGGCGTGATGCTTTCATTTAACAAAACTATCCCAAAAGCATATGCTTTCACCCACATGTAGATTTTACACTATAAACAAAGTTAATTATGCATACTCTGAAAAATTATACGAGTCACTCCGCTATAGCTGCTTCAACTTCAACCATTTATTACATTCTCAGATGCTACTGAACTGGAGTTACTTGATTCTGATTCTTTATGGGCATAACTGTAAACAAATTGAGAATAAGGGCTAAAAAAACTTTGTCAAACCCTGCCAATTTACTTCAAAAGGGCTGTCATCCTGCTTCAGAGAAGGCCTAATTCTGGTCACACATCAAAACTGGCCACTGTTTATTAATTTTAAGGAAAATGTTGATAGATTTGTTTTGCCACAAACAGAAGCTGTTTGAATAAATTCCTATGTAATGGACATTTTCAGCTAGCAAATGATTTGTTGAATTTAAAGTGTAGGCACCTTCATCAAAATGAAAATTTGGTGGAGTTTTGTATTGATTTCTGATAAATCCAAACAAACTTAGTCAGCTAAGTGCAAATTTATTGTCCCTTATAAGAGATGCTTCACATAAATGATAACTTCATGTGTCTGTCCACTTATTGACAATGAGAATGGAAGAATTTCTGCAGATATTATAATATCATAGTGCTACAGCTGTAGGATCCAGTCAGCAAATTATATTGAACACGTCCTGTTTGTTTATACATGTATATAATTAAGGATGCCTATTTTTTGACTTGTGAATACAGTGAAAAATGAAATGTTCAAAATGTTGTGAGCAAGCATGTGTCAAACAAAACAAGAATTTTTTTCTACCCAGTTACAATACGAGGAGACCTTATCTAACTTAACAAAAGCTTTGAACTTTAAAAAGAAAAAAAGGAAAAGTCAGGCAGAAGAAGTTTGCATCTAGATCACATACATCTTCTTTATTTGAAAAGGATTTCCTTTTGGTGATATCAGTAATAAACTGTATTTTGATCAACTATTTCAAGGGAAATCATACATAAATTACATATTTTTTACCTAGGTAAAGCAGTGTGTATGTCTCAAAGTGCTTCAAAAATATATTGTTCTCTAAATGACGAATACAGGTCGGCAGAAATATTGCGAAAATGATGCGTAATGAAGTTTTGTTACCAGACCTAGGATATTTAATTTATTGGAAACTTGGACATTTTTTTAATAAGCTAATTAGATGATAGAAAGTATAAAATTGTACTTACTTTGTACATACAAATTTATATTACATTGTTGTCTATGCATTCTAAGATACTCACCTTATTGAATTTAATCATACAAAAAACAGAGAGTAATGAAGAAAACTACCGGAGCGTTTCAAACAAGTCATTAGAATGACAGATAAGCTAACAGAACCCGAAACGCTGTTGATACGCAACGATTTGACATTCTATGTATATTGAGTACATAAACACACAGCTTTGTTTCAATTTAGATCTACATTACAAGGATGAAATGTATAGGGAAAAACCTAGCCAAACATTGATGTACCAAAGGATGTGAAAACTAGATTGTCTAAATTAACTTACCGTTCGAAGTTGTTCCAACTGAGAGCATTCGTTCTTGTAGGAATCGGCATCCTCATTGTAGTGCTCTCGGATATACTGAAAATAAGTCCATATTTAGAGGATTCAAGATAACAAATATGACTCTAAATGAAGTCAATAAGTTAATCTTTCTTTACCGTTTTTAGTGAAGGGGTAAATTCTGTAGGAAAAGTTTCTTTTAGGTCCACATTTAGCATTAAAGATCGTGGACAACCCTCCATCTTGGTGACGTCATGGTCTGAAGAAAAGCCCGCAATATTTGAAAAATAGTACAGCGGGAGACTAAAAAGGTTGAGTAGGTATGTCATGTATGGGGACGGACCATGACTATTCTGGATATCACAAAAACCGAATCTAATAATTGTTTTATTATGCATTGAGCGGGAAAAAATTGAAGTCATGTTTTTGATTCTTCACTAACGGTAAGCAACACAAAGCGCAGGAAGAGAGAGGTAGGAAGAGAGAGGACCCTGGGAACGAAGTTGACGTCAGAGGCGGTGGATCCACTGAACGCTCCCGGGTGAACGATTTTGGCTAATCAGAAAAGAGATAGTGAGTTCAATTTATAACAATTAACCTGAGTGTACCCGGATTTTGGCCTAGTTGGAAAACACGCACTACTACACGTGCTAAAACTATGATCCTCACATGGCACAGCACGTCCTTGTTCTCCTTGTAACCCCATTATTTACGCCATGCCATAGTAAAACAGCCAATCAGAATGCAAGAAAACCGGTGTATACTCAACAGAATTACGTCTATCTTTCGCACCGTGCGTTGCGCGTGGCTAAGTATAAAATTATTATTGAAACCTTGGGAGTGGTGTGCATTATGGAATAATAATAATAATAATAATATCTCACATCTAACTTGTATTTTCTTGGTATACAGTACTATACACACTCACGACTCGCGCAATGTTCTATGGTGTTCCGACTTTACCACTTGAAAACGTTGCATAAGGATTATAAAGCGCCGCATAACTGTTTCACACCGATTCCATAGAAAAATCCAGAGCAAGGAAAGAACCAATCAGAACTTTGGGATTCGGGGAGTACTCCAAAGACGCTCTTCGGAAAATTTGAATTTTCGTGAAACCCTAAAGCAGGCCAATCAAGGCCTGTTTCAAGCGTTACTTTCAAGCCTTATTTGGCCCCTATAATTTCACACGTGATTAGCGGGCGCGCATTAGAAAATGGAGGCGTTTTCTTCACGGCTGGACCTAGCCAAAGAGATAAATCGTCATTTCTTCGAAAACGAGTGCGGTGATTTTTTCTGTTGTATTGAGTAATAAATTTCTCTATGTAAAATAAATATGGCCCAATCGAGTAGAACAGGAAACAATTGTGGGAAACGTGAATTAGGCAAGCAATCGTAACTATAATCCTGGGGCTTTTATAAGGATTTATTGGGTACAAAGAAGGTGCTGTTGCTCCTAAACGAACATGGGGACCCTACATTTTTATTTCAAAATTCAATTTCCAATCAATAGTACTCAATAGGCAAAGTTTGACAAAAATCGGCGGAAATCGGGGTTAAAACGAAAATATGAGCATTTCTTCTCTTATTAATATTATTTCTTCGAGCTTACCCTAAAAAATACTTTAACAGCTTAACATAGTAGCGTTTTTTAAGGAACAGAATTCTTAAGCGAGACAACAAGCGAGACAACAAGCATTCCCGACCTTTTTATATTGTAGTCCACATCGATATAATCATATGACATGGGCTCCTGGTGACATACAGTCCCCTACTAACCGTGTGGCTGAAGAGGTCGATTGCCACATATCCTTTGTTGTTGGAAATCTGGGGAAATGATATGTCCCTAGGGTAGAGGCCTACCATACTCTTCCCAGATTTTCGTTCTTCATAGAAAACTAGGATGGCGGAAGTCCGAATAATATGGTATTGTAAACAATCTACATCAGTTTATGATTTCTTGTTGTGAGCCATTGCAGTCTTCTGCAGTTTTCTTTTAATCGGAGCGGATATCAGTTTATATTTATTTATTGATTGATTGATTTATTTTGCTATAATTAACTACTTATAATTTTGTTCCGGGACCTTTTCCGGAGTGTTCCATCCATGTTCCTGGTTTCATCGACGGCCGGGATAATGAAAAGCAAAGAAACGGCTGGCTTGGTTATGATTATATAACTATCACCGAGGTGGTCCGTAAAAAAAGGATTTTAAAAATAATTAAGAATCGAGAATGCTCTAATTTGGTATTTTTCACAGCTTCTCGTCTTCCATTATCAGTTGTCCGTCTATGCATTTGAATTTCGTTCCATTGACTCTAGAAGACGCAAGCTGATTGGACTAAAATCCTGGCTTTGTCTTTCCAGATATTTGATTGGTGGAGGGCGATGAAAGAAGCTTCGTCATTTCCTCCGCATGAAAACAATCCCGTTTTTCAAGACAAAGCAAACAGCTGTGGTCGGGTGTCTTCACGAAAAACCTCAAACGATGTCTTCCTCGAGAAGGCCAAGGCTTTGCACAGAATATTACCGGAAAGCGAAATCGAGTTCCTCAAATACACGAAGATGTAATTTGAGTAAGAGCGAATTTCTTCCGCGAGATCGGCCGGTGTTCAGCAACGACAATGTTTGCTTTAGAGCAAGCGTTTGTAACGGCAGATTTTAACTAAGTTTCACCCCTGTTCTTTTGGTTTGTTTTGTTTTGCAGAGAGAGACAAACCGTGGAGAAAATGCAACACGGAAGACTCATCGATAAAGAAAAAAGAATGTGGATCAGAAATCGAAGAGGTGGAGAGACCATTTGACATGTGTTTAGATGTGAGTCGATCGATTTCGATGTTTTTTTCTTGTCTAAGTTTAATTTAGTTTAGTATCTTTTACACCTTTGTCTTCAAGGACCGGATTGCGTCAAAATATTCCAGATTCTCTTTTATTTCATATCATGGGATCAAAGCTGACAAATTGAAGAATATTTTTCGCATTCTTCGTTCGATCTATTTCAGTCCGCACTGTCGCGTTTGGCAAGAAAGCAAGACAAGAAAGCCGCTACAACTGGAAGCCTTAGTCGTAAGCTATCTTGCAACCTTACAAACTCGTACAATCCAGGAGGTACGTATCGTAGTGCTAAGTGTGAAAAAAAATTTTATCGATGAGTTTCTCAAATAATCCGTTTCTTTTCGTTATCGATGTCTTTGTTAAGACTCTTTTGTTCAGCCTGTCTCCACGTGCCTCTTGACTCAATAATTATTGTCACGAAATAATACAATGTAGTAAGCTTATTCAAATGCGGTAGAAGGCTCTGATAGTAAACGGTTGCAAATATTAACGTGGCTGCCTTTACATAGAATTAGTATTATTTATTTATAGTATAGGGTCAAAGTTTTGCTTTTTTCTGCGGGTTTTATAGGTAAGTATGTTTAGGGTTAATTTATGCAGTATCTAAGATGTAATTACAAATAGATTTGCTCAATGGACTTGCATGTAATCTAGAGAATTGCACTACTGTTAAACGGTAAAATAATAATGTCTTGACATTGAAGGAATATGCAAAATAATAAAGGGTGAAAGTTTCTAAAGAAACTGTGGTGCTGCATCGGTGGGGGTAACAAGGTAATTTGGTTATATCAAC
>OMLO01005761.1_pt1 | contig 10412 bp, 6 predicted proteins | sample 1674811 | NCBI WGS metagenome assembly OMLO01 (sample SAMN06265003, study PRJEB25207) | coral metagenome | isolation source: Coral host | place: Mexico:La Bocana,Puerto Morelos, Mexico | collected 2008-11-13
TCCAAGATGGCGGCATCGAAGCGATTTATCTAGCGTTCCGTATTCCGCTCCGAAATAACGCCTGCACTGCAGGCTACAATAAAACCTAGGCAAGTTCAAGCCCTTCTCAATTGTTTAGGTAACAGAAAGCCATTGCTGCTTAGCTGAGACACGCCCAAAAGCGGAGACCACGTGTGTCCTTCACCTTCACTCCCCGCAGGAAGAATCAGATCATAACCCTGTCAACCACCTACACACTTTGAGACGTTTTTAATTTTGGTCATTTTTTTGCTCTCGGCAAAGAGGACTGAGTCCAAGCGCGACACCTTAATGTTGCTTACATAACCTCCTTCCTCGAACAGTAGTCTGTTTCGGTTTTAGTTGTTAGCATTCATTCCTTCCACTCTTGGGGCTAGGTTGCTCGCAGTTAGCTTTCACTCTGGTTTCCTTGCGGTAAGCTTTTTCTCTGATTTGCTCGCTGCTAGCTTTCCTTCCTTGGTTAGGACTATGAATATATATATATATTTTTATGTCTGCACTATGCATTGTTCAAAATTTACGATTCTGTCTACACTTCAACTGAAAATTTACAGCTTTAATATGGTAACTCTGGTATCGCTATACGTGACCTCACCCAAGATGCGATCAACCAGGGTTCGTCTCATGGATCTCAAGGATGTGTAGAATTTTTTTTTCTTCCTACCCAAGAGATGCGGCAAACACGACAAGATCGCCAGTGTTTGTCGCCATATGCGACAGTGGAAGAGCGTCTGATTTTTACTACTGCATAAATTACTGAAAGTGATATTTTTAATATAACAGCATTAAATGATGTATTTAAAAGAAGAGTAGCTTGAATGTTCAAGCCAAAATAAAGCAGGAAAACCTTCATCGTTTACCCGAGCTCGCGGTGGCCATTCGCGGTTTATAGCTCTCACATCACGTTCGCGAAGATAGGAACGAAAGGAGAAAATTACTTTTAGTGGTAATTAATTTTGATTGTTTCCTTCGCGAGACTTCGCATCAACAAAAACCATTTTGAAGACGGATAATCTTGTGACTGAATTTGCATTTATCGACATAGTACTCAGTCACAGCAAGTTTAGCAAGCGGTGGTCGATTGCAAATGCATTCTCAACTTCAGATATTCCATTTCGTCAAATTAAATTCGACTCAAGTAGTCCGAAAGAGTTGCTCCATAAGCCGTCTATAACTTTAAATTGAGTTGGACTTGTTTCATTTGTGGGAAAGGGTATTTGGCACAGCCGAAAAATAAATAATAAACAGATATTTATCGCCCAACCTGCATTTCAATTCTTTACAGTCACTAATGATATGACTTACCGAAGCGCTCGGCAAATTAAAAAAAACATAACGTTTTGACTCAAACCTCAGATGTTTATGCGCTTATGCATTTTTATCATTTTCTTTCTTTCGTTTAATTTCTAATAATTCGAATGAATAGTAGCGCTTAAGATTACACAGCCCGTGTGAATTTAAGTTGAAGCAAGGCGGAAGTAATTTAAGAGCTAATTTTACATGTTTGCATTTGCTTCGCTACGCATCGAGGATATATATAGATTTAGCCAAGCCTTAAAGCAGAGCTCCCGGGCCTTGTCGTTCAAAGCCCGATTAATTTAAGTTTTGCAATGAAGATTTCTGTAAATTGCTTGGTCTTCTGTTTTGAGTTTGAATAATCTCAAAATACACAAAACAAAAGCAGTGAAAAACATTTGCATACAAGAGAAATTTAGTATTCGGTTGATTTTTGATGTTGGGTAATGTCACGCAGACCTACCTGCGACCTAGTCGCCGGTTTGCAACTGACAACGTTAGGCGATCTGTTTCAGTGGGTCCCCGGCACATCTGCAATGGATCGCTGACGTACTCAAATCGGCGCGAAATGCAAATCGGAATTGGCGCGATTTTCAACCGTTTCATTAGTAATATGGATCGAATCGTCCTACTGTAATGCCAGTTTTCGCTTGTTCTTGTCCTTGTGATGAGATGAGTTAGAGGCTGGAGAAGATTCAAACTGGAAGAAAGTACTGGGTGCGGCCAATGCTTCAAGGGAGAACAAATCACGGCCAGTATCATACTTTGTTCACAGGACCGGGAATATTTCTTCAGGTATCATGAATTTTCTCTGTAGATGTATGAGTTTAATCACTGAAACACTAGCCGAGAAAAAATACCCCGCAATACCAAGTCAACTGGCAACAGAGATCTCTTGCATGCAAAAACAGTCAAAATATCGTGTGCGATATTTATTCTTAGGGCCTCCCAGAGGTTTACGTCATACACAGCATCCGCAGATCTCTGCAGGTGATGTTCACATAAAATCTTTTCATCGCCGACAACCACTGACTTGCCTGCGAAGTTGAACTCAACTTAACTCCGTAGGCAAGTCTGCGGTCAATGCCTGGGACAGGTTGTGTCGGCGATAAATTTTCACATATGCCATAACGGTGTCCCAGGCTTCGGGGTCAACCCGCTTCCGAACAACCCGGACCTGTTTACAACAACTTCATCTGACTTGAGCCTGCGATACAATCGAAAACCAGAACTCGGTGAGCATTTCACTTAAAGAATATGTGACCTTATTGAGCTTTAAACTTAAGTCCGCGATGTGATCATGTGATACGGGTCAGCGGATACTTTGTTTTGACTGGTGTCAATTGACCATAACATCGATGTCCAGTATCAAAGATAAACCAAGGCTGTATATGCTGGAGTATGGCCGTTATCTTGCCCGTCGTCGTCGTCGTGTTTACGCGTCTACGAGCAATACTGCTAGCCATGATAACCACGAGAAAATCAATTCATTTTTATACTAGAGGACGCATTATCCGTCTGAACAAACTTGGGCAAACATTTGTAGTTCGTGTAGTTATGCGTCTCTAGTGTAAAGACGGGCACAAAACGCATTATCCGTCCAGACGAACTATCTTTCGAAGTGCGTCGTTCAAGACGCATAACCAAGGATAGTTCATATAGACTGATAATGTGTACTAGAGACGCATAACCAGACGAACTACAAATGTTTGCCCAAGTTCGTCCAGACGGATAATGCGTCTTTAGTATAAAAACGGCCATTGCCGTGTTCATGTTTCGGTATCATTATCAAAGGACATAATTCTTCTTGTAGCTGCTCATCTGTTTGCTCCTCATTATCACTATTATTATCATTATCACCTCATTATCACTCGGTTGATAGGTGGTAAGGTCTATAAAAATAATGCTTAACTCAAAGTCCTATTAAAATGTTACAAGTAGGTTTACAATAGACACATCGGGAGTTTCACGCAGCAAAAAAGACAAAATCGTGAAGGGAAAGGGAGGCTCTGTTTGATACCATCTAATTATGACTGTCTGAAACCAGTGAAACCGGCCATTCTCGTTATTGTTACGAGGGTAAAAATTAACAGCCAACCTTTAAAAGTCCATTTTTCGTAGTTAAGAACTCAAATCATGATTATATTTACCCTGGTCCTAATGGCTTTCTGTTGTGTTTCTGCTACTGAAACGAAAATCTGAAAGCCGTCACGGTGATTCGTAACGGGGATTGAGAAAAGCGACTTAACGAAGTTTCGTTACATCGCTTTTTGCAGAGAGTGTCACGTCAGCATTTGTTAGCGTGACATCAACAGCCAATAGAAATCGTTTTTCTCATCTTGCTGACGCACGCGAAGAACAACTTATGCAAAACGACGTCAAATATAATTGACAGAAAAATGATTGTAAAAGTTTGTGATATTTTTGATAATTTGATCTCCTTGGGATACGAATCTGAATGAGAAGGTACAGATAATGCAAACGAGGTGCAACTTACAAAATTATGAGTCACCAACATTAGCATACATGTAGGCTAAACAAGATTTTGTCTGATTGTAGATCCAACCGAAAACAACATGTTGAATGTGAGGATAGTCAAAGGTGGCTGCCGTGGTCGTGAAGCAGTTAGGTTTGGAGTGGTAAGTCTGAAATGTTTCCCTCAAAAAAGCCATTTGGTTCAAATACTTCATTTATGGTCAAGAAATTTACCTTTTGATGTCAAACTATATGCGAAACCTGTTGTTTCTGGGGGAAAGAATCCTTCAAAAACGGTTCCAGCGACCTCAGTTGTATGCTTATTTTCATGTCTTCATTGCAAAAGTCTTTGTTTAATTTTTGGCAATTTTTTCAGAGTTAACCATAGCCATATATAAAGGCCAAATTCTACAGTTTTTGCTGAAAAACGTTGAACATTTGCGAAAAGATTTTGAACGTGTCAAGTGTAGCGTATGATCAAAAAAATCTTCAGCTGACGGACAGACAGAACATATTATTTATTCATTCAGTTATGAACAGGAAAATACATTTATAGAAGACATATGGTCAGCTTAAGCCCGGAAATTTTTTAAAAGTTATCAAACTAAAATAACTTTTGGGATCACGAAAGGTTTGAATCAGACTTTCCGTCGACATTTTGGAGACGGCTTGCTTTCAGCGATTAAAGGCCCGACAGTTACAGCTGTCTAACAGAAATATAAATCAATGGAAAGTGACATTCAGTCCTCTGGAAAGCACTTTATCTTTATTTAGAAGTGTCAAGCTATTGGTTTTGTATTTAATCTTGGTGATTTTTATGGTAAGCCAAGCAATAAAATTTTGCAGCTTCAGAGCCAAAATACCTCTAGCTTAATTTTTTGGCCGAATCGCTCGATATTTTCAAACCAGTAGAATCTCTAAAAATGGTTGCCGATGAACATTTCCTTAGAAAATCTGTGAAAATTTGTGTCTATTTAAGACCATTCAAGACAGTATAAGACGTATAGATTCTGCGTTTTGGAAAAACGGCGATTTTAATTATTCTATAAAGGTGAGACCAACGGCGAGTTTAGACAACACATCTTGTCAAAGAATGTCGAGTGAAAGAAATCGTTTTAGAGCGCTGAGGACAGCTTCATTTGTTGCTTTTAATCAATACAAAGCTAGGCTAATCGCTTGAACACAGTGCTGGCTTGCGTAAACTTTGTTTTTCACCTTTGCTATTCCCGTGTTTTCTCGATAGACCTTTTTAGTAAGCCTTAATTAACTGAAGTGAATAATTTAATCCTCACCAAAGGTCGCAAACTCAAAGTCGTGGAAAGAAGTAAAATTGATCACAATGAAGATCTAAGCTAACAGTCGCCATATCTGAAATCTGGTGACTTGAATTATGTTTTGTTGTCCATTTTCCTTCATGCCCACAGGTATTTGCCGGACATTTGAAGGGTTTTCAAACCCCATAGTGGGGCCCTTTAGGTTCGCAAAGGACTGCGTAGGCGTGGACAGGGTATTCGACAAATAAAGAGGATAACAAACGAATTTTGTCACCCAGTATAATTTAAAACCGCATGCAAGCGTGTTTGGTGGTACGACAGGTGTAACCCGTTTTTGTGAGGTCTCTCAAGGAGAAAAAAGCGATTTAAAAGTTTTATCGATGCTAGGCACTTTGGTACTAGAACTTTTGTTTTGTGTATAAACAATCAGGGTTATTTGAATAATTTTCATATTCGACCATCGGCTTGTTAGAAATCTGTGGCGTCTGTTTGTACGACCGGCGAGAGGTCAATATCAATCTGCTTTATTCAGGAAATTGTAAAATGGATGACATGAATATTAAAAAAAAAACCCATGTAGCTCACAACTCCACGATAAATATTCATATCTTAGTGTAGCGGTGGTACAATTGCATACAACTGTGTGACAAAATTAAAAAGGTGACAGGCCTCTTAATAGTGCGCCTACATCCCTCAAATGTGGTAAGTAAAATCTCTTGGCTTGCGTCTCTAATTTGCAATTTTTTCATATTTCAAGTTTAACGGAAGATATTTCCATCGAATTCCTGTACAAACTCTATTAATCTCTGATGTGATCAGGTGGTAACCTACTCAACAAAATGGCGCCTAAAATCCTGACAAGATCTTTGACCGCAAGATGGATTCTCGGACCGAGTCTGAGTTCTTTCCCCAGTAACTCAGAACTTCTGTCGGCTCTTATTCTTTATGTACTTTTTAGAGTCACCAGAGTCAGAAAATTCAAGATTAGACATCAGTTTTGTCAGGCTGAGTAGATATTTTGTTTGTAAAGTGTAATCCGTTCTTATTTCTTTGTGCTGCAAATAGAAAATCTTTCTTAGAGTCGTTCGCTTCTCGTTGTTGATTCCTCGCTCGAGGTCAAGATCGTGCACCGCGTCGGTATTGCGTTCGAACGTGCTCCTCACTCTCTGAGGTCGCGATTTATTATATTTTATTTTCTGTGAAAAGCAAAGCAAGTTGTAAAATTTCAGATGAACACGAAAAATTTGAAATGTTGTAATACATTGCAAGGTGAAACAACCCAGTCATGAATATCACTCAAACAAGCATGCTGTGAGTAAGACGCTATAAATACTGATTTCATTTGTAGTCTCACGATGACCTATAGAACAGCATTTGTTTGCTGTTTCCTTGCAACCGCTACTATCGCTGAAGACTTGCTCTGTATGATCGCAACAATCGCTGAACTTTTTTTTCTGCAATCCTGGCGATCACAGTGGTCGTAAGATCATATGAGACCAGCCCATTGGAGTTTCGGTGAAACCAAGCCTTTGTATCCTTGAGACCACTCGTTAAGTCTTAAAGTCTTCAATGAAAACACGTTCGTAACTGTTTCGATTTAAGTCATTTTATATAATTGAGAAATTTTTGTCTTATAGGAGGGCATTTGTACACTTCTGTATGCCTTACCGCAGGTAGCTAACATTTCCGTGGAGTAATTGTTGTAGAAACAAAATGGAAAATAAAATGCCCGTTTGGAATTGACGGAGCCATTGACTTAAAAACTGGTAGTAACCGCAACCAAATCTTTCGTTGTTGTAGAAATTAGTGTAAGAGTATTTGTTGTACTATGGTGTGTAAATGTCTGTAGTCTTTCTCTGACGTTATGTTTTGGAGGTACAAATTTTGCTCATAATCGCACATTGAGAACACTCATGAAACTTGGCCATCTTTTGCAGCTTTGGCGAGCATGTTCGACTCTTGTGAGAAGCAAAGTGGAGACACGGGCCAGAACGCAAGAAGTTAGTTATCCATCGAATAACTTCTTTGATGACGACCTGGACAAATCCCAGTCTGAGGAAGCGAAGAGCCCAGTGTGTTCGTACAACGAATGGGATCCCCTTGAAGAAGTCATCGTGGGGCGTGTTGAAGGTAAGCTCTCTTAGATTTTGGGCGCTATTTTGTTTAGGCAAATAAACATAAATAGACCTCGCAAAACTATATTATAATATACAAATGTACCGAAGAATAAAAACAATACTAAACGCTTTTCATTAAAGCTACGCTCGGTAGGTTAATCTAAGTCTATTTCGACAGCTTTTCTCGACGCGACCGCCACATCGCTCATTATTAGTGAGAGTTCTGTCAGTCCCTTGTTTATAACGCCACCATCTTGGACTGGCTTTTGCCAAAGCATACCAGTTGAGCACGTGCAATGATTTTTCTCAATGACAACAGATGCGCTAATCTCGCCAATACTGTGGTCATTAGTATTGGTATGTCCTTATTCAGCCCTTTTCTTATAATTTCTTACATCGAGAAACGTTTGTTTGCTAAATTTACGCTTCATGTAGAAATGTACAACAGAGGCTTTGCGCTAGTTTTTTTTTTAATTCACAGTCCTCCTTTGGGCAAGACTCATACAATTTTGGTCTTTATTTCAGGGGCTACTGTGCCACAGTTTTCAGTAGAAGTTAAGGCAAACACCTATGAAAAAAACTGGCCATTTTTCGGCCAGTTTGGCGGCCAATCTTTTCCTAAAGAACACCTTAAGAAGGCACAAGTGGAGATTGAAGAATTTTGTAACATTTTGCGACATGAAGGAGTCGCAGTTCGCCGCCCTGAAGTGATTAACTTCTCAGAGGTATTTAGAATTTAGCCTTATTTCTCGAATGATCTTGTATTTTCCGATTTTGCGATAATCATTCGATAGTTGATTAATGCTTTAGCATGCGTGTAAGTGTGGCGAGCACGAAACAAGCGCAAAAGGTTGCTCAGGTACAGGAAGTTCATCATAACTTGATGATAAGCAGCTAAGGTGTTTAGTAACTCTAACAGTGGAATAATGCACTCTTGTGTAGACTGAATTTGATAGCACGGTTTTGCGAATTCTACTGTAATTTATAACGTTTCCTACTTTTGTTTGTACTCATGTCATGTCAATCAATGTCTATTTAACTGGTCCTTGTAGGATTTCAAAACTCCAGATTTTCAGTCAAGCGGGCTTTACGCAGCCATGCCACGTGACATCCTGCTTGTGGTTGGTGACGAAATCATTGAGGCGCCCATGGCATGGCGGTCTCGTTTCTTTGAATACCGCGCCTACAGGCCCCTTCTAAAGGAGTACTTCAAAGGAGGTGCCAAATGGACGACTGCACCCAAGCCCCTTATGTGTGACGCCCTGTATGATCAGGTAAAGAGCAAGGATTTGTCGTTTTTTAACCATAATTTAAGCATAGTTTCATTAAGATATTTTGAAACAAAAACGAGAGAGGAACTAGGGATTTGTTTTCTTTTTTACTGAGCGCGCTACAGGTATAACATTCAACACGTCTACTTTTACTGAGGGTCTTTGCAAAACTCAAACTTCTCAATTTCAGGTCATTAGTACTTCCAAACGCAGAGACAAAAATAAAATTCGTCATTTCAAAACGTTCTTGCTCGTGCTGTCGTCTAACCGCCGTTCGCCTGCAGTGTTTCCTCAAAAAACAACAAAGTGAATTTTATAAACATATACGAAATGGCGTCACGAAACAAATCACAGAAAAGAGGATTGTGTCTGATTTAGCTGCAGTTGAACGCAGCTGTGAAAAATTAAGGTTTATGACAAGACAAACACCCGCACCCATCAGGGTGCCTGCTGTAATCTGTATACAGCCAGTGTAGGCCCAGCCATAAGTAGCGATATTATATTTGTTCATTGAGAAAGATCCAAAGATGATTCGACTACTTTCAATCAGATATACTTTAATCTAAAATCACTTGTTTGTTCACTTTACCTGCTTGCTCCTTGCTCGCTCTCTTGATGATGAATGTGAATAAAATATAAATATGTTGTCGTTAATTTCCAGGACTATCCAATGCGCACAGTTGAGGATCGTCATAAGTTAGCGGCCCAAGGAAAGTTTGTGACCACGGAATTTGAACCGTGTTTTGATGCCGCTGATTTCATACGAGCCGGACGAGATATATTCGTCCAAAGGAGTCAGGTATTTTAATTTTCTATTTGTTACTTTTGGAGATTCTGTTAGGAATTATTGGCTCGAGCTCCAAGTATACGAACTATTTAATCAACCAACCACGTAATCCGGACATTCAATAAACGGCAAATCACAATCGATAAAAACGATGAACAAGCTAGACTCAAAACTCCAAAAACAGCGACTATGCTGGCCAAAAATCTCAAACACGGCCAGAGAATACAACAGAGATAAAAATCTGGTAAATTACGACAAGGAAGTTCCAATGTACGCATGAGCTCGTTCTGGGTCACGATTGGCCTGAAATCACGCTCCCCCAAAAAATCGTACTAAGGTGAGGGATGAGTTCAGAGTTCTTAAAATTGAAAACAGACTCTAAAGTTCGTAATCGCTTTTTTTATTGAGTATATATAACCAACGGTATCAGAAGACAGTCAGTCAGTCAGTCAGTCAGACAGTCAGTCAGTCCGTCCGTCCGTCCGTCCGTCCGTCCGTCAGTCAGTCAGTCAGTCAGTCAGTCAGTCAGACATACACTGAGACAGACGGATGTGCAGACCGCCGCCAGAGCAGGAATTTTAGTTTGTTTCAAAGAACTCAAGGCGGAATCCCTTCAGTGATATTCGTATTTTACTATTTTCCCTCTATCGCTTCAGGTCACCAACAACCTTGGTATTGAGTGGATGAGGCGCCATCTTGGTGAACGCGGGTACCTTGTTCACAAATTGTCTTTTGATGATCCTAACCCGATGCATATCGACGCCACTTTCAACATCATTGGACCAGGATTGGTACTGTCCAATCCTGACAGGCCCTGTCATCAGATTGATATGTTTCACAAGGCTGGTTGGACAGTAGTCAAGCCACCCACTCCTCTGATTCCGGACACACACCCATTATGGATGTCGTCCAAGTGGCTGTCCATGAATGTTCTCATGCTGGATCCAACCAGAGTCGTGGTCGATAAAAATGAGACAACCACTCAAAAGGTAGTTTTTATATTAATAAACACCTCTTTATAAGATGCAGAAGAAAAGTTCCTCTTTTTGCATTTAAAACCATAACAGTCTTCTTTTTTGAAAGTTAAGTTTGAAATGGAGCTCGCGAGCGTTGTTTTGCAGCCTATGAGCTTTCTTGAAACGCTACGTCTGCGTGGCCTGGAAGTAATTTTGCT
>OMLO01005762.1_pt1 | contig 10412 bp, 11 predicted proteins | sample 1674811 | NCBI WGS metagenome assembly OMLO01 (sample SAMN06265003, study PRJEB25207) | coral metagenome | isolation source: Coral host | place: Mexico:La Bocana,Puerto Morelos, Mexico | collected 2008-11-13
AAGCATGTCCACACACAATCAAGCGCTGCAGTTCTACAAGGCTCCTGGTAACAATGCCAGTGGTGTTGCTCAACCCTTCCTCTACTGCAACCAAAGTCAATGCAGCAGAGACAGGAATAGGTGTCCTGGCCAGCATACGATATGTGTTTGTAGATCGCAAAAGGCTTATCTTGGCCAATGTGAAACAATCACTAGCCAAACCAGCCACCAAAAAAAAACAAGTTTAGTCAAACAAAAGCTTAAAGCCCCATCTTCCCATAATCCAATGATGTTTCTCACACAGAGATATCTTGGAGACAATGGGGAAAATAACAAAAGCCATGGGCATGAAAGGCATGAAACTTCATGCCTAAATTATTGCCTGTCAGGCAAACGTAGGACAAGACCAATTCCATTAGAAGTTTTGACAAAACACATTTTCAAGCCTGTCCTGACATATGATAATAATATTGTGAGAGTGTGCTCAACTTAAACAAAATGATGAACATAATGTAACCTAAACATAATGAGAAGTACAAAATATAGTACTATCATAATGTTATACATTTTCTATCTTACAATATCATAATATCATCATAATCAAAACATATTATTACTTATCATTACTATCATCTTTTTTATCAATTTTATCTTGTCTTAATGAGCCTGTCACAGTAGCAAATAACCTCTAAATTTCAGTACCTGGCCCATAGCCAAAGTGAAGTGAGTGAGCTCAGCAACAGGATAAGATACATCCATTGGCTATTGGGCTATTGGCAATGTTGGTCTTCAAGATGCCTTTTGTGAAACAATTCCTTTGTTAGATCATCCAAACACCCAAACCAACTGGCCAAGCCTGCAAATCTCTGGCAAAAACCAAGATGTAGGAATGGATTGCAGCATGGCCTCCGTGTTGGAAATGGATCGAAAGCGGTCAATGAAGCAATTCAACACTGTGTGCTGCGCTTGGGCAACACATGACATCAGCTCGGGCTTTTCCACTGCACCATCTTGACCATGTGCTGCTGAATGAAAATGGCCAAAGCCAAGACCATCCCACTTGCTTTGATTCACCGAGATGAAATCATAGAAAGTCTTGGAAACACCCTCCGTGGAGATCAGCTCATCCATGAGTTTCCGGCCCATGTCACTCAGAAAACTGGCAATGTCCTCATTCTTCCAGCCCAAGACAATGGTGAAGAGATCCTGCTTGTACTGGGTGAGCACCTGTCCAACATCCTTGCCAGTGGCCAACTTCATGAACATCTCCTGCTGTTGTGACGCCCGATTCACCTCTTTGTTGAGTTGTGGGAAAATTTCAGCTATGGAAGGTTCACCAGGAAAACCTTCACACTTTGAAGCCAGATCCACACCCTTGCTCACACGGGAAGAGATGTCCTTCGCCTTGACGGATCCCATCCACATCGACAACGAGCTCAGCTCCTTCAAGCTAGAAAGAATCTGATTGGATTTCTCAAGCACCTTTTCTGCTTTCTCTGGCCCCTTTTCTGATTTGGACCCAGCCTCTGACGGGACTGCTGAATCGGTGGTCACAACTTCTGACTCCGTCACTGTCTGAGGTGGTGAACTCTTGGCCTTCGGTCTCCTTTTTGCTTTGGCCTTTGGCTTCTGAGCTTTCTGCCCAGGCTTCAGACCAATCTCACTGGAAGATGAAGAACCATCAGTGGATGAGCTGGACGAAGTCTCATCGTCACTTTCCTCCTCTTCAGCTTTCTTCACTTGATCCTCCACAGTGGCCTGACAAGCTTTGAAGCAAACCCTCTTCCTATCTGAAAGGAATTCCAGGCTGCAAGAAAAGTGCAGCCTTTGATCATGTGCATAAATCTGATGCTGCTGCTGGTGATGGTGGTGATGATGATGATGATGATGATGATGATGATGATGATGCAGCGTGTTGATATGAGCACTTAAGGACTTAAAGACCACTAAATCCATGTGCAACCCATGGCCCATGGCCCGTCAAAATCATCAATGACCAAAAACAACCACTTGCTACACAGAAGGGATTTGTGAAAAGGGCACCGGTGCCTTGTCAACCGCAGATACCTTCATCATCTTGTCCTGCATTTTGCCAAAGGCCTCAGCTTGGTCCTCCTTGGAATCATGATTCTGCTGCTTTGACTTCTCAACAGCAAATCGCTTCCCCACCACCAACTTTTTTTGGCCCTCTGGCAAATCACGAACTGCAACACCTTCTTCACCAGCTTCATCCTCAGAGGGATGATGGGTCATGATTCCTGGTGGCAAGTAGCAGTAGCCCACAAATTTCAACCCAGGATGTTGTGGCATTGGCATGTGACATGGGCATGGGCGGCATGGGCTAAAAAGAAATGGAGACTGGAGAAGAAGTATTCTTTAGCCAGTCAATCTACATGGACCCTACCCTACCAGGCCCTACCATCTTCAAAAAACCAAAGCTGTAGAGAGCAAGGCAAGTTCTTGAAAAAGGAAAGATAAAACACCACAAAGAACTTCGAACCACCCCAATTAAGCCCAAACCAAAACTTTCACTTTTCAAACCTTGGCTCGAACTGGAGAGGCATCCCCAGGGTGTCCGTGATGTATTTCTTCTTTTGCGACAAATTCTTGAACTTTTTTTTGGCTTCGTCACTGGCAAAGGTCTTGAAGTAACTGGCAATCGAATGCCATGTCATCTCCTCCAGCACATCATGTTTTGATTGTCCCCCTTGACATTGGTGGCTCAATGGGCTGGAGGGGGCCAGTGCTAAGGTGATTCTTCACAGTACCCACCCATATTCAACCAGGATTTGGGAGATTCACACTCAAACCTCAACACAAAAAGTTCATCTCTCAAGCCCCTGTCACTTCCATGATTGTTCCATGAAATACAATTGAGGTTTCACTGCGGTTCCTGATCCTGATGATGAAACAAAGAGTGACAGGCTACACGGGTTCTTAGGTTTGACATGATGGCCTCAGCATCTTTCTCATGGAACTGGCCGCCAAGGTGAGCATTGTTTGTGGTGAGACTGCTTGGATAAAAAGCAACCAAGCATAAATCAAACATGTCATATTGCCTTTTGTGCTAACTTGTCAAACGAGTGACAAGTCACATTGTTCCATTCAAAAAATCGAAACATTGGCCAAGAAGAAGGACAAACCGTATCATAAAATTCATCTGAAATTTCCGCACAACTTCTCACTATTTCAAACAACATTTTGCACTTCCAATTTGCATCATCTCTTCCTTGCATGTGCATACATGCATACATGCCCAATGGGCTGAGCTCACTTCAAATCACGCAGCAGCATCCTGGCTTGATCTGAACCCAATCATATCATGACACTTGCAGCAAACACCTGGACTGTATATACAGTAAACATTAGTAACTAATCATTGTAAAGCTAGGCAACATTGCAAATCAGGAATCATACTTGTAGTTGCCACCAAAAAACATTGACACTGATACGATACTGATACATGATACTGCTGCAAATTGCAAAGATAATCAAAATCAACATTCAGCCTCCCAATGTCTGATTGATTGAAACGTGTGAGCATTGTCAGTTAACTAGAACTCCCCCAGTCTCACCCTGACACAGGATACACGGGCAAAAAACATGCCAGCTTCACCAAATAAGTGCTCTCACATATCAAGCTGCCTTGAATGCAAGACCTTGGTTACTGGTCAAACACTCTTGGTCATATCATGATTTTTGAGGTTGCAAGTTGCAAGGCAAAACTGGATGGTGATTTGGGGTTGGTAGAAGTAACTTTAGAAACTCTCTTCTTCCTGGACAGCAGGGTCAGCAAAAGAGACATGTTGTTTGACATCTTGCTGGCATCACAACTCATGCCATCAAATTTTCCACCACATCATGATTGAGTAGCTATAGGCCAAAAGCTATATACAAATGCAGATACAGCTCCATGTAGGCTTCACGGATCCAGTGCACAGCCACTGGCAAGCGAACAGCCCAGTAGCCTTTTGTGCACTATGTAACTATGTTGGCACAGTGGCACAACAAAGACTTACCAACTTAGCACAAAATGTCACACATATCAGTATGATATGGACACTTGACTCTCAAAGACTCAAAATCCATCAATGTCCATAGGCCCCAAGGCATTGATGATGGATCATGTGAATCATGTGCTCATATTCTGACATATGCTGCCCCCCATTCTCACACACATAGCAGAGGTGACTTGCAGGTCCGTTGCCGCTTAGGACTAGGAGGAGACTCAGACTTGGCCAGGTCGACATCACAAAGCACAGGTTTCACTTCAGCCTTCTCACGAGCACGCTTCGCCGCCGTTGCCGCATTCAAGCTTGCCCAGTTGGATTTTCCACTCTTGCGCTTCTTCTTTTTGTCTGCCTCATCCACAGCTGCCTCTTTGATTTTCGAATAAAGGAAATGGGCCACGTCTTCACAATCTGAAGCATCTACTGGCTCAGAACAGATCTCAGGAACTGCTTTTGTCAGCACATTGATGAAGCCCTCTTTGCTAAGAAACGGCATGATTGAAAAGGAAATCTGAACTCTCAAGATGAGATGACCGTGGCAAGTGCAGTTGGCTTGGGTTCCAAAAAGTCTGCGAGAGTGATGTCACAACCCTGGAGACAAGCATGAACTTTGTTGAGGCTTTTCTTTCTGACAAAAAACTTGAGGTACTTCAAGAAAATTCTGGTGACATGACATCTCAGTTTCTGGAAAGGCAAAGTGGCAAAGAGGTGAAAAACACATTGCAAAGGGCAGAGCTGCTGGCCAGGATCCCGGACCTGGCCCAAAGGTGCAGCCGGGCTCTGCCAGTGATGCTGACTTTGAAAAGGACACATGCCAGCTGCTGGTACTGGCAAAGGTTCAAAGCAAATCACACGACAAAATCTTGGATCAAGATTCGATGCTGCAGAATATTTGCCTGTAAATCTCTCCCAAATAAATGATGATTTGATGTCCAAAACTGTCAAAGACCAGAACTGATTTCGAACAAATGAATGGGTCGAGCATCAAACATCAGCAACTAAGCAAACTATATTCTTTGACATTCAAACATCCAGACTGTGGCTTCTAGATGCCAATGGGAAATGTCTTCTTCTATTTGTTCCACACAGGCACACACACATGTGCATGTCATGGATTGTCCAAAAACTTGGTGTGGATTGACACTGACTGTCAATCTAGAGCTATCATTCAGAAAACTCTCAACGCCACAATGCCACCCACAGCCACTGCCTGACCGACCAAAGCACAAGCTAGGGTCCAAGGGAGTCATCCTCACCAATTGCACCAAATGCAGCAATGGTCACAAAAAATGACTGAGGACGAAGCAGTGGAATCATGGATGTCAACCATCTCCCCACATCCCCCCAAGTCTCCTCAATCCGCAAGACACTGCAGAACTTCACCATCACTGCGCTCCATGCCAAGGGCGTTGCTGCTGAAGGGCTGAAAAAAACAGGATACTTCAAGATACTAGTATGACATACCAAAGCATTGTGGAGTTCATCTGTTCAAACCATGTGCATTTCAAAGAAACATTGGTGAAATCAAAAAAATATAATCTTACCTTACCTGCAGACCGCAGATCAGAACACTGATTTGACATTGAATCGTCAGACCTCAAGTCAACATATGATGGAGCTTGAGATGGAAGCAAAGGTTTGGACATAATTCTTGGGACCCTTGCCTTGTTATGAAAAATAAAGTGGATTCATTCATTGGTTGAAAGATTGCAATCAATTGCACTGCATCATCAAAAAACTGCTAAATGGTCATCACTGTGGTGAGGGCAGGGTGTGGTTATACAGATGTTGGCCACAGCCTTCTTTGGTAAACTGGTGTTTCACGGTTCAAAAAGAAATGCTGCATGGCTGTGTGTGTTTTCATCTTTAGATCACAGAATGCAACGCCCATTTATTATCATTATGTTTTATTTTATATATATTGTATATCTATATTATATTATATATATTAAATTATTATATTATATTATTATATTATATAATATTATATTATATTAAACTATATTATATTAAATTATATTATATTATATTATATTATATGAAATGATATGATAGTATATTATATATGAAATCATTTTATTGCGATGTAATGTATGCAAAATTATATTGTACTAAACTATTTTGTACTAGATTGTATCATGTCATTTTATTGAAGGACGTTTAGAATTCCAACTTCCGACAATATGGACAGTTGAAACGCAGACTATAGAAGTCCAGTCAGAAGAAAGAAGATCAACACGTGAGTAGAGTCACTAGAAAGAAGATACACATGTGCCAAATGTTAGGAAAGTTGGGATTCGCTGTGTTTTTTTCAATGATTTGTGGTTCCTGATGTTCGAAAAGTAGGCTTGGTAAAGTGGCGGGTGTGGAGGTAGCTGTTCAGCAAAGAAATGACGAATGGCACACTGCTGTGGAGTGAAGCACATTGGTAAGTCAAAATGCACAAGACACCATGTTCATAGACCAATTCTTGAAGTGCAGGTGTGGAAAAATGGCATGACACTGTGACACGAAGAGTGTTTTCGTATTAAATTTTATGTTAGACTATATTTCTTTACAGCGTTTTGAACTGCCCACAACCTTGAAAAAATGAGCTTGTTTGTCAGAACAACACTGTTATGCAAACCGCTCCTCCTTTGACTCCACATAGTCTTCCTCCTTTGACTTGGTGTACAACTCGATGTCCACCTTCTCATGACGAGGCTTCCCCTTTGGATTCTTGATAAGCGCTGCCACGTGTGCACTTCGTAGCGATGCAAACCTTGAGGGTCAATTGACAGTATTGGACTCCAGGTGGCATACCTTTGTCTTAGCTTAATCACAATTGGTTCAACCAGTCTCAATGCCTGCAAAAAAACCTGTCAGATCTAGTCTAGTCTAATCAAAAAAAAAACCTGTCAGATCTAGTCTAGTCTAATCAAAAAATATCACAGGGCATCATGCCTTGCTCCAGTCAGATGAAGTTGCAAACATTTGCAAGCTGACTAGGTCTAAAACACATCTGGGTGTTGCAAAGTTTGTTTCATTCAATGATCGTACTAACAAACCAGATCACTAGAAACAAGATTAGATTAGCCAAAGAACTTCTCACGCAAAGGTTCATGGTCCTTCAGCTTCAATGCCAGAGTTGGCAAAAGTGTTGTTTTGAAGCTCCCTCGGTGGATGTACAGGCATTTCATGCATGAGCCACTCTGACCAGCACGGGATGCTGTGACCAAAATAACCTGGTCACTTCCATGTGGAACATCCTGCACAGCAAAGACACTTAGCAAAAAACTTTCTTGGGTCACGACATGACCAATGACATGACATGACTGCAACATGCGCATCATATCATCATTATTTTCATTTTAATCATATTAATCATAAAATCAAATCATCATATTATATCAAATTCACATTCTAGCCAGGAGCATTTGTCTAGCCAGGAAACTTCAACAATGAGCAATGGATCAATTTTGGCAGCATTAACAGCAAAGAAGCTTCTTAGATCCCAGGGTGCTAGATCATGAATCATAAATGTATAGCCAAACAGCTTGATATGGTTTGTTGATGTCAAACATTTGAACATTTGGGGAAACCCTGATCATACTGCTCTGCAGTTACTTTCAATTGCAATTTCTCCTTGTCTGGCTCGCCAAATGGCTGGAGATACAGGGCACAAACATCTCCCGAGGCCGTGTCTTCAGCTGCCATGCTGCTACACTTGCGGGCTTGTGGCAGAACTTTGTGAGCTGCAAAAGAAACAAACAAGCAAGTTGACAGGACTTGACTTGATCATAGCATCCAACTACACATGTCACATCACTCACATCACATCACAAATCTGACTAGGTTGGCTGCCAAACTGGGTTTTTTGCATCTGGTCAGTCGTGTTCAAGTGAGTGGCGCAAATAGCTAGGAGGCTAAGAATGAAATGGTCTTGCCAAACCCAAATCACAGTGTGGCACTGATCTGATCCGTGCCATCACTGTTCTCCCCGCTTTCACTTGTGCAATTTGTTGCAAAAAAAAGGTCATCCGGATCCTTCAACAAATTCTTTGTCAGGCTGTCCCAGTTCATTTCTGTTTGTTGTAACTTTTGCTGTTGCTTTCTAAATTTTTCAGACACTGAAAAAGCACAAGCGCATCACACTTCACATGTGATCTTGGCATGTGACATTTCTTTCATTTCTAATATCTAGCTGTGCTGCACACTCAAAATTTCAAAATTCCTGCTGGCCTACTGCCATGAGAATCAACAACGCCTCAGCTTCTGTGGGCGGCAACAGCCCTCGACACCCTCTTCGTCAATGTCCCACACAGCAATTCGCACCAAGTCATCTTCAACACGATACAGTGATTCAATCAAAGGGAGGAACTCTGGCTGGCATTCCTTCAACAGGCCCCTGACATTGGTGAGGGTCAAAGAGTGAGCACAGTCCTCCTCTGAGTGGAGCAAAAGACACGACTCATGCAAGTAGTGGATGACACTCACATGTTGGCACCTCCAAGAGTAGATGATGTCTTCAGGCCCAAACTTGACTTTGCAGTGGTGGCATGGTACAAGTTTTAAGACCGGGCTATCCATGTAGTTGCTGATACTGATCAGTCCTTGATTTTTACCTGGAAGCCACGCTGACATTTCAACATGAGGTAATTCCTCCTCAAGAACAACAGTCTCACTATCACTGTCAGAGTCTGATAAAATAAGGTCCAAGTCCACTGCATCCTTGGGAGAAGGGCCATTGTCATTGTCCGAAGAAACCATAATGAAAGGAGACTGCTTTCCATCACCAGAAGGCAAAATGTATGCCATGCAAAGCATCATCAATATTCCCAGGACGGGAGGTGACATTGCATCACCTGTGAATTGCAAAAAGGCTTCAACATGCACTTGCCAAATGCTGAAACAAAAAGTAACACTTCAACAGAAAAATGCAAATTCAAATTCCTTTTATATAACTCTTTGGAATGAGGCAGTTCAAGCAATCATGCAGCATGCCCCGACCACCCCCCTACCTGCAATGCGGTTCAGCTCTTTATAGGTCAGTGACAGCTCGCCAAGTTCCAGCTTACCAATGTCAAAGCCCTGAATGGTCAACAAGTCCTTGCTTCCACAACTAGTGTGATCAAACATCCTTGAATCAAGATTGATATCATTGATATTGATATTATATTTGCTAAGGCTACGCAGTGTGGTTTAAATCAAACTTGACCAATGTGTTGATGGACTCCAACATGAAACACTATGGTCTGTGGCTGTCATGGTACATTGTTTAAAATCAAAATGATGATGGGTGGGCTCAGAGTTGCCCATGGCTCTCCTGTCCAGTGAGCAAGTCCTTCTTCTCAAAATCAAAGATCTTCACATTGGTTGTTACTGCACTGATGTAGCCTCCAGTGTAAATGGCCTTCCTTCCAAAAGAACCTCACTTAGTTCCATGATATCACACTTTGACCATGTTGCTTTCACATGATCAGTGTTTGTTCTTGAGAATTTCACTTCAAACCTTCAGGAGTCACTGGAAATCAATTGGTCATTCATTCATCATTCAAAAAATCATCCCAACTCAGCTGCCCACGTGCCAAATCAGTGAAGCACTAGCGGTGTTCAACTGGACCATGACCAGAAACCTGGGCATGGTAAATCAAAATGCCAAGCAGTGTCCACTCACAACACTTCAAAGTGTGAAGAATCTTTTCAAAACAACCAATATTAAATCATAAGATCATGATATTATATATCATGATATATGATATAGCCTAGCCCTTGGAATGATCAGGAACTTCTGCGATGTGCTAGTGAAAATGGCAACATGTTCAAATGTCTAATGTATTTGATGTGGCTCAATCTGAACAATGTTCAGTGAAGTGAACTCAGAGTCTGTTCCATTGTTCCCTGCACACACTTCATATATGTGCTACCTGAAAATCTTATGAAGAAACCGGTATTGAAAAACAAGCACTAGCATTTTATGTCAGGTTGACAGAATGACAATCGAGAAAATAGACCAATGAAACTGTATACTGTATACTGTATACTTGCAATTCATCTATCATAATTGAAATGATGTACAATGAACTCTTGTTTGACCCCTGTAATAAACATCAACCTACCAGAAACATGATGATAGCGTTTTAATGAAAACCCTGATGTGGTTAGACAATTTAAATGATGAATATTCCAATCATGACAATATATAGTAATGATTTGACAAATTAATACACAAGATAAGATATATGATATATGTTTCATATGATGTATATGAATGCTGAATGCCGACATAAATTTAAAACCATATATAATAATAAAAATGATTTCTTTCATAGTAAAAGACATATATAATATCATATATTTATATCTTTATAAATATATATATATATAAGTATATAACAACTACAAATATAAAATTTAACAAGTAAATAAATAATTAAATAAAAA
>OMLO01005763.1_pt1 | contig 10411 bp, 6 predicted proteins | sample 1674811 | NCBI WGS metagenome assembly OMLO01 (sample SAMN06265003, study PRJEB25207) | coral metagenome | isolation source: Coral host | place: Mexico:La Bocana,Puerto Morelos, Mexico | collected 2008-11-13
TTCGAGCGCGCGCAGATTGCTTGAACTTTCGTCGCCAGCGCGCGTGCGATCGTAAAACTATAGGGAGCCACCTTAAACAGAAGCATATGTCTGTCACTGCTCTTCGACAGAATTTTTGTAATGATCTCTGTATTCAACTAGGCTTTACTATTTGCGAAATTGAGACAGCCGTATGGCCAGCTTGGCGACCGTAAGTTCTTAAAGCATCTCGGCTTGACGGCCTTGCCAATAACGACGGGTTCTCCTTCTCCTCTTCCGCATTTACAAGAAAATGGCCATGTTAGTCGTTACTTCTCTTTGTTCCCTCCAGTGTATCGTGTTCCCTTGGCGTCTAGGGTTTAAATTTTCTCTGGGAGGCCACGCCAAAAGCAACCCGTCTCATCCATGTTCCAAACATCGCGTGCGTTCCACCCAGTTGTTGTTTCCAGCTATCCATCGTCTCCTTACTTTCGTCACCTGGTTCCCTAGCGACCGTTTTGCTGCAGATGCCTAACTTCTGCTTCAATTTTTCAAGCCAGCCATTGGAAGCGACAAAATCGGAAATCTCTACTTTTTCTGCGATGAACGTCGCCTCCTCTTGGAGCTTAGAACGGGAAACCGGGATGTTAGAGTTTCTGCACACTGTAAACCAGTCCTACAAAGCCTGATTCAGATCTGAGTAATTGGATGAACGTTTCAGTCGTTTTGTGTGATTTCGAGTTTCATTGCTGGCATAGGCGTCCATGATCCCCTTCTTTATTTTCAGTATTGCCTAAATGTGCATCTTGCCTATTCCAAAATGGTCAAGTAATTTCCTTGATCAGAGTTAAGGGTTTTGCTTTGCAAACTCGAGGACTTTAACTTTCTCTGAAATGTTAAGACATTTACACTTTTTTGGAAGTTGGAGACCACGCGCACGTTTGTTTCGCCTTTGCCTTTGTAGTATTGCTTCCCTTTGGTGTAGCTGACTTTTCCTCGACGCAAGGTTTAAGCTTCGAATTTGTACACGGAGTGCATATCGACACAGCGTGACCTGGCTTCCATCCAGAGACTTCCTCAGCGACAGCAATGGAACAACTTTTTGATGTTTTGCAGACTGGCTTGCCAAAATGCAAACATCTATATCTTGTTTCCTGACCGCAAATTTTGCAAACGTCGTTAGAACAAGAGCTGCAATCAGTAGCCATCGACATGTGACTTGTTGTAGTGGAGATCAAATTGCAGCTCTTGTTTTCTTGTTGTTATCAGTTATCACCTTATTTAATCTGTCGCCATTTCACTTGGAAGATAATTTGCTGGCCGCTTATTGGAAGTAAAAAACTAGATAAATAATACATGTGCGATAGCAAAATGGTGGCCGCGGCCGCTTAATAGTGGTGGCCGTGGAATAGAGGTATCAAATACAGCAGTTTTACTGACAAATAAATCGAGACTTCAAAAAGTGGCCACTTAATGGAGGGTGGCAGCTTGATAGAGGTCGGACTTAAACAAAAATTAGAACATTACAATTACGATAATGTCATTAATAAGATTAACAATTATTCACCGAAGTGGAGGTAAATATCCACCACTTTCACCGACACTGAGGTGAATAACTGTTTTAGTATATACCATAAGCTGAATAACTAGCGGACCACAGAGTAACTTTACTTGTTCAAGAGTAACTATATCTGAAACGAGAAGCATTTTGTTTTTCTTCGGCTGCTCGGAGGTGAATAGTACTTGGCTAATCACCTCCGAGCTAACCAATCAGCGTGCGCGAAAAGCACTATTCCCTTATGTGGTATATACTACTGAAAGGTATTGTTCCTTTACACTTAAATTCAATATAAGTTGAAGTTGTATGTAACGATTCTGTTATGGGTTGGTTTCTTAAGGTTGTCTAAAACTAATGACGACATTCTGCAAATTGTCCGAATTATACACATTACGCTTAACACATAAAGAGGACAAAGAAGCTATTTATTATATAAACACGAGTGTTTTACGGGAAAATACACAACTCGTGCATGCAAAACCACATCCGGGACTCGGGTGGCCTATTTTTCATATCCTCACTTGTAAAGATATTGATGACTTCAGTGATATCATGTTTGACCCTTTAACTGTACTTTTATTTGTTGGTGTACGATCGAAACATCTTCGGATCTTTCTTGAAAGTCTTCTCCAATTTTCGGTTGTCGTTGGTAATCTTTGGGAAAATTCGGTAACTTTGTGTGAACTTCGTAGAGTTTTGGGAAATCTTCGGAAATCTCCGAAAATGTTCGGTTACTTGTAGACATGGAATATCTCTTCTCTTCAACGTTATTTCTCACTCGCTCACAGAGCTCACTCTTAAAATATCGAGACAAACACTCGAATACATATCCTAAGTATCATCCTCTATGTTTTATGCCTTCTAAGAGGGAGGGAGAACACCAGCGAGGTTTCATTTAGAAAGCACAGATTTCCTAGACCTGTGGTACGACTGATGTAAAACATGGTTTAGCTTCAGTCTTAATTTACACCCTTTCTTCCATTCCTGTATGATTTGATTTTAAAACTTTGATTAACTTCAAATGCCAGGTCTTTCTTTCGATTGAATTGGAATAATCGACAAAAGACTTATTTTTGAGAGCGTCGGGGAGCTTGTCTTTGGATACATCATCTATTCTTATGACAATCGCACTATTATTTCCCTCTTTAACGTTTTTATAAATAGCTTGGTCTAACTCATACTTGCAAAACTTGCTCCTAAAAAAATTCTTGGATACTACAGCTATGGTATTTCTGCTTTTTTGAACACTGTCAGTCATATTTTCCACAAAAGGTTTCCCAGGCTCAAAATCTCTGTAATGGACGCAGCATTTCAAGCCATGTTCTACTTCAAGGAGAGGAAGAAGGGTTCCATCCACCCAGCTCTGGTCTTTATTGTTGAATATTACGAAAGCGTCGTAATAAAAGTCTGAAAATAAAATATATTTATTCATATCTTCATCATATGTTTTTTTTTTGGCATTTAAAGGAAGGTTTAAATGATTCCACGTATGTGAAAGAGGATATGGTAAGAGCTAACTGTACTGATGTAGCTGAGCAATCCCCGTTAATTCACAGAAGATGTCAAAGGAGGAAAATATGGAACCTATCAATACAATTCAATACCAATTAACCGGCCACCCTCGGGGAAATGAATATTAAAGTGGCACTATGATCAAATTTCCACCCTTTGAGTTTTTGGCAGAATAAAAACGCCGTTTACAGTTTGCAAATATCTGCATTAGTTCCCGAGATATTTGTGTTTAAAAGTGTGCAAAATATGCAAATGAGATGACTGATGATGTCATACACTCAAACAAAAATTATACAAAGTATGTCAATAGAACTACCGTTGAAACTTAGTAGCGTAACAGTTCTAAAGGAAATACACGGCTTTAAAATGCTGTTCCCATGCCAACTCACTCTTTTACAGTGCCCACTCACTTTATTTCAATATGCTGGTGATTTTCAGCTTGAGAAACATTAAATTATGCCACGAAATCGTGCTAACAATTCAATGCTTGCTGGATCATACGGGGCATCATTGGCAAATATCAAAATGGAACGCCACAGGTGACCTGAAAAGCCTTAAGTATTGGGGAGGTCTGGAACCCAGCGTGTTGCCAGGGTAACAAAACTATTGAGCTCATATTGTGGAGCACATTAAGTATAATCTTACTGCAAAAAATCAAACATTTCTGATTCAAATTGGCTGAAATATCTTTCTTTATCATATTTTATCAAAATTGGGTTGAGTGTATGTCGTCATCATTTGATAATTTACATATTTTAAAAAACTAAATATCTCTGGAACGAAAAAAGATATTTAAAAATAGTAAACAACATTTTTCTTCTTATACAGAATACTTATTTATGTTTTTAAATGACTTAGATACGAAAGATGCGGTCTTCGTCATAGTACCACTGATAGAGGTAAAAAACAGGAACCCATCACGATGGGCCCCTGGTAAAAACAGATGTATGCTCATCGGGAATTTGATTACTCGGCGCCTAATAAGGGTGGACGTTTAATAGGGGTTCGTCTGTACTGGCTATCAAATTCGTTCAGTCCAAGGGACTGAGCCTGGACGTTCGCACAAGTTATCCACTCGCACCTGATCGGTTAATAAACAATGAGATGGAGCCGGAGTGGTGCATGGCATTCGGAATACACACACAAAGAATATAGCCTGACCGGTCTGAAACATGCGTATTACCATAACATACATGCAGTGACAATACTTCTTTCACTATATAACTTATTTGTACTAAAACCTTATAGAATTTAACTGACTACTAAAAAAAAAAAAACATGAAAGCGGACACAAACCTGTGGGACAAGATGACATATGAGACTTTCTGATGCCTCCCTTGCGAAAATACTTGTAACGAAGTACACAAGCAATCGTCACAATGCCTGCTAGGGTTCCGATGACAATTAGAGCGTAAGCTATTCAATAAAGAAAGAAATCGCAGTTATAAGTTTGTGTCATGTATATAATTAAAATATATCAAGACAAAGACGCTATTTAAATTAAATATAAATCATTCATATTTTGGTTAAAAAATATTACTTTTCATCTATCGCGTTAAACAAGCAGTCTTGACTAAACTGGCAAACTCACCTTTTTTATTGAACGTAGGAGAATCTCTGACTGATTTCATTAAGAAAGAAGAAAAAAACACACTAATGATATATAACACTGAATAATGACACTTATATTAATTTAGATTTTCACCTTTAGAATTCGCCCTACACTAAAACCTGGCAAAAAATATAGTTACTGTGACTGCTTGGTAATTCCGCTCGCGTTATAGAAAGCCCTAGGTTGGAGTTATGCAGTTGTATTCCGAATATAAAGCAATCCTGGTACCTCCGCCTGGTCCCAACTTAATTATGAACCTTGTTGTTTTAGCGATGATAACCAACAGATGGCTTCAGGAAAGGGAAAGATCCAGGGAGCTTTGCAAGTATAAGAAAAAGTAGCTACATAGTGTTTATCGAGGACACTTACTAGAAGATGTCTAGTTTTTTTTTCCTTTCTTTTTTTAGTTTTAGCTCACCTGTAGATGAAAGTGTTGATATTCCTAAAAAAAAGGACAAAGCATCATTTTAAGCTTGATATATACATGTAAGGCAAGTGTATACAGGATACAGGTCGTTGGATTATTACCAAATGAATTCAGATCATGATAGTATAGTAGTCGGTTATATTATAGCTTCAAAGAAAAATGTTATAAAAGAGCATTGATTGTAGTGACACATGCCAACCTATTTTCTTAGCTCGATGGGGTACCATATTTTTTTTTGTATGGGGCTGTACCCGCTCGCATTCCGAGAGAAGGAACTCCGCTAAAGCCTTCACCGCATTAGTGTTGACAGTCCTACCTGTAAGATTAACATTTCTTTCATCTAATTTCTCTAGATTAAAACAAAGAAAAGAAAGAAAGAAATAATAACTTTGAAATTAGGACTGATTGACGGTGATAAAACTATTAAGGAGGACGCCTACGCAAAGATATTGACTAATCAAATCCTGGGTTAAAAAGAAATGTCGCCTACGTATATTAGATGACACTGACGTGAGAACGATCGAGTGCAGTATCACTCATTAAGACGGCTATTACCATAGCAGTACTTCATTATTCTAAGTACCCTTGCTTATTACCTGACTTACCTTCTTACTTATTACCTGAATTACCTTTTAATGAAATGTTATTCGTCTGACACGGTAGAACAATAACCTTGAGTTCACACAAAAAAAGAAAAAAGAAAAATCAGTGGGTTAAGCAATAAATGATAACGAAATAAAATACAATACTCACATACAATACACAACAAGCCAGTAAGGGGAGTCCTTCTTAACCACCAAATGGTAATGAATTTGTTAGTAAGGAAGGTTTCTTACCGTCATTGTTTGAAAACCAGACCTCCTGTGGATAAGATGCTGTAACAGGTTTATTCCACAAAAGGGCCCCGCAAGTCTCAAATCACGGCCATATTTGAACAGTCGTGTGACGAGAATAGAAAAAACCCTAACAGGCTTTTAAACCCGAGAATTTAAATCAGCGCCAATAGAATTATAGCGTCCCTGTGCTTAATACTGCGTATGGGTTTTATGAAAGTCGCATTAACATAAAAGTTCTATAAACAATAGCCTCCATTTGGCGCGAAAATATTCACGGATATTTTCTGTGAATTGTGACCTTAGAGGAACTGGAAATGTCCAAGGACAACAAATATCCCAACATATTTTCGCGTTAAATGGAGGCTACTAGTTGTGTTTATTAACCTTTAAATAATTTTCGCAATACGCGCAGTTTTGAAAATTGGGGAATAGCACTCGTATTACCCAGGGCAATTAGCTTTCCAGTGGTATTTGTTTGTTAGGGTTTGTCATGAAAGTCAGGGTTGTGACCTCTATGGAAAAAGGGCATATTTCAGGTAGAGCCCTGCTTTAATCCCAAACGTGTTCATGTATTTCAGAATACAAACTAGCGATAAAAAACGACGTTTCGATCTTCCTGAGATCATTTTCAAGTTTTAGTAAAGTACAAATTAGAGCGTGAGAATGTCAGCAATAAAATACGTAGATAGAAGCGCTAAAATGTAAGTGTTCAAATAATAAATGCTATAAAAAAAAATTATGTAAATTACTTTGCACGGTTGAATCTGACTGTTTGTTCAAAGCTGGCATAAACACCTTTATAAAGAGCATTTCGTAGATAAGGCAGTCGAATTTACGTTGGCTCTTTCTCAAGTTCTTAAAATCGCGATATATGTCATTTGGGAGGCTGTTCCATGTTGCTTTTTAATGTGATTCCCCATTGAAGACTATCTTTTGTGTCCCTCAACACGCTGATAGAGGTGACGGCGCGTATTCCCGACATAATTTGCATCGCACAAACTACACTTGTAGTAATAAACAACGCGTTGCTGGTTAATGACAGGCGAATTTTTTTCTTTCGGTTTGATCGCGAGTCCCAACTTACGGCTTGTATACACGGGGCGAATATCAATTCCAATTATGCGGCCTAGTTTCAAAAGTTGCCTTCGCGCGGAGTTGGCCGATCTCTAATGTTTGAATGGTAACACTATTCTGACAGTCGCTTCATTTACGTTACTTGCTCGTGTGGAAATTGGATCGCCAGAAACCTTCTTGGTGAGAAAATTACTGATGGTCGATTGAAGCAGTTGGGCTGGGTACTGAAGTCGGGAGAACGTCTTTGTTAGACGACCACATTCCAGGTGGAACGGTTGCCAGGTAGATGACACTTCAAAGGCACGATCCAGCATTGTTTTAAGCAATGACTTCTTGTATCTAACATCGACATGGCTCTTGTAATGTAGTAATAATCCGGTGTCAGTTGGTTTTCTGTACAGGCGACCATTGGATTTCCTGATCTACGTTCCCAGGAAAGTTTACCGTGTTCGCCAAGTTCCATCATGAAGCTCACAGATGGATGGGTCTCATTTAGAGAGGAAGGAAATGCTTCAGCTGGTTCACGGTGTCAGGCATTATGCTCAAAGTGCATCCACATAGCGTTTGTAGAACTCGCATAACTTGCCTTGGTTTTGAAGTCGGTCTTCGATACTGCACATAAATGCGTTGTCCATTAGGGGTCCAAGTAGCAACACCATCGATTTGTTCTTACATACACACTCCCCTCAAACTGGAAAAGCTGGTTTTTGGTGGCAATTCATGTAGTCATGAATATTTTACGTATTTACATTGGTAAAATATTTGCATATGAAAAAATTTAGTTAAGACTTCTGTTAACTTAAAAGACTATACTTACGCTAAAACGAAAATAAAAGTCGTCGATACTTGACTCAGGTTCACGATAGATTACGTACGTCTCATTCTTCAACAGTAAAAAAGGAAAGGGTATAAGCAAATTAAAGTACAAAACATCGTCCATACGATTTTCATTATGCCTCAAGATAACAAGACAAATACATTTTTTTCCTCTATTCATGTCTGATTGATACACAATTATCCCGTTTGCATTCCCAGGCTTAAATTTGATTAAAATTTAGTAAACTTAGCAGTTAGAAAGAAACAGATTGGAGCAGAAAGGCATAAACAGTACAACTCATTACTTGGGTCCTGGTACAATGTACACCTCCCTGGCTCTAGTAAATTTTAAAATTTACTTGCGGGTACAATGGAGATTCCATGGGATTCTTAGCAGATGTTTTAAAGGACAGAGTAGCGAATTTCTGCAGCACCAATATTAATTGGGGCAGCAGAAGTAGAACGTACAAGCAGCAAAATAGTAGCAGTAATAGTAGCAATTGTTAGTAGCAACAGAGGAACAATCACAAAAAAATTGATACCTTTTGTCGACTGATGTATCTCATACCAGAATCCGGTAAATAGTTATTCCAGTAGATGAAGGCATACCCCGTAAATTCCAGAGAGGATTCTTATGCGTAAATGGCCAAAAAGCAAAAACTTAATTAACGCCAAAAGTTGTTATATGCAAAAAAAAATAAACGAAAGATTTAATATTTGTACTGCGGGTCGAGAAACATATGAAGACATGATCGGATCATTGCGTAGAGCACTGCATCGGCCGGTATCCCAGAGGTCATGGGTTCGAATCCCGTTCAGGCCTGAGCTTTTTCAGGCCTTAATTTCACAACTGCTGAAGTTGTGTGAATTTTTGAGATGATCAATCATGACTTCAAAGTTGTCATATAGGTATTAAAACGAGCTACAATGAGAGTTGGTTTGAAAATTTTCCTCCGTCGATGAGTCCAGTCGATTCATTAGCACTTAGGGTTTAGGTAGCCCTCGCTGGCTAACAAATTAAAATTTGCATTTGTTCGTTCTTGAATTAATGTTTGCTACTAGTCTCCGATCATTAGAAAGTAATTTTAACTTACCGTTTATGGGTTTCCATGATATATTATGATACCTCCTGTTTGAATTCTCATATTGCTTGTTATCTTTACTTTCCACAGTTGCGTACTCGTTTTTGGTGGTATTAGTTGCACCTTGTGGACATATTTTGTGTACCATACCATCTGTAATAAGAAATCTAAATATCTCAGAGGCAACATAAAAAAACATCAAAGGGCCCTATGGACTATCTAGTGAACCATGACTTCTCGCCACTGCTTTACCTGTATTACACGATTGTCATATTAAGTAGATATTACTATGACAGTGGAACCTCCATTTAACGAAGACCTCGGTATAACGAGTTATATTCTTCACTACAGTAATAGTAAAATATATAGAAAAGAATATAACGATATAACAAAACCTTGTTATAGCGAGCATATTTTCTAGTCTCTTGGCCCTTTGGTAAATCGAATTTACACTGTATCATGACAACACTTCTCACTGATCAAGAGCCATTTACATTTCGCTTCGCAAAACGTGCAGTAAATTGAAGAAATGCCAAGTAATCGGATACTGACATTTAGAACGACCGAAGCGAAGGTGAAATTCTAACAACTTATCAGATGTCCACGGGCAGCTATATAGCAGATCGTCACTGGTATCAAGTAGTAAGGCTTAAATAAGAAGCGATATTCCTGTTCCACAATACAGACAGAGATTTATCCCTAAACTGGTCAATTTTTCTAGAAGAGTACGAACAGACTACGAAATGGAAACGAAACTAGATAAAGGGTTGTAACAAGTTCGACTTCCTACACTGAAATTAATCACGAGAGAACAACAAAAAATTTCTAAACATTTGGATTCACTAGAAGCTATAGACGGTGTCACCTAAGAGCGTTTTGCAATTACACTGCAACAACAAGGAGAAACAGACGATTGATCAATTTATGAACAACACACGTAAGCTCGCATCACCTTGTGCTTTTGGTACGTAAACGGATGAATTGATAGTGGATGGCAGGCTAGAATAAAAGGCAGACTACTGAGAAAATCTAAACTACCCCTCCTGTCTCGAACTGAGAAACTGCAGAAGTTGATCGACAATTAGCGAGGAACAGACTGGTGCAGAAGTGCACTACTCCAAGCCCGATATAAGGAGCCTGAGAGCAAGACTCGTGCACCACCGGTAAAAAAACAGTGCTTGGCATATTTGTCATATCTTCCTGTATTTTATTTTTAATTTCAAAATACTTTCATAGCACAAGTGCATTACATTACAACCTTGAATGTAGTCTATTTCCAAAATATGCACCTCGCATATTCTTGGGTTTCATGTGACGTCATCATTTTCAAAACCAAAATATATCAATTTTTGCGAAGTTCTAGTTTTATCATATGTAAGACCCTCTAAAAGCTTGACGTCTTGCAACGCTTGAGCCCGATAGGGCTCCTCATTATATAATAGAGTACGTCTGAATTTCCTGGTTCATGCTTTAGCGTGCACTATCGAGTTATGGAGCACGCGGGAAGTTTGGAGAGCACGAAAGAAGCGTAAGAGT
>OMLO01005764.1_pt1 | contig 10411 bp, 12 predicted proteins | sample 1674811 | NCBI WGS metagenome assembly OMLO01 (sample SAMN06265003, study PRJEB25207) | coral metagenome | isolation source: Coral host | place: Mexico:La Bocana,Puerto Morelos, Mexico | collected 2008-11-13
CTGAAAAAAGCCACACGCGGTTGAAAAGTCGCCACCATTCCAGAAATGTCTTGCAGAGCCATATCTATGGCTGACCCGACTCCTTCGTCAACTGCTTGACTTCTTGGGCAAATCAAAAGGATCTTGAATCCAGGTCGTGCGGAAGCCGCAATTGGAAGAAATTTGCCTGACTCTTCAGGCTGTCAACCATCAAAAGAGTCAAAGCCATCAAGGAAACCACTCCAATCCACACTTTGGGAATGCCACTGCATGATTGCATGCAACCCTCATGCTGCCTTTTCGTGTGTGGAGACTTCGACAAAAGCCTTTGCTGCTCTTTGAGCATGATTACAATCTACAAACTGCGATCTCAGGTGCTATCCCTGGGTCTCAAATGCACTGATCGAAGTCAGTGAAGTCTTGCTGTGAGCGGTCAAGATCTCCGCGCTTCCGTCCTTGGATCCACCGCAATTGTCGAATATCATGTAGAACTAGTATAACTAGTCTTTACCTTGGCAACGTAATGTCTTTAACAGGATACCTGTGTCAAAAATTGACCATGCAAACACTTCATTCGCAGCGTTTCAGGAGTTTGCCGGACTGATACCTCGCTGCGGAGTCAGAAACCACAACTTCAATCTGTAGTCGGGAATGGTGTACTGGCGTAGTGTTGGCCGTGACGCCAAAACCCATTTGCTTGAAGTCCTCAACTCAAGCCGCTACAGGCCAACTACTTTTCCAACTAATCTGGGCTCCTAAACAACTCTGGACTGCCTTCTCCTTCTCGTTGGCACAGGCTGCAACCCCAAGCTGTACGTAGGGGAATCCAGGGCGATTCACAGCTTTCAAGAAAGATGAGCATAATGTGGAATCGTTCAGCTTTAGTGGAGGTGTTATGCTGCTACGGGCCATCCTGATTTTACTTCAAAGACTTCCAGGGTGTTCCAGGGTGGTGCTGGTCCCTGCCTTTGTTCCATCCATGTTTTCAATGTCTAGACAACAAGGCAAAATTAGGAGCATGATGCAACATCGGCCCAACATTGAAATCTTTGCAAAGAGCCTATTCTCAACCCCTGGCATTGCGCAGCGAACTCCTTTAGTTTGTTCAATAAAGAGAGAAGAGAGAGTTTCAAAAAAAACTTCCAAGTTTCAAGCTTTGCAACTGAAAATCCTTTTCGAAACAACCAACGAATTTTTTGAAACCAGGCACATCTCATTTGCCAGCTTCACTCCCGTTATGAAGTGATGAGAGGACACACCAACGTGATGTCGACCTTTAAATGGAAAACATCTCTTAATATATATAGAATTGGTGTACATAAAAATGGGTGTAAGTGCAGCCAGACTCATTCGCATTTTTTTTCAAATCTCAATATATCGATAAAGCATAGGCAGATTGGTGAACAAAGCGTGAGATTCGGTTTGCACAAAAGATTCAGCATAACAGTGGGATGTATGATTTCAACGGTCCACAGATTTTTCAAAAGGAAGTGCAAGTAGAGTAGTGATGTCTGTCAGGTGAGCGTAGGCCCTGCAAGAGCTGCTCCGCTCCACCCATTGTTTGATTCTGAATGCTCAGTTTTACCTACTGACATTCAAGATCGGAATTCAAATGCCATTGCCATGCAATATTGCAATAGCAATCTATCCAGGGAAATGTGGACCAACCATTGGCTGTGCCAAGACTCAAGAATCCATTTGCTTGAAGTCCTCAACAGGCCAACGACGGATGTGAACTTCTGGACTGCTTGTCTCAGTGGATCAAACGGGTGACTACAGCCTCTCAAGCTGTATGCAACAAACCCAGGGGTGAAACAGCTCGGAGGCAAGACAAGGACAATGTGGAATCGTTCAGCTCTAGTGGAAGTGCTATGCGGCTACCAGTCTCAACCCCTGTCCTTGTGCAGCGAACTCCTTTGGTTTATTCAATTCTTTTCAGGTGTAAGTGCAGCCAGACTCATTGGCATAGTTACCAAGCAATCTTTTTTTCAAATCTCAATGTCTCGATAAAGCATAGGCAGATTGGTGAACAAAGCGTGAGATTCGGTCTGCTCAACAAGATTCAGCATAAGTGGATGTAGGTTCGCATGACGCAGAATTCGTTGATTTCAACAGTCCAGAGATTCTTTGAAAAGACGTGGAAGTAGTGATGTCTGTCAGGTGAGCGTAGGTCCTACAAGAGCTTCTCGGCTCGACCCATCGTTGGATCGTCGGACTGCTTACCATTAGCTGCCGACACTACTGATCTCACATTCAAAATGCGACTCAATATTTCAGTGGCTAAGCATCTATGGATATGTGTAGTGTCTGAAGCTTGGTCTTCTTTGGGATCATGCCTGCAGCCAACGTGGATTGTAAAGGCTCCTGCACAAGATCCAAGTCTCAGGCTGACAAGGGGGAAACTACCCGAGCAGAATCCCCAGTATGTACTGCAGTAATTTGAAGTTTGTGTCGCAAATCTATGCAGCTTTGAGCGTGTCCCCCGAAACATTTCATTTGGAAAGCAACTGCCAAGGTGGTCTCATCTTGATTTAGGGGAGGTGCAGGAGGTGAGAATTTTCCCCTTTTTCTGTAATATAAGTAATATACTGCAAGTCGCTTTGTTTGCAGTCGGTGTCCAGATGTTTTTTGTCCATGCATTTTTGTTGAAAGGGGATGAGGCTACCCTGCCGAATAAGTTGGGATTTACAGAATTCCATTTTCATGCAAATTTCGTTTCGTCACTTTCCACCCTGATCTCCGATAGTTCTAATTCAATCCGCCGTAGGAACTGACATACATCGACATGGGACACTTGATAGACTTGGATTTTCGGAAAACGGGTGCTTTCCCGCACTGTGGAAACTGGTAGTTAAATTGTATACAGTACATCCTATTCCTCTTGGACAATGAAGTGTATACAGCCCTTCTATCCCATCTCAAGTCAGAGCCGGCACAATGTCAGACTTTGCAGTGCATTTGTCCTCATCCGCATCCTCGGCTTCCTCAGATTCACTCCTGCGAGTCAACTGGGATCGTGCTGACATCTTGGTGGTGAAAATTCTACACTGGCTAATACCACCTTGAATAGACTCAGGGTGGGTGGTAACTCTTCATCTTGGATCTGACGCCAGTCTAACTTCAGTCACATGTTGCTTGGGGCAGCTTCCATAGTCTGATTTCTCTGAATGAAAAATGAATATTGAACTTCCATGTTTTTCTGCTTAAAACAGCTTAAACATGACACTGTTTCTAAATGTCTGCCAGAGTGAGACATATCGAAGCTCTGCGGAAAGGAACGGATATTTTGCTTCAATATGTATATACAGTAAATATATATATATACACATATATAATATATATATATATATATACAGTTCTCTTTTCCCCACGTGTCATGGATTTCCTTAACCAACACATGATTGAACCTCACTCAACACACTCAAATCCATCAGACCTCTCATCAGTTTTCATCCTCTGCCTGCCAGCAAAATTCGTGCAAAAATCCAGGCAATGCAACGTGGGACATTGAGCTTGGGTCATATCACCATACCGCCGTACCACCATTCCAAAGGATTGTCATAAGAACACACGCTGTGTGAGTTTGGCTCAAAGTATCTCAATAGCATTGACTTCACAACAAATCGTTCAACTTGGTCAACTCTATTATCCCTTTGGCCCTTTGGTACCCAACTCTTCAAACACCCATGAACGGATGAGCGTAGCTGATAAACATCTCTTCATACTGTTGATGATCGTCAATTTGTAGGCAAAGCACGTTTAGACTTATCACATATCTCAAGCAAAGTTTGGGGACGAAATTGGGCATGTTTCATGCAGAAACATCCAACATCTCGATGTTTTTCTGTCTTTGAAACCCAGGCTCATCAATCAACAAGTACTCCCAAAACACTTCGTACGACCACATTACGTTGACCAAAAAAAAAATATTCTGAAACAGAAACATACACAAAAAAAAACAAATTCTAGTTGGTGGTTTCAACCCGTCTGAAAACATGGTACCAGGGTCACCATCAATATGCACAAGTCACATTGGATCATGTTGTCATGGATCTGGGTAAAAGTTCAGAAAATGTTTGAAACTACCAGGCAGATTTTCATGCAAAACCCCAAAACCTTCAAAAGTTTGGAGAAACAGAAGTCACAAAGTCACGAAGACCCGTCAGACAAGGCACATGGCAAAAGTAGCTTCACTCTTTGTGAGAGGTGAACGCGAGTGACCTATTTTTGAAGTTTTTTTTGTCTTGTTGTTTTTTCGGGGGTTGGAACTTTTCGGTAATGACTGCAAGTGGTTGTAGTTGTCAATGTTGAAAGGGGATGAGGTTACCCTGTCCAATTAGTTGGGATTTACAGAATTCCATGAAACGGACATCGCGGTTTTTAAACTAACCATCTGTTTCCAATTCCCTTCCTGCCACGGGTTCCGGGGCCGCAAGTGGATTCACTGAGGATCCAACCCTGGTTTTTCGGTGCTACCCCCGCGGCGGTTTCATGTGGTTACCCAGCCGCAGGGAGCAAGATTGATCCGTTACCCTCTGCTTTATTGAGGTTGCATGGAAAGAGAAGTCACAAAAAAAAGTTCACCAAATATTCGCAAGTGATGAAGAGCCTGGAGGTTTTGCAATAAAACATGTACAAAAATCACAGATTCCATAAGAAAAGAGATGTGATATATGATAAATTTGATCTGCCTGATAGTTATTTCTGATCCATGGATGGTTCTTCACATTTAATCATGTGCAAGTGCTGCGACTGCAATTCATCTTGTCATGGGTGAACTGTGCGAGAAAACCCGTTGAAAGCAAAAGAGCCACGGAGATCCCAAAGAAATAGAACACGGTCTTGAAAACAGGCTTTCCGGCTTGCCAATATCATCCAACATTCTGAAGTACAGAACTAGCAAACCCCAAAGACGGATGAAACTTATGGTGCAATTTCAAAGGCTTCTCGTACATACTGGTCATAGTCTCACACCTATGGGACAAATATTTTTTTTCCAATCTCACATAAAGATCCTTGCACTTGAACGAGGAGTGACGAAAAAAAAACAAAAGCTCACCGAAAAGTGCTGTTCCTTCTGTGTTCTTCTCACATATACCATCACATCTACTTTGGGTGAACCTCACAGCGAAAATAAAGGCGGGAGGAAACACAACCAGCTTCGGCGTGGCACCTTTTTCTCCTTGTTGGCGTAGGGCTCCCGCCCACCTTGGGAGACTCAACCAAAATTTGGGGGAAGGCAACGAGGATATATCCAATGAACGAAAACGTTTTGGGGGACGGATGTGAGTAGTGGATGATTTTTTGCCCCAATGTAGTTGATGCTTTTTTGGGACGGATGATTGGGTCAATTTCTGCGGATGATTTTGGTGATTTTGTCGGAGGGGTGTCAAGCCCATGTATCTTGGGTTTCACCCCAGACTCTTCTTCAATTAATCGAATTCTGAGTCGCCTGTCTCAAAAGAAGCAATGACGAAGAGTTTTCTTCTCATTTTTCCAGAGAGAGAGAGAGAAAGAGAATATTGTTTTCCATGCTGTTTAAACAACAAATTTGGTTTCATGAATGGGAGCCCCAAAAAAGTCGCAACTTTCAGCAGCTGGGTTTCCGCACATGCCATCCATGCTTGGGATCGCCCCACGAGGAGAAACCGAGCCGCTAAAACTTGCAGCACTCAGAAACGTGCAGCAACTTTGGACCAACCTTCGCTGATAAATCTTACAGTTCCTGATGTTTGCTTGGGACGTTTTTGCATGTGTTCAAACCTCTCACGCTGATATTGTATTTTATGATATTGATTTTGTGAGGTATGTACTGAAAGACAGAGAAAAAGAAGTTTGTGAGAGCTTTGCTCCTGACTTTTAGGAGCCTTGATGTTGCAAAATGTACAAAATGCTAACTCGCTCGCAAACCTGTTGAAGGAGTTTCCAAATGCCAGGTTTATCCGGAAGATGCAAAAGAACAAAAACATTTAGCCCAAGCAATCATGTGTCATCCTAGTTGATGCTTGATTTCAATCTCCAGTGGGAGCAGCAGTTTTGATGGATCACTTTTTTTAACCCCCTGCCATCCCAACTTCACGCTACGATTCTTTTCTTTCAAGTGAAAAGAGCCCTCGCAGCTTTCATCGAGCTAGAAGATAATACTGTAATAATATTTGTATAAATGGAATTGCTACAGATTTTGATCCCGTGAATTATTTCAAATGGGTCTTGTACATCCCAGGTGACACAGAATTGGACCACTATCAAGACTATCAATAGTAGTTCCAAATGTGCGTGTATAGACATACACACAATTTTCCGTTTTTCAATCATAAGTTCCAAATATATGCAAACCCAAAAGATTTCCATTTCTGGTAAATGATTTGCAGATGTTCGAGGTATTTGGAGCTTGTAGATACAAAAAGGCCATGTCATTCAAATACATTTCAAATATCAAGGATTTCTGGATACCAAAAGCCAATACTTGTCTGTCATGCGGGTGCCAACTGAACATCTGGTCCTCTTGGAGCACTTGCCGCACCTGGCCATAAGGATGTGGTGGGACTTTATGGGATCTTACCATTAAAAGCTGCAAAAAATTACACCAGCGTAGACCCCAAACAGTTTACAGTCTTGAAAGGAGTTTCACATACATGTCCACTTGGGTTGTATAGGAACTTCACTAGTTCATGTGGCATGTTGGATCATAGCCTATACCGCAGGCTTTACTTTTGTGGTCAAGCTAAAAAGGTGCCAGTGTTTTCAAGGGTTATGAGCCCAACGACCCTGTGTTAACTTGGCTGGCAATGGAGATGAGACGTGGCAGGTCTTTGCCACCAGGGAATCCTTTCTGGAGTGAAAGGATGCAAGCAGAGGCACGTCTGCAAATGGCACGTCCTAAGGATCTGCCACTACCTACGGTGAGCCCTGAGCAGGACCTGGACTGTTTGGATGGTATGGGTGATGGAGGTGGAGAAGGTTTTTCACCGTTGCCTGTCCAAGAAGGAAGTCGAGGTCGGAGCACTAGCAAGGAGGTGAGGTTCAAGACACCAAGTTTGCCGGTGAGTTGGTCGAGCTCTACTACCAGGGAAGGTCAGAAGAGGGTTCATGGAAGCGTAGAGAGGATTGCGAAAGATCCATGGGCAAAATGCCGCCGGTGCATCCAGGAGCTCGAGGTGATGGGTTGGAGGATGCAATGGAGAAGCACATGGTCCATGAGTTGATGGAGCAGAATCGAATGCTGAAGCTTGAGGTGGAGAACTTGCGTGAGAAGGTGGTTCCGGAGAAGAAGGTTCCATATACCCCACCTAGGCCGACAACAGGAGGAGTGAAGAGGACGCCGAGAAGAAACTAGGATTCCAGCGTGTCCGCCACCGGTGGATACTCCAGAGCAGGAGGTTGTTGAGGAGACACCATTACCGCCGTTGCCACCGTTTCCGAAGTTCACGACAGAGGATTTTGAGCGCTACGAGAAGGTGGAGGCTTTTGACCAGAGGCGATGTGGACTGGGAAGGAATGGCGACTGGGTATGGATTCCTGAAGATGAGAAAGAGGATCGGGTACCTGATGGAATGAGACATCTTCAAGAAAGGAAACCGAATGGACTACATCGAGGACTTCAAGGACGTGATGAAGTACCACGAGGTGATCGGGCTTTGCATGGTCGAGGTCAAGTTGATGGCGGTGAAGATCGTGATTGGAACAGCCAGGTGGAGCACCTTGAGAAGGTGTTGCAAGAGCAGGAAAGCCTTGGGAAGCGGCCTTGGTTTCAATATGGCTCGGCTTTTGACAACAAGGAAGGTGGACAGGGACGTCATGACGGAGCAAGCTCAGTGTTGGATAAGGGGTGGATTCGTTGAGGTCGACGAGTATCCGGCTTCCACCACTTCCGCAGCATACTGGCAAGGACACGGGGCTGGTTTGTGGGGATTGGCTTGCTCAGATCAGGCCATTGCTTGGTGACATGTCGTCTGGAGCTTTGGAATGGTGGGATGAGATGATGGAGGTGATTCTTCGTCGGTATCATCAATGGCTTGAAGCTGGACCATTGGAGCGTTTGTCCATCGAGGTGCCGGAGGATGGTTCCTACAATCGGACGAGGGTAAGGCAGCGCATGGATTTGAGAGCGTCGTCCTTGTTGTTGACAGCCCTGCCAAGCAACTTGAAGGAGGAGCTGATATCGACACGCCAGTTGGCGGCTGGGGCAATCGTCTTTCGTGAACGTTTGAGGCGGTGGCGGAGACACCAGCTCCGGGCCTTGGAGCTAAATGTGTCATTGCCGGACGCAACACTGCTGATCCGTTCCCTCACCAAGACGGTCGGCTCGGTGCTTTCACAATCCCCACAAGCCGCATTCAGGATAAATTCCTTCAGAATGACCAACAAGCTGGACACTCAGCCCACGGAGGAGTCGGTGCTGAACTACTACACCCTGTTGCTTTCTGAAATGGAACTTCTGAGCTTGTCGCCGGAAGATGCTGGAGGATCGACGGTACCCGCAGTGAAGATGATGAATTCTGCAACCAAGCCAGGAGCATCGCCTTCGGGAGCAACTCTATCCGCAGGGCGTGGGGCACAGAAGGAGGTTGTCGTTTCGGCCGTGATTGCCCCCTCTTCACTCATGACTGGGCAGGTCTTGATGACAAAAGTTCTCGTTGCTGGATCTGTTCGGGAGTGGGACACCAAAAGGCAGTTTGTCCGTTCCGGCGCACAGAGGGTGGTGCGTTGGGGGGGAGTGGTTCCCCAGGTGTGGTGGAGACATCCAACAAGAATGGAAAAGGACAAAAGGGAAAAGGGAAAACAAAGGATTCTTCGGAGAAAGGAGATAAAGGAAAAGGAGGAAAGCCAAGTCCAAATACACCACCAAAGGTTCAGGCAGCTCAGAAGGAGGAGGAGAAGCCAACTACAGCGTCGACGAGATCTACGGATGGTAACGTGGCCAAGGACAAGGACGGTAAGACTCAGGAGATGAAGGGATCAGGATCGACCGGTGAGGCACCTTTGATGACGGAGGCGGTACAGCTTCTGAAGAAGTTGGCGGCATCCACGATCAACATGATGAGCATCAAGTCCTTGAAGATGAGCAGGGCGTTACTGGATTCAGGAGCTACGCATGCGCTGAGGATGGCAGTGTCAGAGGAAGAGCGGTTGTCTGGTCAGCCTACTAGAGTGGTGTTGGCGGATGGCGAAACAGACCAATCGAGGATGAAGAAAGGTACAAGGATGTTGTTGGTTCCATGGCAAGGAGCGGAGACTAGCTCGATGATCTTACCTATGCATGAGGTGAGTGCCGCGGGCCGCTTTCCCTAACCACTGAGGCTGTCTGTCCGATGCTGAAAGAGTAACCACAAAAAAAGGATGGTACCGGGTGAGTCCAAGGAGGGGGGCGCACCGCCATGGGCTATCCCCGCCGAAGACTGTAAAGGTAGCACGCTCAACCAATGAGAAAGGTCAACCAATGAGAAAATAATCCAGTAGGAAATGGGCTTGGGAGTAAAGGGAGGTGTATCATCTGTTAATGGAAATGAAGTGGAAAGGGGGCGCGCCGCCATGGCCGCTTTCCCAAACCACAGAGGCAGACTGGCATGATGCTGGAAGAGTAAGCAGGAAATAAAAACTGGTACCGTGTGAGACATGGCGGCGCGCCTCCCCTCCTCCTGGGACTAACAAGGTTTAAGTCCTTGATGAACGTCAGGATATCTTTCCGAGAAATCATAGACCTCTATCATTTCAACGCGAACTCCAACTTTCTGGCTTAATCTATGTTAATTGCCCTAGCATGTGTAGCTTATCTGGCCACCTCTGCATCACAATTTTTGCCTCCTGCAATGCATACGACAAGTGCCCTATTTAGAATTCACAGATTGCGCCTTGGTCACCGTCGCTATTACTACTTTGCTCTCCCATTCGGGGGTCCAACCTTCTCCACTTAGTGCATTTCACATATTGCCAGCCTTTCCAAAGGCTTTCTAGATTTGATGTTGCATGCAATGCACAACGACCCTATCATGATAGGTCGCGAGATAGACAGCAAAAATCACTTTCTAATATTGTATTCTATCGTCCTGCTTGAGGGGGAAAGCGGCCATGGCGGAGCGCCCCCCTCTCGCACCAACTAAACTTCTTCTCCACCATAAGGAGAACCCTCCAACTCTTGCTACCTCCTCCCGCCTGGGTCGGCCTGTCGCGCGGAATCCAGAAGTGATTCAGATCCAAAGTGATCTCCCTATCTTCTGGCTCCCCGCCGGTCGCCATGGAGGACCCAAAGCGGTCTACCCAATCCAAGTCTGTGAAAGAGAGCTAGGGCCCCACCAGTAAGGTCTCCTTTGGCCTTCTCGCGAAGTCCACTGGATACCTTGCTGTCTGGGTTCCTACTTCTCTTCCTCATTCTTGATGACGCTCACCTAGCTCAAATCCATCCCTGGATCTCTTCGCTTAGTCGGCTTACTGG
>OMLO01005765.1_pt1 | contig 10411 bp, 2 predicted proteins | sample 1674811 | NCBI WGS metagenome assembly OMLO01 (sample SAMN06265003, study PRJEB25207) | coral metagenome | isolation source: Coral host | place: Mexico:La Bocana,Puerto Morelos, Mexico | collected 2008-11-13
TTCCTCATGCGAGGTGAGAATAAATGAAAAAGAAATGACAAGTCGTCCAGCCTCGAGATTATTCCCTCTTGGCCTTTCGAACTTGGTATCTACGATGGCGTTCTTTCCATGCAGTGTCGACGTCAGCTCGGTCCAGTCCTGGATTTCGCAAAGAGATCTTCGATTGCTGCTGAGGTATTTGAGGGCCACCTCTATGATTTTCGTCTGTTGCGGCAAAATGTCGATAGAGAATGTTCATCAATTGTGTCTGGTCCGGCAGCTGTGGTCTCCACTGAAGTCCCGACTTGCCATGTTTTAACCCCAGCATCTTGACAGAATTGCAAAATTTGCGTCTCTTAGGCAATGGTGGCAACTTTAAAAGTCGAATCACCTGTGATAGACTTCGTTCAAAGCTGTATACTTGCACCCCATATGCAACCTCAATGTCGTTCACTTCAAGTCTTCGTGGTATGAATGGTCGTCCCGTTTCCGCCCCGTTGACAACTATTCCGCATTGTGTCGTTAACAAGAAGGACGTTGCAAGTTCGTACCAAGTGATGCCCGGATCGTCGTCTGTTGAATTTTCCGGGAACTTTAGCAATTTCCACCATTGATAGATTTGTGAGCAGTATTCCGTTCCCCATAGGCAGGTGTCCAAAAGCGTCGTAAAATTGTCCACTTCTGGAATTGCAAGAAACGTTTCGATTCTCCACTGTTGTAAATCTCTCAGCATCAGAGAGCTATTCCGGTGGCCCGAGGGCAAGTGGGATGTTTCTTGCATGTTGTACCAAGTGTCACGTGCACAATGTAAATCGTAAAGCAAATTGAAATGTTGTTGCAAGTGCTGTTGTAAAGTCTTCCCCGTTCGTTCGCCCAAACTGTAATTGTGTCTGTTTTCGTACCGCTGTCTGGCTGCTTTTGCCGCGACATCTGCAGCCATATTTCCAAGTTTACAAAAGCATTGCTCAGTTTCTTCTTCCGGCGAGAAGCTGTGAGCTTCCACTTTGTGCAATGTAAAAAGGTCAGTCTGCAAATATCGCCAAAATTCAGCAATGAGGTCGAAGTTGCGACACTTGTGTAGAGCGGTGAGGTCAGGGTATTTCTTTAATTTTACTGCCAAGTCAATAACATATTGTGAATCCGTAAAGATTTCGCATTTTATGTCACATCGTAGAATGGCTAACACTGCTTGCAGTTCTGCTCTAGGAATTGTTTGTGCACCTACACATTCACCTATCCCCAGAACTTTGAAAGTGCTTGGAATGGTTTTTGTTTGAAGATATTGTTTCACAATGGTTACTTTATCTTCACTGGTACAACTTGGATGACATACCACTGCTGCGGATGCTATGGTTTTGCCTTCGGAGTCGACTGCTGTGCACGATCCATCAGTAAAGATGAGAATTGGCTGGTCCGGGATTGAAGCTTGTTGCATTTGTTGCAAAACTTCTGTATCTATCTGTATGAGTGGTCTGCTTTGGAAAAACACCCAATCAAATTCAAAAGAAGTGCTTTCCCATGCTACCGGCAAATGATGGTAGCACTCATCATGCTCTCTCAAGAAGTTGATTATCTCTGGGTATTTTTGTCGTGTTGCATTGGTTTCAAAGCATTCCAGTAGTCTGTGGGTTTCACTATCAGGTTGTCCACATAATTGGCAAGCGTCTGTTAGATCTGTGAAGTGTTTCTTTTGATCATTCATCATACAAGAACCGGTCAAGTGATAAGATCCAATCCGTTTTTGAAATTCTGGTAGTTTGGTGAAAGCTTGAAGTGTGAGTTTCCTATTAATGGCGGGAAAATTTCTCCAAGCTGGCCTTTGAATTCCAACCTGCATGATATGCTTCATCCAAGATTTTTCCAGAAATTGCTCTATTGTTGGGATTGCATCTGTAAGAATGTGAAAAGAAACCACTGTATCCGTTAACAAAACTCCTTGAGCTGTTAGACTCCAACCTATTCTTGCCAGGTTATATGCAAGGGCACCTGCAGGTCCATAGACGTCGGTATGTTTTCTCGAATGTTTAGCAACATGTTGACAAAACACCTTTTGATCGGCTGTTGTCATGTGCCACATCAAATGTCGAGTTGCCCGTAGAGATTCAAGAATGATATACAACTCCGGATCACGTGTATGTTTTGAAAGCAACATTGTCGCTAAAAAAGGATTGGTAGTTTTCCGGTTCGGTATCAAACTTTTTGCAATGGCTGTTCGGCATGTCTGCAACCAACTCTGTCCTACTGCATAACACTCGGTGGCATACATTGCTTTGATTAGCGCCCAGTTTGCAATTTTGCATTTATCATCCATGTTGATGGGTAGCTTTTGCAATTTTTTCCATCTTTTCATTGCCTCAACGGTTCTCTCTTTCTGCGTATGTCTATTTTGAACTCTGTTATAATGCATGGTATAACCTAGTTCTCTGGCTGAAGTTACAACACGAATGTCTGCTTGTGGAATGGCATCAGTGATGATTTGTTTCCAAGCTTTTTTGATAACTGAACGTGTACACCATATCCAAGTCTTATTCCAGTCAATTTGCAGTTTTATTGCGGCAAGAAAACGAATGGTGCATTGTATGGTGTTTACATTGGAGTCTGTGTCTTGGCTCCTCCAGTTCCAGTTATCTGCAAAAGCTGTTGGGAGTGTGGATCCTACTGATGCTAGTGTTGCCCAGATGTAACTCAACCCTAGACACGCTAGGATAGACCAGCAATCACCTTCAGGACATCCAGTGGTTGTGAGATCACCTTCCCACAATTGTTCGTGGATTTTCCAATATCTTTTTGTACGATGCAGGCTTTTGGACCATGTCTTTATCCATGTCTTAGGTATGCCGATTTTCTCCATTGCCAGTGTGGCAGGCAGCCTCGCAATGGCATTAAAGCATTTGACTATGTCAAGTGTCACCCCTTCCCAGTGAACAACAGTTCCCGGATGTAGATGCAGCTGTTCAAAGGCAAATTGCTGTTTAAGCATAGCTAGTTGCATAGATCTTCCAGGTATAAAGCCTATTATCGATTCTGGTAGTGTATGTTGCAGTTGCTTCAACAATATTTTTGAGGACACTTTTGACCACAATCTATATAGCATGCCAAGTAATGTAATGGGTCGTGTTTGTGCAGGTTTTTCTGGATCTTCAACTTTTCCCATTGGAATAGTAATTACTTGCATATCTTGTTGCCCGAATGCATGTCCCTCATGGGAAACGAAAATATCTGCAAGTTCCTTGATAATGCCAGCAGGTAAAAGTTTAATTTCGTCCATGTACCATCCATCTACTCCTCTTGCACTGGTTGATTTGCTGTTTTTTATGACATCATGCCAAACCGCATAATCACTAAGATCTAACGAAAGCGTTGGCAATGTGCTGACTGCATTCATTGACGAAATGAAATTGTTCCATTGTGCTTCATCTTCAGTTTCAAGTTTAGTATCTCTTTGCCAAAAACTATTCCAGTATTGCGTGAGATCCTGTGCAATTTTTTCTGGTTCCATGCAAATAGTTTTTTGTTTGAGAGTTCCTTGTTCTGGTAAGTCACAATCTGCATCTATAATCATTACATCAACAATGCGTCCTTGTATATCAACGAACTGCACTTCTTGTTCCCCACATGTTGCTTTGCCTTGGAAGTTGAAGGGAACCTCCTCTTGAAATTCCAATGTGGCTAGTCCTCCATGTGAACAAACCAATGTGAATGGCAATTCGTGGTATCTTTCAGTTTGATAGAGATTTGGATTACTTGGTCCCTTTGTTTCCTTGGCAGCTTGTTGCAGTCCTTTGCTGGTAGCATCTTGATGTCGGACATACTTTTGAAGTTTATTCCTCACAGATTTTTCTTCAGCTGCTGTTATATCACAATGGTGACGAAGCAATTGAATGGTTATCATGAGGAAAGATTCATCTGGTAAAGACAGTGGAAAATATCCTATTTCTGGAAAGTTGATGCACCAGGTTGGAAAACCTTGTTTAAAACCTTTGGCTGTGGTTATCGCATGCCACTCCTGTTGGAGCTGTTGTTGCGTATGTGTCCAAATGATTTCAAGGTGCTGCAATTTTCTAACTCTATTCAAGAAACTCTGGAGTCTTCTCAATTGTCTTACCCAATGTCTTAGTTTAAAAGATGCCGTTTCTATAGGTGGGTCATACTGTCCGTCACATGCTTTTGCAATATTAGTGATGGGTTTTTGCACAATTTTTCTGGTTTGATTTCGTCCTTTCGCCTTGGACGGTAACATCTTCTGCGGAAATTTTTCAGGGTTCCATGCATGTTGTGTTCTGATGGCCCAATCTACTGCTTCTTCGCAAGTCGTAGCCCATAGTTTCAGAGCATCCGACAACGAGTCTTCAGTATGGCGCGGTTTTGGTGGTATCCAATTTTTTAGGAATGCAGTTTCAATCAAGTCCTGGTCTGGTTCATATGGGATCCAACTGCTGGGCAACTTCCAATTTTGTGTCATCGGTTGTTGCATTGGCAACCCAAGGTGAAAAACAATGGGATCATGATCGGGTACTACTTTTGTTTTGTTAACTTCTATATGTTGCACATAAGGTATCAATTTTGGATGTACAATAGCTTGATCAGGTCTAGTAGCTTCACGACATGTAAATGGCATATCATTTCCATATTTTTTGAAGTAAAGCTGATCCATGGTTTGGTATCCTTCCTGAAGTAGCCACTGCGACGAAGAAAGTTCAAGGAATGGCACGTTAAGATCTCCAACGATAAGAGAAGGCAATCTGGTTTGTTCTGCTTGATTGATGGCTTCAATTAATAGTTGGTTTGTTTTTTGTTTGGCTTCCTTTTGGCATTGTGGGTATCCATAAATGGTAATCACCAGTATTGGCCATTTACCACATTGCACTATTGCTGATACTATACGAGTTCCCTCAATGCCTGCTGTGAGTTCTACTCTCGCTTTTCGGATTGGCAAAATGCTATGTATGGAAGTCCCACTTGCCTGTCCTCTTCTTGCTTCGTCTTCCTTGAATGTCCAGTTGTGTGCTGCCACGGGTTGGCTCCAGATCGATTTGAAACCAAATTTTCGCCACGTTTGTGAAGATTCCATCTGTACCGATTTGGTTGCACTATTTTCGGACAATGATATCACATGTGCATTCAATGTGCAAATATCTTGAGTTTTGCCCAGTATAGCTGTTGGGTTTATAATGGCAAAACGAAATGTTTCCGGTCCTGGATTGGCTGCTTCTCCAACTCTGGTTGCCCAAAATGGGTCTTTACGCCTATGAATTCTTGGAACAAGAGAAAAGGTTATTCCCTCTCCTATTGGGGTGTTACCACTTGAATGATTATCACACTCCTTATGGATATAACACCACAGGTTCTGTACACGAAAAGGTTCACAAAGTTTTGGTGCTTCAGAGATCCTATTGCCAGCAAAGTTTTTTACCCATCTAATGTCCCCAAGCCCTCTCGGTTGAACAGTTTCTGTTGTCTGATGGAAACAGCTTGTCAGGAACTGCTTTTTGAAATGGCTCCTACATTTGTTCAAACTTGTTGGCACTGTCTGCTGCAATAACGAAAACATGGTGTATCCTGCTGTCGTTTCACTCAAGTTACTGGCCAAAGTTGACAGTATTATCCCCTTTGAATGTTCTAACGAAAGCAATTTTTGCAAAAACGTGCTGTTTTGAGGCATTCTTCGATGTCCCAAATTCTTGGCTCTACCTTGTGATCAGTCATCCATACTTCCCCCATCATGCTCAGCTTTTCGCTTATCACGACGAAGTAGAAGGTTCTTGATTTCATCCATTGATGATGCAATCTGGCTATCCTGACGCTGCATGGCCTGTGTGAGGGTATGTTCAAAATCGGCTCGCAACGATGTGAATGCATTCTTGGTATCTTGATGTTGTTGATGAATTCTGTCTTCAAGGGCCGTGAATCTTTGCTGATTTTCAGTCCTCGTCTGCGTGCTGGTCTCACGAAGTTGTTCGACATGTTTCTCAAGCTCATCAAGTCTTTTCTCATGGTGTTGAAAGTACTGTGATGTTGGTCCAACAGTCTGTCCCACAGTCTTTCCTTCATCTCTCTTTTGGTATGATGTCCAAGGATCAAGAAAAGGATCGCCAGAACGAAAAACCGTCGATGTCCTCGGTCCTGTGCTTGCTGATGCTTCCATGTTGCCTTGACTTTTTGGCCCTGCAACCAAACCAATAGGTGCTTCATTGTGTCGTGGCTTCAGCATCCTGACCAGCAAAGGGTGGTCATTGAATGCCAAAATGCCTTCAGGTGGTGCAACTAACGAACTGATAACCCAGGCTTTGGGACCTAATGGTCGAATTGCATGGGCGTCCCACTTGATGTTGGCCAGCCACTCGTTTAGGATCTCTTTGTCAACCCCGAATGGCAGTGGCTGAACTTTCCATGTTTTTCCTTCTGGGATTACTTCAGGTAATGGGACATCTGGTTTGATGGCTGCCCACAACTCAGCAAAGACATTCGCTTCAACACGAATACCTGTTGATTTTCGACCTTTGATATATCCTGCAGTGGCCGGATGCGTAACAAACTTGGCTTCCAAAGTGGATTTCGGGATGTCTGTCCAAATTGGCTTCCACTTGGTGGCAGGTTTACCTCCAGCTTCTTTCGGGGTAACAAACAGGTTGTTATATCCCGATCTTCGCAACAATTTTCGCACGTCTTGTAGCCAAACTTCGGAATGGAACTGGACCGAAGTGGCATCTTCAGGTGCACAAGGTTTGTCACCTTTTCTGAATGCACGACCGTATGGTGTTCGGATGCAATGCTGTTGCCCATCTGGTTCGAGAATGTGCTTGGCAAAACGGACCGGACTGGTGATGATTTGTTTCCAATCAGCTGATGTGAAATCTTCTTTCCACATTGTGAAGGCACACAACTGAATGTCTCTTGTTTGAATGTGACTGTCTTGTGATGCAGTAGTGACAAATTGTTCTCCTAACTGCACGAGAAAACCCCCAATTAGAACCTGGATGCCTTCTTGGTTGAATGCAGGGGCTACGATCTTTGAAGTTCTTTTGCTTTCTTCAAGTTCAATATCTCCAACAACAAAGATTGCGATTGGTTCTGGCATGAGGACATTGTCATGTTTCAACCATTTCTCTGCATCAATAGGATTAAGCATCGTCACCCCTGAGGCACATGGGCTGAAAACTGAATTGACACTCAGCTGGTGGCCTTGTTCATCACGGAAAAAACCTGGTTGCAACGAATACTGCGTGAGGTCGAGATTGCGCAGTGCTTTTGTCTGTTTGTCCTGGTGTGTCTTCTGTGCTTTGTGTTGTCTTTTGATCACTTGATCCTTGTTTTTCTTTGTTTCAATACCACAGTCTTGGCAAAACTTCAAGAAATGTTCAACTTTGGTTTCGGAATCTTCCATGTAGATCAATTTTGTCAATCTAGGAATTCCAATTTGTGTTGTGATTTCTTGTACTGCATGAGGTACTTCTTGCAACTGAAGTCCAGCATTGAGACACATGTTTGCCAAACTTGTCATAACACTTTGTTTATGTTCTTGCTTACTTCCACCTCCACCAAAAATTGGCATGGTGATATGTGCAACAACTTCTTTTTGATTTTCTTTGATCTTGAAAGGGAGATCTTTTCCCATCATCGCATCTGCTACTCTTTTGCCTGCTGCAACAATGCTCGGTGTTAGGCCATGGCTTCTCAACGAAAACGAATGCTTCAGACATGGCATGATCAAAGCAAACGAAAAATTGTCATTGATTTGAAGCTCAGTGAGATGCCTTCCATCAATTTTCAGTCGAACAAAGATGTCTCCGTCTGTTTGCTGTATACTTGCACATGCAGTTTGGAAAAGACGAAGTGCAACAATTCTTGGCAACAAATGTGATGGTGTTGCAAATCCTGTGCCTGTTGGTGCAAAAATTATTCTCCATTCTTGCTGTTCGATGATCTGCACACACAGCTTCCTATGATGTTTCTGCTGCCATTCTTCATTACATGCTGCCATCCAGAGTTGCACAATGGCACTGATATGCTCATAGGTCCCATAGAATGCAATCACCATGTTGTCTGCTCTCGGTAGCATGTAGGTTTCTACTCTAACTTCTTCCATTGCATAGAAGAGGACTTCGGTCAATGTTGGTGCTTGGATTTTGGGAAGGAAGTTCGCAACTCGCATGTGGCAATCTGGTTTGAAGTTGTTTGGCACTAATCCAATATCATCATAGAGGAACTCTTTGAGAAATGGAAATTTGGCCACCATTTGTTCCCAACTGCAACCATACGAAAGTTCGAGTGCAATGGTGTTAGGATTTTCATCACTGTGTTTCTGTGTCATCCGATTATCCACATCATCCACAAGAAGAATGTATGGTTCATCTATGACAAGTCCCTGCAATTGGCAATTGGCATCAATGTATGGAACAAGTACCATATCATGGATCTTTTGGTCGTAGTCATGGCATCTTCCTTTTGTTGCATTTTGTTCAATTGGGGGGATGAATCTTGCTCCCCAGATTTGTAACAATGGTCCCAATGAGATGTCATGGTGTACTCGTAGTTGTCCATAGGTGTGTGGTACTGCATCAACAGTAACAGTAACATGACACTCTTTCTGTTCTTCTTCTTCGTGGGTTTCATCCTCTGACATGTTCATATATGGATCCCATTGGATTACATGTTCATTGTCTGACTTGTCAATTCCATGTATTTCCAATTCTTCAAGTGCAAGATCATACGGAATTGTGGGAGAGATTTGGATCTCTTCAAAAGGAGCTGCTGCACACGACGACTGCAATGGCTGACAGCCATGGACTGGATGGAAGTAAACATTCTTTTGCCATGTAGGATTTGGGTTTCCTTCCCACTTCATGGTTTGTGCCAACCAGTGCAACTGTTGCTGATTGTTTTTATTTCCTTCATTGTTGCCTACATACCATGCATATCTGTCTTTGACCAATGACACAAAAGATGCTTTTAGACGCTGCTCTTCAATCAGTTGAAAGATGGTATCCAACTGAAGTGGTTGCGATTGTGGAAATTCATAGTTCATCAGGTTGCCAATCATCAAAACCGCATGGTGTATGACAATGGAATTGCCTAATGCATGCCACGAAGTTTCTTGGGGGGCCAACATCACGAAATCATGCAGTTGCATATGCAATAGTGCAACTTCTGCAGGTTGATACCATCTATATGACATATGCTCTGCCGCAAAGAAACCATGGAGTCCTTTACTTCGTAGAAAATCTTCTGGTAATTCATGGTGTTTTCCATAGGATGCCATGAAGACCGGTGTTTTCATACAAATTTGTGGTACTCTGTATCTGTGCATGTTTGTGCAGGCATAGCTAGGTGCTCCTACAGGCAATAGTTCCGGATTCATATACAATGCACGTAGTTTTGATGACAAACTGAAATCTACAAACTCCTCTTGTGTGGTAGGGAGCCATGCATTCCATGTCATAGGGGAAGATTTCGTTTGACGTCCCCATGATTGCCAGTGAATTGGGTGTGAATCTTCTTCAAATCGTTCTAAAAGTGCTAACCATCTACACCTTCTTGTTGGTAATCTATCTGCTGCATCATATATGCCTTGGTGTACCACACGATATCCACAATGCTTGATGATTTTCATTGCCAGTGGGTATTCACGATGATTTGGGAATCCTTGTACATTTTCCAACATGATAGTTTTGGGACGGAAAATTCTTGCTTGCATCATTCCATGTAGAAAAACTTGTCCGTTTCCATCCCCAAATCCTTTGGCGTGTGCACTTGTGGTCCAACTCTGGCACGGAAAGCTGAAACACCATCGGTCAGGTCTGACAATGGCGACTGCTTGTTTCCATCCGTTACTCATGATGGATGCATTGATGGTCGAATGCATTTTGTTACGAAGGAAAAATCATCTGGGATCTTTTCGTCCGGCAGCAATGCTGTTTGGTGATTTACTGCATGCATCGTACACATCGGGAGGTCATGATCTATTCCTATGCAATAGTGATAAGGCATTCCATGTTGTTCCATGATTTTGAAACCATATTGCCATCCTCCATAACCTCCACAGCATAGGTCGAGCATCCAAAAATTTGTAGTGACGTTTCCCCATGGAATAATGATTGAATGCGTTTTGATCTGTGCATACAAATCATATTCTTTCATGCTTCCTCGTGGTGCTTGAAGTTCAACGTCAAAAAGCAACACCTTGGATTGTGAAAAGATTTCTTCATAGATAGTTTCTGGGCAGTCAAAGAAGACATGTCGATCTGTCACCTTTTCTGTTGGAAGCTCACCATCCCAATTTCGTAGATTGTTTAATGGAGGCTCAAAAATTGTGGCACTGATCATTTCGTCAACCTTTCGTAGATTGCCCACCAAAATATTGCATTTTGTTGCTGCGAAAATGTCAACACCAGAAGATATATCATATGCTGCTATCACTTGTGCAATTGCAGAA
>OMLO01005766.1_pt1 | contig 10410 bp, 6 predicted proteins | sample 1674811 | NCBI WGS metagenome assembly OMLO01 (sample SAMN06265003, study PRJEB25207) | coral metagenome | isolation source: Coral host | place: Mexico:La Bocana,Puerto Morelos, Mexico | collected 2008-11-13
GCCTATAAAGAGAAGATTCAGTCGAAAACTCCTTAAAACACCATTGCATAAACAAAGAATAAATCAGTCGACTGACAGTTTTGTTCTGTGAACAGTTTAGTTTGACATTTTCGTGCCGTACAGTAATGAAGATAGTCAGCACAGAATTATTGCTGACCATTGCTATCCTTTTGGCTCTCAGCAATGAATCATTTACACAGATTTTTCCAATTAATGTTTTTTTTAACAGGTGCTAAATTCAAACGAAACGATGTATTGCAGCAGATTGAAGGGCCTGGAAAATTGAACAAGCCGATCTCCTATTGGACTTAAAAACGTGAAACGTAAATTCGACGCCGCATTTGACATGTAGAATTCAGTTACGATGGGCGTGCAGGATACACTTTTTGGAAACTGTATAAAAGCGTATGTCAGGGGCCGATGGATTAAATTAGCAATTTCTGTACGAGCGAACCAAAAGGGCACGTACCGTCGAGTTGGCTATCATCGCCATATGCAACAAGCACGAATGGAAAAATTTATTTTATCATTATAGAAAGATAAAATAAAATAAAATAAAAAGAAAAAAGTCCCCAAACATCATACGTACGCTTACCATATTTGCTGAGCAAGGTATCATTATTAAAAATACCATGATGGCTAGGGTAACGAAAAGACAGTTTTAATACATTATCCAATTATCAATAATTAATGATATTTTCCACTTTTACCGTTAATTTGCATAGTGTGCACCTGCACTCATACTAGTAAATTTTCCTGTCGAACACATGAACTGTTCTTTTCAGAGATGGTAGGACTTCTTGTTGTCATTTTTAAATTGGACCTGATGCTCTATGGTTGAGTTCGTCAGGTCAGGTTTGCACAGGCGACGTGACGACATAAGTGACATAACGACATAGCTTACTATTCGCGATAGTCCCTTCTACGCTTGTTGAATAATTAAGAGATGAAGAAATGCGACCGCGCTTGAGTTAGCTGGAAGTGTAAAAGGATTAGGTAAAGGGAAGGACGGGAAACGAGAAGCGCAGTAGCGTGGAAAAGCAGGCGAAAAAAAGAGACAACATGTTGCAGCTACTAACAACTATAGGAATCATACACGAACTAGACTGAAATGAGATGCAGGGAACATGGCTGAATAACATCTGCACATGAGGGAGATCTTATGACTCGCGTTGCCACGAACGGCCTGAACACCATAACAAGCCTCAAAAAATGGCGGCGTTTTAAACATTTTCGTATAGCGCCCGGTTTATGGTAAAAAAAAGTGCCGTCAAATTTAAAACGGTCGAAAGAAATTTTTACCTTAGTTCCCCCGATCATTGGCCGGCACATACTTTTCTGTAAACTGGAGCTTCAAGATTGAACAACCGGTGAAAACAGCGCGTAAACACGATTTAATTCGTCCACAATTTAAATCGTCCACAAACCAAGCAATGGCCTCGTCAAACCACCCAAGTGTGCTTGTGCTGATGCCTGGTGAAAAACAGCCTTTAGGGACTTCTGCGAGTGGAATACTATTCGTGACAATTCCTTTCACGCTCGCTGAATAAGAGATGGAGAAAATTCCCCGCGCCCAAAAGTTGAACGTGTCAGTTAAGACCCAAAAACAACTCAAAAGCGAAACCCAACCCTAGCTACCCAAAACAAAAGACAAAGGGCTATGCAAACAGTAAGGGAAGAGGGTTAATAAAATATCTAAATGTTGCCAGCTATTCAGTAGTAAAACAGGTTAAAATACTGGGAATAAAGACACCCGATTAAGGAGAAACAAAAAGGCAGAGAGATAGCAGCCTGGGCGCCAGTAATGCTACTGCGGGCATAACACACTCTCTTTAAGGCTTCCATGGGAAAAGGGGAAACGAGTCCAAGATAATTGCACAAGTTACAAGAACATAGGTGAACGAACTAAAAAAACAACAACAACAAGGAGAACATTTTACTGAATATTACAAACCAAGAAAACACGCTTGTAACAATTACACCGAGCCAAAGAAATAGTACTGCACATTCCGCGGAGCCAAACTGAGCAACCGCAACAAAAACATCACTGAATAGTACAAAAAATAATAAGCGTTCAACTATAAAAGGGAGTCCAGGGAAAAGCATTGCACAAACCGGTGCTTGTGAGGCAAAGCACGTATAAAATAATAAACCGTTCTGGAACTTCAGTCACAGTAAAAGTGTGAATATACTTAAAGGGTGCATGGAAGGGAAAACCATGGATAACAGCCAGGTAACGGAATAAACTGTGTAAAACGTTACCGTTATTGAAACAAGGCTGATAACTGCGTAGAAATTTTAACGGGATAACGACATGATAGAGCCAAGAATTGACTGAATTGACTGAACTGAACTGTTTCGACCTGGTTGGGTATCATCAGCACTGTGTAGCAGCAAAGAGTAAAGCAACAAGCTGGTTTTTATCGATCGTCTACTAAATGCACATGATTTCTATATAGTTAACAACCCGCTTACTTCATTGCGTCTCTATTTTTGGCTGGTCAGGTCTTTTACAGTTCCCATGTATACCGACAGCATTTTCGTTTGTTGTCCTTACGTTATTGTATTTGTCACTATTGAGCAACTGAGGTGATAAAATTACTGCAATTTTTTATGTTACGTAGTCCCAGCAACCTGATGTATTCCTTACGGAATACTTTGTTCATAATCCCATACACCAGGGGATTTATACAAGAACTTGCGAGACCGCAAGTCGAATACAACAAATAGACCCCACGTGGAAGGGCCCAACCACCAAGAGCCATGTCCACCAAATCTGTTATCATAACCGGAGTCCAACAAATGGCATATGCCAGCACGGTTACTAATAAAGTTCTTGTTAACTTGACTTCTTGTGTTGTCATTCTGAGAGGGTCGCTGGTTGACCCTTGTAGAGTTTGAACGCGTTTTTTGTTGGCTCTCAAAGCTAGGAACACTTTCATGTAGAAGTGCTGGACAACAATCGAAGGCAGGACAAGATAAATGATGCCGACGTTCGCTAGCAATGTAAACTCGACGAAACAAATCCCCTTGCCAGGATGAAACGTATACACACCACCATTTGCGACGTAAGGAAGTTGAACCGTGGAGGCAGCCAGCCACACAAGAAGTGCTATTAATTTTGTACGCTTCACGCTGAATATGGTTCGGTGCCTTACCGGATGAGAGATACGGAAATGACGATCAAGTGCCATTATGGCCATTGTTTGTACCGACGCGCTGCAGAGAAAGGGCACAGCATAGCCAGTGATTTGACAAAGATAAAACCCGCCAAGCCATCGTCCAGTGATCATGGCGGAAAACGTTATTGGGAATTCGAAGAGCAACAGGACAATGTCTGAGATCGCTAGTGAAGTGATCAATATTCCAGCTGCATTTCGAAGCCTAGGTGTCTTGTAAACAACCACAAGAACAAGCACATTGCCGGGCACCGCCACAAGGAAAATTAATAAGGCGATTGAAGATTCCAGAACGATGGTGGAAGTACTTCTTGACTTGAGAAGGTGCGCAAGGCGTTCAGGGCCGGATGAACTCTGATTCATCGCTAAATCGAGGCCAGTTTGGTTGTGTGGCTCTTGAAGTGTTCGTTTTAAAAATTACTTGCTTTGCTTTTAACTGATATGACAATACGTCTTATTTTATTCGAGTAAACAGATTTCAAATTAGTCACGGCAGAAACGGACAGATCTGAAATTAATTTTACCAAGAAATTGTGCCAATAATTGGTGAAGCATCCAAAACAAAAGCAATTCAACAAAGCAATGGCTAAGCGGCCTTTAACAAAGAGGTTAGACTGTAGGGACACTCTAAAATTATCATGGCATTGCGAAAGGTGTCTCTTCTTTTAATCAAGATAAACTGGCAGTTTGTCATAATCACGTCACGTTGCTAAAAGTTGTATTGTGTACATATTTTCTTAGTATATTCTCATACGAATGTCTCGCAGGAATATTGTCATAATCAATGTAAACATAAAAATGAAAAAAGAAATTACTTAGTTAAAGGCAAATTGGAGAATTTTGCAAATTAGACCCACATGGTGTATGAAAAATTAAGGGACCAATCGATTCTCTGCTCGAAACAGGTGCTGTAAAAACAATTATATGACATGGTTTTAAATTTTTCATACTTAGGGTCACTTTTTAAGGCACTAATGAAGAATGTTTTGTTTTCAGGAAGGTTATAGTACTAACTGATTCGAAAGCAGAATGAATCTTGTAAATTCATTCGTTATAGCGTCAATACGGGCGCCGAGTAATTTTCTCTCGATAGTTTTTCTGTCATATCTGGCTAGATTTTGATCCTTTTGTCATTCCACAGAGTAATTTAAGAAGATTTGCTTTTCCCTAATTTGGAAATGTTCAAAAAACACCTGCAGCAGTAAAAATCTCTCGCTTTGGACAATTACGTTGAAAGGCAATGCCTACAGCTCAGTGTTTCGAGTAAGGTTGTTCTCACAAATAAAAATTTCTTCCTGTAAATAGAATTTTTGTGTCTGCTCTCCCTGCATTCTCGTTATAGCAGAATCAAGTTGCATTGTTCTGGCCGGGATAGGAGCAGTGATAGTTGTTTTAAACCCCCTCTGAGGTGTAAATATTTATCATTAAAGTTATGTAAATCGTTAATCATTAAAATTTTAATGTTTCAATAAAGGCGGCTATGGACCTTTTTCGCCCATAGCCATATTTGTCCAATAATTTGCTGTGCTCAATTGTTCCCCAATAAAAAGAGCTCAGTCAGAGCAGAAGTGGGGCTCGGCTGCTATTTTTGGGGGCTGGAAGGCATAAAGGCGTACTCCGGGCAATGCGGAAAGATCCTTAAGATAGTCAGAGTAGTTTACCGCTGGTCAATCCAAGTTCGAGTTCACGCGTGTTTCAGAACGATAAGATATATGCCGATCTATGATGTCAAAAACTTGTGTTCTCTTTGTCCTTTTGCCTGTTAAAAACATGGCCTTTGCCATAGCATTTGACAACTGCATGGTGGGCTAGCAAAGCTCCGATCACTATGTGTGATTATTTGTCTGGCTGTCTTTTTTTTTAAGAATCCAAGTCACGCAGAATATATCAATGCAGTTAAGTCGGATTGTTCGTTATCCCGGTATTCTAAATTCCCCAGTCATTGCCATCTTTTCTTAGTTAATCCTCATCCGTCTTCGATGTTTTCTAATCTCAGTACTAAATCTAGCTACTTTCTGTCCTTTGCTGTAGGCCCGGGGAGGGGGGGATCCCCTTACAAGGTTTATAAAAGTACGTGCGGCCTTTCAGCCGTTTTGGTCATAAATAGGGTATCGATTTTCGCTATTTTGGTCATAAACAGGGTATGGTTTTTGCGCCTTTGTCTTGAACTCGGTATGTTCTTTTTCATCATAAACGATAAGATCATCAGTCAAAGTCCTTCAAAAATTATGTTAAGGGTAAATGTGCCAGCCGCAACGGTGATAATTAGTACATCAAATTTTTGGTTAGGTCATAAATAGGGTAGGAAAAATCGCAGATTTTGGTCATAAATAGGGTAAGGGCTTTGGGAAGCGGGTCTCACACCCTGACCCTATTTCTCTGGGAGTACCTCCCCCGGGGCTGCTGGGGTTATTTTCAAGACTGCAATAACTAACACTCTACTATTTACATAAGTTTGTCATCTGTCAGCTTGGATTTTGTGATGTAAGATAAAGCGTTGTTCTTTTGACTGAGAAATTTTCAGTCAACCAGTGGAACATTCAAAGCATCAAATATTTGGTCACGTATGCCTGACTTTCAGCACGCATTTTACGTGGAGCTCCCCTCGATGTTGAGAGATTATCGTGTTCATTGAACACAGTATCCTTTGAGATAGCTAGTGGACTCCAAAATAATGGTCTATCGAGTTGCGTGAGTACTGCGTCATTTTGTCCCAAAATTGGCCTTTTTTTCTGGCTGATTTTGAGTGTAATTTGTTCTGAAAAACAAAAAAACAGTTTCAAATGAACGGATATGAGCCTCTTACATAAAATTGTTGGCGGAAATCCGATAACAAAGCTCCTCTTAGAATGAAGTACATTCAGATAACATTTGCTCCTGAACGAGCGCCGCTTCTCTAATCTGACGGATATCTCAGGCCAGGAGACTATGACGTACATGCGGTGCCTCACTTAAAAGCCTTGGAGAATTTTCGAAGATTTTGACAACTATTGGATATCTTAACTTTCGAAAAGAGATCTTCGGAAAACTTCGGACCTCTTTGGTCACATCGAGTGACAGTCAGGAGACGTTTTAAGATTTTGTGGACTAACTTCGGAAATCTCCGTTGGAAACGACTTAGCACGTTCATCACCCGAAAGCTCTCGTCTTTGACCTCGTTTGCCTCACTCATTTTTTAGTCCATCTCCTGTAAATTGAGTCAAGGCAAATATTTCAAAACTTGTGATATCGATAATAAGCCTGCTGGTGCAATATTTGGCAGTTTGAGGAGGAAATTAGGGCGAACTTGATAAACATTGATTTCTCTCTTCCTCGGCAGCAAAACATGGGAACAAGGATCATTTCCCGCGTGTTAATCGTGCGTGACTAAGCTGTGCGTGCTGGTTAATCTGTCGTACTACAGATAAGAATATCCAGTTCTTAGATTTGATCTTTATTAGAACAGTTGATCACGCGAAGAACGCACGGCTTGGTGAGTAGCAGTGACTTTTGCACTTTTGTTTTTGCACGATCTTGCCACAGAACTTGCTTCATTTAATCATAAGACAGTGCTATTCATGTACACCTTTTCAATTTGTTGTTTGGTGTACGTGTTTGAAAACCGAATCATCGAAATAGTTTCAGTTGGTTTTCTTTATAAACACCTCCTGTTTTAGGATCGAGTATAAGCGCCTTCACGGTCAATTAACTATCCGTACATTATTCTATTTGTCCCCTTTTGTTTTCTGCTATAGTTTTGTATTATGTTATCAACAAAGAGTGAACCTCATTCGAGAATCCAAATACCCTTCTTCACATAATCAGTCTGTTTTTTCAGTTACGTTTCTCTTCATTTCAATACCATTAAGCCCATACACCTAATTGATCATTGATCCCGTCATTTGTGTTGATGATATCTCCTATCTCCTGATTCAGTGGGCCCCTTACATGAGAAATGATGGCGGAAATGTGATAACACAGAATCGCTTAGAAGTACTGTACCCTCAAAATGCCAAATCCCATTTGAATTTTGTATTGTTCTTTCTTTGCTATAATCTACCGGTATTTTAATCAGAGACCTTCAAGCAAACAGTTTCTGTAATGCTAGCAGACTTTTTTCTCCAACAGAAGGAATAGTCTTGGAGAAACCGGCAAGTTACTTATATTAGCACTTGGGAAATAAAGTGGTTTTTGTGGTCGTTTTTTTTTCTGGAGTCGCAAAGGAGAGGATCCGGTGTCGAAGGTGATTAATAAGTAGTCCCGAAAATGCTTCCTTTCCTCCGGCGAATGTTAATTATGCCCATTAGTGTTACAAACGTAGCGTCCGGAATAGCTGTCTGCAAAGCAATAACACTGATGCTTGTATAATAATAGAACTCATTTTTCAAAATTGCCAAATGGCAGCTGTGACGTCAGGCATGTATTAGGCGCTGGCCACCAGTTACAAAATTATCTTGCAGTCTTAATTAACAGCTCGATAGACCACATAGGCCACACAGTGGTTACGAACACGGGAATTGTTCCAGTTGTTGGCGTCACAGTGGCGGTGGTGTTAATTAAACAACTTTAGTGCATAATATTACCATGAACAACGTTTTACCATGACTGACGTTACATTAGTTTGTTACTAAAGCTGTTGCCATTAATCCCATGAACAGAATCCTCTTTACAAAAAAAAAAAATTATATCCGTTGCCATTGGCTGCGGGAGCTTCTTCATAATCCCTGTTAGTCATTAGAGTAGCAAACAGACCTTTATTCTGAAAATGATTCAGCTGTGATATCTCATTTGGAAATGCATTGTTTTTGCTCAGCATATGTTTTAGTCGTTGTCGACTCCAGCCGTAGATTCGGTTTTTATTTTCTTCAGAACGTGCAGTTATTTGGGCTGGCAGATGGATAACCATTCTAGCCATAACTGCTAGTTTTATGTCGCCATATCTGTTAACTATTTATAAATTGTTATCTTCACAAATGAAAACAACATCACTTTTTTTCTCGTGTTTCCGCCACATTGAAAGGATTTTTAGGTTTTACCCGACAAGAATTCAAACCGCTGGAAATAGAAGAACACGTCATGTCTTGTATGTCTGGAAATAACACAGGTGAGAATTTTACCTGAATTAATTCTATTTTGTTTCAAGTCCGTCTTTCAAAACACTTTTTACCCCAAAAAGCTTTTGTATGATTTTATATTAAAATGTTGTCCAGAATGATTCTACTTTATTTGAAAGCGTTGGTATAAAAACTCTTCATAACGCCCCAATATTAGTAGCAAACGACCCAAGGAGTAAGGACTAGTTGTCTGACTTACGTGGTAACAACACAGGTCAGAATTCTCACTGATGTAAATGCACTCTACCAGCCAAAACTTTTATTACAAGTCATAGTTTTTGAATAAATAAATTTCTGAAGCATGGTTGCTTGAATCCGTGAATTTCCACTCTATCCACAATGACAAGAGCAATAGCAAGAAATAGCAGCAAAACAATCAATAATTTTTCCTAAGCTATCGTTTAAACAAGAACTTTGATTTGTCGCGGTGCCACTAGGTTGATTAACAATTAAATGGCATTTATTTTTAAAATCGTTTGACTTATGCCGGTGAGGGGTCGACACCATTCCGATGAATGTGATTTAAAATTGATGGAGACAAGGGTTATCGTCGTGGTACGTTTGTTATGCGACGCCGTGTCTCTTCAAGTGCGTAACTTGAAGTATCGACGACAGAACAGCAAGATGGTCATCATGATAGAAGTAGATGCAGATACAGTTTTGATTAGAATGAGAAAAATTAAAACACCCAACACCTCCGGATCTATGAACTCGCGCCAGAACCACAGCGCGTCGTTTTATCAACAGGGACAGGGGTGGTCTTAATCTAAACTGAGCAAGATCGAATCTTAGTCAGAATACAAGTAAGAAAATCACTCCTCTCCCAGAATCAATGATGAACTCGTGTCAAGACCAAAATACGCCTTTTTTCTTTACCATTGAAACGTAGGGAAGGGTGGTCGTAGTTTTACCTTTAACTTGACCTAGACTGTGTTTTTAATAATAAGTGGCTAATTATTTGATATGTAATGTTGCCGTGCCCAAGATGGTGGAAATGTGAGTGCGTTCCTGTACACTGTACATCTTTTATTATTTTTTTTTTTTACAGTCATAGGGTGACGCCCCTATGCATTTCATATTTTCTAGCGCAGGATTTTACTCATATCCTGCACGTATTACCTGTGGGTGTTTAGTTGTTCACTCACTATCTCACTAGTAGACAAAACCGGTCCAAGATTATTAGCTGTTGCTGCGTGCTCCATACCAGTCGTCTTACTTTAAACTTGTTTTATTTTAAATTTGCCTCTAAGGCAACCCAGACTGTGTAATACCGAACTAATACCTGAATCTGAATCTCCGACAGGTAAAACACTTTCTTGTGAGGCAGTCGGTTTTGTTTTTTTGTAATTGACGTTGCAATTGTTATGCTTTTTTCAATGTGTATTGCTTTGTTGAGACAGTGCAGGAAGCAATTCGCGATACGCGTAAATTGCAAACAGCTCCGTTGGGCAACGCTGGAAATAGCATTTCCGAACCTCTGGATTTCAAAATTTTCTGGGGAGGGAGGCATGCCCACCTTAAAAGCAGTTAGTAATCCCGAGAGCTGAGAGTCCAAAATGTGACGTAGTTCATCGCTTGGCTGTAATTAAGATGGAATGCCTTTCCAGCCAAGTATTAAACACATGTCATTTTTTTTTCAGAATCGAATTTAAGTGTTGGTAGTATTTCAAGCGAATGCGCCATCCAGTCAGCAACACTCTCATGGAAGATTGGCTTGACAGTTGCTTATGTCATCGTCTTCCTAGTTGGGTTGCTTGGTAACGCAATGATTATCTTCCTAGTCAATAACTATCCTGAGCTGAAGACAACGTTCAACATGCTTATCATCAACATGGCGGCCTCCGATATCCTTGATGTCATTACTGCTATCCCTCTGTCCATTGCTTACATGCATGAGAGCGTAAAGTGGTTCTCTGGAGGGTTTGGTGTGTTTCTTTGCAAGACTCTGCCGTTTCTTACCTTTGTATCTATTGGTACATCTGTCCTGACATTGACGGTCATGACCTTTGACCGCTACCGTGCAATCGTGCACACAATGAGGAGGCCGCTGACGCCAAAGCACACTGCTGCAGCAATCGGCTCAACATGGGTGATTTCAGGCCTGGTGTTTGCCAGTGAGCTTTATAAATACAAGCTTT
>OMLO01005767.1_pt1 | contig 10410 bp, 3 predicted proteins | sample 1674811 | NCBI WGS metagenome assembly OMLO01 (sample SAMN06265003, study PRJEB25207) | coral metagenome | isolation source: Coral host | place: Mexico:La Bocana,Puerto Morelos, Mexico | collected 2008-11-13
TCCCACTGCCATCCCTTGAGGAGAAAGGTAGTGAAAGGATATGATTCATCCAAGTGATTGAGAGTGCATTTCTAACACACCCCAAAAATTCTTTGGATGAAGAATGGTGATCATTGCCAAGGATATTTCCCAAAACCATCAGTCACGATGTTACAGGAAAGCTTCTTTGAATCCCCAAGTTTGAGGGTTTCCCGGGTTTTATTGGCACTGGCAAGCAACGTATCCTCATCAGCCAGGGTGTATGATCCTTCACGGAGTACATGGATCATGAGTGATTGCATGGATATATACTTAGTCAAACCATCTGACAAGTTGTGGGGTCCAGGAACCCATCGCAAGACAGCATTTCGGCCTTCCATGCCCTCACGCAATTGGCTCTCAAAGGTTGACTTCAAAGCAGCCAAATCTAATGCCAAAATGCGATCCCGGGGAAGCCCTTTTTCAGCGGCAATGTGATCATATATGCTCCGACAATCCGTTCCAACAATCAATTGGGTCAACCGAGTGTTCACTTCCCACTTCCGGTAATCAAACGTCGGGTCAATCAACTCACGAAAACATGCACGCAAAAACTCACCGTGCTCAGCGGCTTCACACAGAGCCATTGACTCTGTGGCTAAACTTGATCTGGCCACACGTTTCAATCGATGAGAAAGCCAAAACATGCATGCTGCAGGAACTCGCCGTTCACAGATGTCCGGGGTCGAGATAAGAAGAAACAAACCCCCTTGTGACCCTGATCGTGGCATCTTTCCTGGAGAGGCGTCACTGACAGCAACTATCACAGCTTTATCCAAATCTATGGCAGGAATCAAGATGGTATACCTATGTTGCATCGCACGCCGAACCATCGTATTGGCTTGTTTCACCGTTTCGTATGTGGCCTCTGTTAAGCTCTGTTGCAACAAACTGACTTCAAAGCTAAGATCTGGGCGAGTGCTCTTAGCCAGCCAACATGCTGACCCTGCTGTCCTTCTAAGGTCAGCACGTGTTTCCTCAGTCACCGGTTCTCCTTCCTTGTTCAATTGTTCCCGGGTGATTGGGACTTTCGGAATCTTATCAGGGTAATCCGGTTGAGACAATTCGATGAAGAAATTGGAAAGTTGTTTCACATGTCGTCCAAGATAATCAAATTCACGAACATACCATTTTCCGAACGTGAGCTTTTCTTTCAATCTTGCAAGGACAGATTCAAAAACAACTGAACCACAGATGATTAGATCATCCACATGGACTGCCAGAACACCCATCAATTGTTTCCGATTCCCTTGATGATCTGAAGCCCAGTACATGAAGACGCATTGCATCATGCGCATTTCGACAAAACCTAGCTCCAAAAGCACCTCCCGAAGTCGTCGCCACCATAGTCTGGGAGCATTGCACAATCCGTAGACGCCTTTTCGCATCTCTAGTAGATCGTTCTGGTGAACTCCTTCCAATCCTTCCTTAGGTGGTCGGAGATAAAGTGCTCGAAAGTCATTCACCCCGCTCAAGAAGGCTGTAGAGACATCACCAGCTTGCAAGACCCACTTCTTGCTTGCTGCGAGAAGGAAAACAAGATTGACTCCCATGGTGTCTGCCGTAGGGGCATCCGTCCTTAAAAGGGAGATGTCCGGATCTAAATGGCCTCCACATACAAGTCGTGCCTTACAAATCAAGGTCTTCCCCGAAGCATCTTTGTTGGTGAGAATGAAACGGGTGGGAAGCACTCTGGATTGTGAAATTGCTGAAGCCTGTTTTCCTTGAACTACTGTCACTGCACCTAAGTCAAGGAAGCTTTGCCATTCCTTGTTCATCGCTTTTCGAAACTCTTGTTGTTCAGTTGAGGACAGGTCCTTCCATTTGTATTCCTTACTAGTCTTGCTGTTTTCAGGAATGGCCCCAGCCTCATCTCGAGTCAATGGTTCATCAACTCCAGCTAGAAAAATCTTCTTATGCTTACAATTGCACAAGTGACAAGCTTCTTCTCGAAACTGAACATCTCCTGACTTCACTGACACATTTGATCCTACGGACTCAAGTTGTTCTAAATCTTGCAAGTACCGAATCTCAGAAACAAAAACATCCTTCACTTGTGGGGGCGCTCGTTTCTTCAGATGTTCGGCAAATTTAGATCCTCGTTTAAGACCATGTGCCGCAACAGAATCTCTGGCCTTTTGTCTCTCATGAATATGTTCCTTCCAGTGTTTCACGGGACCATATGGCAAATCAAGGTCATTACGTTCATGAAAGGAAGCACTACGCTCATGACTCATGGAAGTTGGCGGAACAGTGGAATGAACTCCTTCATCTATTTCGAAATCTGATGATTGACAATTTGCCATTGAATCTTGATTTGGTTCACATTCTTCCACCTGTTCTAAGGTCGGGACCAAGTCACTAAGGTTAGGACCACTAGGTTCCTGACCACCATCCTGAGATTTACCCCCGTCGGGAATAAGTTGCGATTCAGGATCTGAGATATTGGCTTGTGTCTCACCGTGCATCTCCTGATCACCATTTTCATGTTTGGAGGCTTTTGCCTCAGGAACCTCATCATAAAATCCTGCTGGTGGATGTCGCTTTCCCGTCACCCGACGTCGGCCGAGTAATGGCACTTCCTCCGTTGTGACATGTTGTCCTGGTTGAAGGGCAGGAGTGGACTGATCTACTTCAGGTGGTTGAGTCTCAGTGAGGTCAAGAAACCCTCTGGCCTTTGAGCCATGTCCACTGATATCTTTCATATGTTCTTCTAACTCTTCTTGAACAATCTGATGTCCCAAAGTCTCTTCCTCAGTGGCCGTCCTGAGATTCTCTACCGGAACTTTCAGTAGAGTACGCCTCCAACTAATCCAAGCAACCCCAGGCCCTTGAAGGGTGACGACAATTGCTGGTCCATGCCATGACTGGGGAAAGTCGTTTCGCGTTTGGTTCGGACGTCCTGACATTTGCAAATGGTAGAAATACACCGTTTCACCCGGAACAAAGGTCTCCTTTTGTTGTCTGGGTCTAGCAAGAATCGCTCTACGGATACGATTGGAGTTGTCAAGTTGCAACCACGTGATTCTCGCCGTTTCCCTCATGTTCCATTTCTGAGCAAATTTTCCCCCAGCTTGAAGGTGATCATGGATGGACAAATCATGAGGCCTATCAAGCACAGAACCAGGGAAACTATGATCATGACCCAAAACCCACTGCAGAGGAGAAAAACCATTTTGCTTAGAAAGGGAATTCTTAGCACTCGCAGCTTCTTGAAGGACACATCGAAACTCTTCATCAGTTGAAACAGAGTGAACGTCCATGAGTCTCCTAATGATTGACTTGGCAGTTGAGCCATGTCTCTCCACCACTCCTCCTCGCCAATGGGCTTCCACCGGAATGACAGTGGCAACCGTTGCTATCATTTCCAACAAATACTCAAAATCAGTACGGAACTCAGACCCTTGATCATACAGCAATTGTTGAGGGGGCCCAAAAACTCCAATCCAAGATTCATGAAAAACGGCTGCGACTTCCTTCGGACTTTTTGTGGTCAACATGCGAAGAATGTGGAAAGTGGTGGCATGATCGACGATAGAAAGAACCGTCCTGGTACAACCCTGAACATCCTGGATGAAAAACAGATCGATACCTACTGCCTGATTGAACTGGTCAGCCCTACACACACTAACTTTGGGGGGATCTTTAGGAGCCCTCACTCTTTCACAGGTGGAACATTTCAATTCCTTCGCTGCCTGCACCACTTCTTCCTTGGCACCCCCAAAACGCAAAGTGCGTGCAAGTGCGCTATTGGCCGGATGACCCATCTTACAATGAAGTTTATAAACCAACTCCTGGACTTGAGTAGATGCCGACTCAGGAGGGGCATCTTCCGGGGACACATCTTCTTCGACAAACGCTTCAAAAGGCAAAACAGAATTGTGAATGTGAGCTTTCCCCGAAAAAGGAGTATGATTCCAACCAATCAGCTGTTCAACATGTCTCAAAATGTGATGACAAAACGCTAAAGGCCATGACCCACATCGTGATGATCGTGAAACCCATTTTCCATCAATTTTATCCCCCGAAATGATATGGTCATGCCGATGTCCTGTGTCACGTTTCGGGCACTGGCACTGAGCTCCAAGCTGTTGATTAAGCTCATCACTGTTGGTTTGAAGACGAGTCGGCTTCCGGACTTTAAGGTGGGTACCTTTCCGCACTCTAAGCCCAAAACGACACTGATCAACCCTGCAGAAACCACCAGGAAAACGAAACAGCTTCCATGCTGCTGATGCCCACGGATTTTCAACAACGTGGACAGTTTGTCCATCTTGAACCCTTTTATGTTTGATATTACCCGACATGCTAAACCGTTTCCTACAATACCTCCACAAAACACCCGTTTTCCGCCGTTTCAAGAAAAGTCGAAACATCTTTTGGCGTCTTCGTTTGGGGTCACGGGGCATGATGGACTGCAAAGGACTGTAAGGACCACACGGAGGGGCCCAAGTGACAAGATCAGGGGTCCATTTCTCAATCTGTTCATCAACTAACAGTTGGCCATGCTTAGTGCTAAGATCAGTGCTGTCGGACCCTAAAGCAATGTCAATTGGTTGTAAGACTTTCCACCCCCGAGAAGCAGCAACACAACTAAGATGCATTGACCCTGCGAAAACTTCCAGCACCACTGGTGGTTGCTGTGCACTCACTTTTGCCTCCAGACATGTGATGTCCGTTGCGAAATGTTGATACTCTGTCAAAGCCGTGGATAGCACTCTCTTGCTTGACTTACCCAAAGTCTTACGGTGAGAACTAAGCAACACGGAAAAGACTCGACCTTGTGTCTCGTCAGTGCCCTCTCTCACTTGGCTTCCTCCTTCTTGTCGATCAACTCTTGCAGTGACTGCGTTGGATGGATGCCGTACTCTCGACGCATGAGTGCCGCTTGCATCTCGCGAACCTGAATGGCTTTCAAGACTTCGGGAATTGGTTGTACGTCTTGCACCAGATCCCAATGATCGTCTTCGGCCTCGTTGGTTCGCTTGTTCTTGGAAAGGCCTGGTGGAGATTTTGGCACAGGAGTCTGGACTGCTGACTTGGGAGCTGCCTTGGCTTTCACTGCAGTTGCCTTGGGAGCCTCCGGTCCTCCTGCATAGCCCATCTTCTTCGTGGTTTGCAGGTGATTTGCCAACTCGCATTGTTCCTCCCAATGCATCCGCAGCATGCTCTGCAGTTCCCCTTTCTTGCACCCTTCTCCTGGAGTCATTCCATGTTGAATGCACGAGGCCTTCAGCTCGTCCCTGCGAAGCATGCTCAGGCGTGTCACTGGACAACATGGATGTGGTGCCCTCATGGTCAATTCTTTGAAGTGATGCTTCAATTCGGGCACCCGCATCTCTTTCATTTGAGACTTGGAGAACGGACACTTCTCCATGGATCCCATGGCATGCATCAACTCGTCCTTGGTCTTGGGGACACTCACTTCCTTGCTGTGCAAGCGAGGCGGCTGATCTGGATGTGCCCAGCACATCGCACACTTGAGGGGGCTCTCCATTGGTCGAGAGAAAGCCATGGCTGAGGTTGAAGCAAGAATGCTTCCAAGCAGTACGCAATAATCGAGGAACAATCCTAGTTTGAGAGTGCTTCAAAATGATGGCAAACAAGCTCCGTTTGGTTTGACCCTTTTGCATGAACCAAGTTTCTCCTTTCCACGAAAACGGAAAGGTGAGGGGGGCTTGTTTCTGCCAATCAAAAATCAAAACATGAACCCCGTGGTCAGACTTCGGACTGCTGAGTGAAGAATCTCGAATGTGAACCGCAACAGGCTCTAAGTCATTACTTTCACAAGTGACATCCGCAGAAGAAGTGGGAAAAAGTGATTCACACGATTGCACATGGGTACGCCTAAGAAAATCAGGAGTAACCCATTCCCAGTAGTCGCCAAAAAGCGGTGCATCCGAAAATCGACTTCCAACCTCCACACGCAAACTATTGTTCACTTCACTAAAATTTTCTATCCCCTTTTTATTTTGGTCAACTTGGGGCGAAACCTCTAAGTGCTTGGCATCTAAGGGTACAGCTGCTAAGGGAGAAACATCTAAGGTCTTCGCGTCTAAGTTCAGTGCCGGTTCAAGCAAGCCACTGTTCAACAGTGGAGAAAACAATTGCATCAGCTCAGTGGTTGATGCGTTGGATATGTCAAGTGATTCACAAGAGACCAAGTCATCCAAGCAATCTTTCAACTCAGTGGACACCCAATTCGGACAGTCATGACTAATGAAATACAACGTGGCTCCAACCCAAGGACTATGAAAGCAAGTCTCACGTTGGGGTTTCTTCCAATGATCATGTATGCAATTCCATGTTCCATCAAAACAGCAAGTCACCCGGTCACCACGCAGTTGTTCCAAAGCAAATGGACAATCAAAACAGTTTTCAATATCATGCATGGAAAGTCGTGGCCGTCGGTGAAGCCTAAAGAGGTATTTACCCAACGTGAACCAAGTATCATGCCTATGGGTACTCTCAGGACCACCCTGTTTCTCCTTGCCCTTTTGCCAGGTAGGTTTCCGTTTTTGTTTGGGATTCAAATTAGCCACCAAAACACCATGATTGCCGCAATCGCTCTTATAACCTTGGCAAGATCGAACCAAAACGTCGTTCAAGAGGTCTAGTACCAAATGTCCGTTGACCTCCAAAAGTGATTGTTGGGCTATTCCCAACCTGTGCGAGCTCGCCACATTGCGAGAAAAGTCAATTGTGAGACCCAGCTTTGAGATGGTATGACGGCTAAGAAGCAATGGCGTGTTCCCAGCAACAACGCAAAGCTTCAAGGAATGTTTCACCTCAAAGACTGAAACTGGCACAATCACGCTGAACAGTGCTTTCAACTGTCCAGCATTCCCAAATTGAAAAATCTCATGGGAATCCAAACGTGTCAACTCCTGGGTAATAACCCCAAGCTCCAGAAGTTTCTTTTCCCATTGCTTGAAGACGAACAACCCGATCACTGTGCTCTGGCATCCGGAGTCCAAGATTCCCAAAGCTTCTGGACAGTTGCACTGTACGTTCAAAGACTTCGTGATCAAAGCAGTCATAGGAAGATGTTGCGAGCATGGTTTCATACTTTTCTCATCAGCATGGTGGTCATCCTTGTTCATAGTCGCCACCATATTCACCTGCTGAGATTTGCGATCGCCATTCTGGCCAAACTTCGGACAGATTGGATCTTTGGCCCAATGCCCCACAGCTCCGCAAGCACGACATGTGCTCGTTGCCTTTGCCTGATCTATTTCACGTTGTCGGGCTGCTGAAGTTTGACCTTGTGGATTACCTTTGCCAGAGCCTTTCCGATTGCCTCGGTAAAAGCCCCTTGCCTTCATCTTTCCACGTTGTTGTGCCTTTGCCGACTTGTACATGGCATAGACATCCATCCCATCTTTCTCTGCTTGTTTGACCACCTCCATGGCTGCAAGCACATCCACCGGCTCTCTATAGGAACCAGGATCGGAGCCATCATCGTCTTCAGTGATGCTAAGGTCATCGCCTTCACCTTCAGATTCCTCTGAATCTGACCCCTCGGGCACATCGGCCAGGAGAGCACTGCGGAACCCACCCCGGTTGGTGGAATATGTGTTGCGTTTCTCCTGCTGAGCCATCAAGCCAGTCTTGTGGCTAGGGAAAAGGCGTTTGAGAGCAAAAGCCAAGTCACGAGGATCTTCACTGCAGTGCACCGTGCTCCTCACACGAGATTTCTCTTCCGTAGTCAATCCAGCACGACGAAGAAGCATCCAAGAGAAGAACTTCTCACTGACGTACATGTCAGGCTCTTCATCCTCGAGTTCCTTCCTAGCTTCCTTCAGCCTACGGATGTATCGACTCATGGATTCACCGGTTGCCCTTCTGCAAGTGACAAACTCTTCCGCCACCTCATCCAGTCTATCCTCTTGTAGCCCCAAGTATTCGTCGTCCAACGTGTTGAGCAGTAATCGCACTCCTGTTTTCTCCTTCAATCTTCGGGCACTCAAATGTCGTGTGATCTCTAATGCTTCTCCTTGAAGATTCAACTGCAATGCCAATCCCGTCCCTTCCTTGCCAACCAATTTAGCATACCTCCGGACTGCCCGGCGGTATTCCCGGTAATGCTTTTGGTGGCCGTCGAAGGCAGGCATACGGACATTCTTGCTATGATCAACAGGTTTGCGATAACTGTGTCGATGCTTTCGACGATTGCTCCTTCGTCGGTCTGACGAATTGGCAGACAAGAAACTGCTTGATGAGCTACTTGATCCTGATGATGATGTGGAAGAGGATGATGAACTATCCCTACGAGAGTGCCTCCGACCGTGTCGATCTGACACTGGTGTCTGAGTCACAGGCACATGTCTTGTTGATCGTTGTTGCCATGGGTCATTTTCCCACAGTGGATCCCGGCCCTGGCCAGCACGCCACCGTGGAGCTTCATCTCCATGCCAACGTGGTTCTCCACGATCTCGTCGTTGTTCATGGCTATCCTTTTCCTTGCGTCCTCTATGCTTTGACTTCTTTGCTTTCTTCTTCCGTCTCTTCCCTTCTCTTCCTGAGTCCTCCGACTTCTCCTGCTCCTTATCATTAGCCTTTTGGTTGGGCTCGGCGGCCGCTGACTGTCCAACAGGCTCCCATGAACTAGGAACAGAATTCGATCCAGGAACTACAGGTGGCTCTTCACTTGGAGTTCCATGTTGTGAGGCAGGAACTCTCACATTCACACCCTCCGGAGTTCCAGCTGGTTCCATGGCTGGTACAATCCAGGCTACCTACAACGGTGGCCCACTCAGAGATTACCAATCCCCAAAACGCTCTTCTCACCTCTCCACAGGAAGAGGTGAGCCAGAGCTCCGCTACCAATGTTGAAATAAGGCCACTGGCCACAAAACACACAAGAAACCTCTGAAAGTGCACCACCGTTTCTTACCATCGACTGCACACGAACACTAATCCCTCCCACTGCCATCCCTTGAGGAGAAAGGTAGTGAAAGGATATGATTCATCCAAGTGATTGAGAGTGCATTTCTAACATACTCTGAGAAACAAGGGTCAGATATCTTCAGATAAACATGCTCCCATTATTTCACCTCACATCCTCCTGACATTTCAATACTTGCCAGGCCAACTGTCCCTCAAAAAACGAAGCAGTCAGGTTTTAGGCGTCTAGGAACCCTTCCAATGAGGCAGCCATGATGTTTATGACGCTGTTCACGGCAGTTGCTGCCATTTTCATGTACTACCTGCAACCGTTGTTCTTACCCGGCGAGCCTTCAAGTGGATTTAAGGTGATGGGCTTCAAAAAACACTGGATTGCTGGGTAAATGTCCACCAAGGCAACAAGTTTTCAAAATTTGTGGTTTGGATGTGGTTTCTCCATATGTTGATCCACAAATCCTGTAGTTTCAACATGCCTCGCATCGAGTGCAGAATTATTTTCTGTGCGAACAGTTGGGCCAAACTCTATCGCAGAGATCGTGGATTGAGTTGGCTCGCCTTCATGTTGATTCATGTTTCGTTTGCCTCCTGGCAATCTGAAACAGACAAGACATTGAACAACATGATGCTATTAAACCCATTGAAATATGAGAACATTTACATCAACTCATGTCAAGGGACACACCATCCTTCAAGCAAAAAGTCCTGAAGCACCAGGTGCTACAACCAGATGAAGCTCCACTCCTGATGGAATATTTGACCAAGTTGCTGGACGAACAACTGGTGGATTTCATCCGCGTTTTTCTCGATTGTCTTCGATTGATTTTGTTGATCTATGTAGATGAATCTTGTGAAGGCTGCCATGATGTAGTGCAAAGCTTATTGCTTGTTAAATTTCAAAGATGTTATTTTGCAGTGCTCAAAAAGTGGACATGGTCGATATGCAGAACCATCAACTGATTCGGGGTATTTCCCTTAATTCCAAAGGCGACTAGTGAATCCAAAAACCGCCTGAAGCCTTGAGACTTGAGACGTTTTTTTTGTTGACATGTTGTTTTCCTGCCAGATGTGTTGTTTTCGTGAAGATGATATGTTTTTCACTGGATATTGAAAACGAGGTATGAAAAGGACCTGGGTGATGATTTCCTGGCTTACAGGCCGGAAGACTGTTGGTGTGCAATGAGTAGTCAAGTCATGTCAAAGCTAGAGTTTGGCAAAGCGAAGTCAACTGATCCTGAGATGAATTGGATGAACTCTTAGATGAGGACATGTTGAGAGCTAATGATAAAAGGGCCCATGTTTGTTGTAGAAATTTGATTAGTGACTATGATTTGTGACTTGAACTATGATGAGAAGGAAAGTGTCAAAGTGTGTTGATCCTACCTGGTACATGTCTATATGTAATGTGAGCTCATGCGTGATTTACATGCACAGATGATCAAAACTAATGAAAAACGACAAGACTGAACACCAACAAGTCCATGGTTG
>OMLO01005768.1_pt1 | contig 10409 bp, 10 predicted proteins | sample 1674811 | NCBI WGS metagenome assembly OMLO01 (sample SAMN06265003, study PRJEB25207) | coral metagenome | isolation source: Coral host | place: Mexico:La Bocana,Puerto Morelos, Mexico | collected 2008-11-13
ATCTTTGTATTCAATACACATCCAATAAACAGGATATCAAAAGCGGGGGCAGCTATAGTGAACACTATTTCTAGTTTTATGAGTAACAACATGGTAAAACGTAATCTATCATGATAGTTAGTGAATTAATAACTCAAACTTCTATGTTGTTCAGGTCTGGCTATAATTCACAACGGTCTTGTCCTTGATATGTCGGCAATGAAAAACATGGACGTAAACAGTGAGGATGCGACAGCCTGGGTCGAGGCAGGCGTGACCGTTAAGGACCTTGATGACGTCACCTGTCCCCGGGGACTTGCTGCAGTGAACGGCTCCTGCACAGATGTGGGTATCATCGGTTTCATGTTAGGCGGGGGATTCGGGTTTCTTAGCAGGACACAAGGCCTGGCAGTCGACAACTGTCTTCAAATGGAAGTTGTCACACCAGCTGGTCAGCGGATTGTGGCATCACCACATGAGTACAGAGAGCTCTTCTGGGCACTGAGAGGAGCTGGGCAGGTGGGATATGGCGTGGTTACAAGGGTACAAGTCAAATTGCACAAGTTACAACAGGAATATGTTGGAGGTGAACGACTTTTGTTGTTTAATCAGCGAAGTCTTTTTATCACTTTGAGTGCGAGGTGTCTTTCAGCGCTTGTGCAAAACAAACTCGAGACTGAAAAGGACAAGATTAGAATTGTAGTAAGATTCTACCTCCGCCCCCCCCGAAAAATAAACAACAATAATATTAATGATAATGATAATAATTATTATTATTAATTATTATTAGTAAAAGATATCGATGTTCAATTTCTTAGTTGAAACATTGATGCTAATGTAGTTCCCAGGCTATCCTCTCTTTCTTTGCAAGGTAACGACCGTTAACCAAAGCAGGTGCAGACTATGTAGTTCCCACGCTATCCTCTCTTTCTTTGCAAGGTAACGACCGTTAACCAAAGCAGGTGCAGACTACGCAACCAAAAACTCGCTTGAAGCTAACCTGCGGCAGGAAACAGACCGCCTAATCCTAGGTTAGCTTGGAGCGAGTGCTTATGAACAGCTAGCGCTTGGAGAACAAATACCATGATGCATAGAGTGCAATGATGGTGAATTGTTTTGTTTTCCAATTAACAGGTCGCTTTTGGTATCTTCCAATGCCCGCAGAAATGCTTGTGGAATTATTGCATATGATGAACAAGTTCTGCAGAGAAGCTGAAGATGAAATAACGTTCAATATTTACCTTATTACACAATTCCCCGGGGTTGCAGTCGACTACTTTTATGATGGACCCCCGTATGACGCCGAGAGAACCCTCCTTCCTTTTCTTCGTCGTCTTGCAGAGAAGTTTGGTCCTCCAATGGAGAATTCCTCAACTATTGACGGCTCTTGGCAAGACCAGACCACTTCTTACCAGAAATATCAGCAAAGATTTGGCGCTGAACCTGAAAAGACGCACAAGATGTGGAAGTCTGCTTTTCTTGGAATATTAACTCCCGAGGTAAAACTTTCTTCTTCTCCTGAGTACATATATGTCTAGCTAGACAATTAAAGAGATGCGGCGTTTTCTTAAATTCTTCAGAACACAATGCACAATATAGCAATGGAGACTTTAAAGTTCAAGAAGCCGGCGAAGTGCCTAGCTGTCTAGCGTTCTGCTGCGTTGACACAGGACCGCAAATATGACGTATGTGCCACTTCGTTCCCAGGGTCCCCTGGGAACGAGGTTGATAACCTAGCGGCGCTACGTCACCGTTGGCTCATTTCAAAAAGTCCGTCGTTTGTAATCCATGTTAATCCTTTATGGTTTGCTATTAACTCTTTGGTGTTTTCCTATCTTAGTAAAATACTGTTTTCAGATTTCCTTTAATTTAAAATGTATTTTTATACCAGGACAAAATAACTAAAAATATAGTGAGTGAACGCCTTTGAACTGCAGACCAGAATGGAATTGACAGCAGAATGAGTTTCGCTATGTGTAACGTTAAGTTCAACCATAATCAGATAGAACTTGTAATACACTTAAGGTAACACTGCATGTCTCTCTTGGCTATTCCAGGTCATTCAAATCATAATGAACCAGCTAGAATCGGCCCCAGTTGGTTCTACTCCTCATGTTATCGGTCTGGAGCAGCTGGGAGGGGAAATCAACCGAAAGTCACGTAATTCCTGCGCTTACGTACACCGAGACGCTCTTTTTCTGTACAGTGTGCAGGCCATGTGGAAACCTCAAGACGAGACTAATGGTAGTGCGCGTGCTTGTAGACAATGGGTAGAAAGAGCTGGTCAGTCACTGCTGGCTCACTCACTTGGCTCATACCAGAATTATGCCGACTGTGGAGAAGCAACCAACCAAGAACGCCTGGAAAATTACTTCGGTAAGAGGAATTTGCAACGGCTGAAAGACCTCAAAAAGAAATATGACCCACTTGGGGTATTAAACAAAAAACATTTTGAATTTTAAAAATCTAACCTATACTGCGAAAGGTCGGAAAGGAAAGATTGTAAATTCAGTTATAATGAAACAATTAAAGAGCTTTAAAAACACTTCTTGTAATTCGTTATTGTTTCTCGGAGTATTTTCTACGGACACCGAGTTTTATTACTGTAAAATTAGTGTACGGTAAAGTCGTATATCATGAAGTTGCACGGAAAGTATAAACCGCAGCCCCCAGTATTAGTGAGTATAAGAAGCTAGTACTGAGACGCCGAGGACAACGATTAAAACTGAATTTACATTGTACGCGATACTCTTGTGTGATTTACTTCGTTTATCACTGTCGAAACTATCTCGAAACTGAATCTGGGACATTACGATAAATTTGAAAAAGAAATTTGAAAACTCTGTGCAAAACAACGAGAAATGACTAAATTCTGCGTTGTCTAAAGAACGACAAGTTTTTAATTAAGTTGCTAAGTTTTTAATTTCTATTTCAAATTTATCACCGTGTCCCAAGATTCAGTTTCGTGATAGTTTTGACGGTGATAAACAATGTAAATGACTTAAAAATAACGCGCGATTCGGAGGTAAAATATCAATTCATTTTTTAATCGACGTTGTGCTCGGCGTAGCAGTAGTAGCTTCTTAATAACAAAAGAAACACTGATAACTGGTGATTGATATCCATATAGGCAATGGAGCTCATAAAATCTTGGGTCTCGTTGTACTGACCGCTAAAACTTCGTCTTAACCAATCATAACGAAACACAAACCCGCCATGATGTCTAATGCAAGGTCTCCCGCGCTCACCAGCAACTGATTTTGGCTTTTTGTCCTGATTGGTGTACTATTTGGATTACGCGACGCTTTCCCGCGCTTACCACTGGTTACAGGCAGGAGCTCTGATTGGTTTACAGCTTTTTGGGCTGACTTTATTAGTTTGCAGGTTTATGTAATATTTAGTTTACGCAGTTTCCCGCCCTTGCTGCTTACTGCAAGCCTCTGTCTCGACATTTCATTAATTTACTGCACAATTGGCGTACGAAAGTTTTAGCGATAAACGAATTCCCGAAGAACGCAAACCACCGGAACCCGACGAACGAAAACGGACGCAATTGAAGTACCTCACGTTTTATCTTCGGTAGAGTTCGGATCGTCAGACAAAAAACACACAAAAAAGGCAACCTTTGATACCTGAGCAATCCTTTATGACAATAAATACTGAGTACTGTAATGTACGTGAACACACGCTTTATCGCATGCATTTTGATGCAAATTCTTACCATTCACTCAAACACTTAGTCACACTAATATCAGTCACTTTGTTATCCCGATTTCGGCAGAGCAATACTGGACTCTACTACAGCCCGGGGGATGGGGGGAAGGAAGTGGGACTCCCATACAAAACGGACGAGGGTACTCGTCGCCGTTTAGGGGTTAAAACCTGCTTTTGATGCCTCTTAGGGAGTTGAGCCTAAAAAGATCCAAAGCGGAAGTTTTTGCGGTACCATTTAGGGTTTTGATCCCATAAAAATAGGAGATGATGTGTCGTTTGTAGAATTTTATTAGGGTGAAGTCTGTGCCAGTGAGGATCTTGACCTCGTTCCAGATAGGATAGCGGCCGGTCTCGTGGGCGTGTTCAGAAACGGCGGAGGTCTGGGAGAGGTCTGAGACAAACGACAATACAGTTTGTTAACGCTAATAATCTCATCTTCAGAGGTTCGTTAGGGAGAAAATAATTTGTGGGTACAATTCCCTGGAACATTTCAACATTTGTGGTTCCACCCCTTTTTCTTCAACAAATAGATTAGCCGATGACGTGACAATCTTACGCATTTGACTCAGTTGTATCTTCTGTTTAAAGCTTGCTTGCGAAGTTCGCGAACTGGCGCTCCCCATTTTCGTATACTCGTACTCTTTCAAGTTGGGGTGCGTAAAAAAAGAGGATTACTGTGAATAAAGTTTCACACTGATACCAGATGAACAGGACCTTCAGTTACAAAATGAGGTAACAGTACTTTTTTTCCTGAAAATGTTCAACAATTCTTTGTAGTTCTTGTACTTTTTGCCCACATAACAGTCACTACATCATCAAATACAAGCTCTATAAACTCCTTTCACCTGGGTTACAACTTGATACAACTAATGCTGGACTTTTCCTTGTCCAGTTCCTGTCCAGAGTTCCTTCAGTTCAACATCACACCCAAGATCTCTCAGGGCCGCCTTGGCTAAATCTTCACAATCGTTCATCTTTCCATGTGCCTTTCTAATCAAGCTTTCAGCTCCTGCTTCCAATATGATTTCACAGTGTTCTGGGTTACGGGCGACTAGATTACGCAAGGCCAGACAGGCTTGTTTCTAGAGAGATTGAGTAAAAAAATGCAATACCGACAAATACATGTGTGTCTTGGTCACAGCCATCTAATAGAGTCAAAAAGTCAAAACAAGTTGTTGCAAGATCGTCACAGTATCTCAGGTGATAATGAAAGGCATAACCACACATTTGATCTTTTCACTCTGGAATCCAAATACGTCTTTCAGGTTATGTATAAACCGCTCTCCTCAGACTCATTTTAAAATACAATTCTTGAAATTTACGGAAAGGAAATTATGACTGACATGGTGTTTGAATGTCTGATCTCAGTTAGCATAGATTTTAACGATTTTACTTTTCCGTTTTCTCCTTAGTTTTAATTTTGATCAAGAAGATATAACAAACGTGGAAGATCGTGTTTAACCACATTTCTAACCACCTCAGAGTTCATCAAAAATTCCCTGCTCTATGTCATATTTTCAACTCTCTTCTTGGTGTTTGGAAAACTAATGTGGTCAAACATTGTCTTTCATGTTTGACATATCACATTATGATTTAATGAAAGAACAACTTCTACAGGAAACTGGAAAAGGTAAAATGTATTATTTACATACATCGTATTTCTCACTACCTGAACCCCAGCGGACTGAGCATGAATTTGCATGGCTTTCACAATGGCCTCCACTCCCCCAGCAACAACAATTGCTGTGCAGTTTGCAGGGCTCCTTAATGCAATGGATCCCAGGGCTGCACAGCCTTGCTCTGCTACCAATGGCTGTTTGGCATGGGTTGTCATGGCAATGACAATAAGCCCCAGGCCCCCAGAATCAACAATAGAAGTCTTGACATCGTCATTTCCAGCTATAGCTCTTAGGAGAGGGCAATGTTCTGAAAGTTAAAAAAATATAGGTTTTCTTTAAATTTCCTTTTAAATGGAGGGCTTTCACATGATGTCACAGCAGCCATAACATTAAAATGGCAGCTACGTTGGCATCCCAAACCAGTCCTGTGGAGTTTGAACTCAGCTGCTACTCCATCACTGTTGTCATTCATCTCTTGATCAAAAAGCAAGGGGCAATTATAACATCAGGAATTTAAAGCTTTTTTCAAATGCATATCAAAGTCTATGTAGGGTCTGGTCTGAGATACAACTATAAGGTATCAAGGTTCTCAGCGTATTTTGAAAATCATTGGACATTAACTCACTTAGTTTTGTATGAAAGTTCTTTGGTAAACTGGTAGATGTGGATACCATAATGTCAAGTTAGTGAAAACTTTAAAACAAGGATTACACTTTTCCAAAAGAAATATCAAACTCGAATTTAGTGCTGTCCAAAAAAGAAATGAAGTGGATAAAACACTTAAACATACATGAAATGACCCTACAGTTGTAGCTGACCAAGATCTATTATCTGAATTTTATAATTAAGGATCCACAATCTGAACTTCAAAACAGGTAGAGTCCAGAATCAAGGTCAAAATTCACAGTGAAAAATCCACCAATCTGTTTAACTTATCACAAGAATCCATAGTCCTTACAATTTTTAAACAAATGCATTTATCTGCAAACACATTCACATCCCTCCTATTTCCAACAAAAATTGTTTGAAAACATACCCTTTGACACTGCACACACCAGACACCTAGATACATGTATAGGCCAAAGAAGGAATCCCACCTTCTGGGCCTGTTGGTGGTGCTTAATGGTTAGTGCTTCGGTTTCCAAATTTATACATAACTAAGATCAATAATTTATCTATTTAATGGGTAAGGAAGAACTAATGGGCAAACAGATAAAACACTGGGGTAGTGTGTGAGGTACTACTAACCCAGCTTTCATACTACATAGTCTCAAACCATAGAGAGCATGACAAATGCCAATTGTATTGTGGGATAGTTTCACTCAATTGTCAACTTACCTGATTGTCAGTATGGTCCTGCAGTAGTTTCAACACCATTTTTAATCCACCAAGATCAACTATATCCTTGCAATACTCATTTCTTACTGCTAAACGGCTCAAGGTTACACACAGCTCACTGGCCATTTCAATATCTTGGCAGGTTCCCATGATGTCCAGAATCACAGCAAATGCATTCTCTGCTACAATCAGCTTGGCATGTTCATGGGCTTTTCCAAAAGCTACACTCATGTCATCATCAAATGTAAAGACACGTAGAGTCATGCAGGTTTCTTTAACAATCGATGCTGACTGTCTGAAATCCGTTAGAGTAGTAACTAAGCAAGGTATCACATCATTTGTGACAAAAGTCTGACGATTGGACTCACTTTTGATACAAGCAACCCTTATGGCTTTGACAAGACTCTCAACTAAAATCTCTTCTTTAAGTTCTTTTAAACAGCTCGACAGAAATTCAATCATTTTAGCATCAGCAAGATCTCCCTGGCCATGTAAGAATGAGCACAGGGCATCAAGGCTGGCAAAAAGATTGTTTTTGTTCTTCATTAAGTAAAAATGGTTGCAGGTGGAAAAAAGTAAGTTCAAGGCATCTTTACTGGCAGCAAATTTTCTATTGCTTTCACTTTTATCACACTCCAGAGAGAGATCCTTTAATCCACCCAGCATAGATTGTGTTTCACCTTCTCTTAACGATATCCTTATCTTGTCCAAGGCATCTAAATTTAGGACCACAAAAGCAGATTCACTATTTGAATATACCGATATAATTATTTCAAATAGCAAAACCTTACCAACTTTTTAACACCACACAGAAACAACTTCTTTGTTACCTTTAACCATTTAAAATACCTCCTCAATCACATAAATGCCACTTTACCGTTTCAATTTGTCTTGAAGATGTTTGGCATAGGATGAGGAAAATCTTGAAATGGAGAGAGATGATTCCCTTGGCTAAATTATTGGACTAGGATTTTCACATATTCATCACAGGTGTCTTTTCCAAAACTATTACTGGTTGATCTCTACCCAACCAGAGATGGGAGTAACATCATAGCAGGACCCATGTTCCTTCAAATTTACATGTTCTAAAGTAATCTTTACAAACACATATCAGAATCTTTGTTGTGTTTTATAAAACTCCTCTTCTAAACCTGTTAGGGGCTGTAGGCACTTCAATAGAACAGTTTTAGTTGTAGAGCAACTATGGTCGAAGCTCTACTTGTAACCACTCTAGCAAGCAACCAGCTCTAGATACAACCACTTTTGTGAAATTCCATTTGAACTGTGACTTAAACTTTATAATAAAAAGCTCATTGCGATCACTTTAGGGATTTCCCAACTGGACTTTTCCTTTGTTTTAAGCTCTTGTAAGCAACCACTCAGAGTCTTTTACATATAAGCCAACATTTTAATGAAACTCTTACTGCACACTGCGCATAAAGTTTAGCCATGTTTAGGTAAGATATAAACTAAGATACTCTGTAAACATTAATTTTTTCTGTTTTTTTTTCCCCTTTGTGAATTATTAATGAGTTCTAAATTAAGCGGCCACCCTCTACTGTTTAACCATGTAGTGGCTTATGAGAGTTCATTCTTATAAGCAACCAGTTCTAGTTATGACCACTTTTTCAAATTTCTAAGGTGGCCGCTTGCAAGAGCTTCAACTGTAATGCCCCAAGCCCTTCTTGTCTTACATCCTGAATACCCTACAGAATTTTTAAGAGAATAACAGACTGCCTTACAGAGTAGTTTTCTTTTTCAAGTCCAATCTTTGGACCCGCAAAGAGACAGGTCCAGTTCTCAAACAGTACCATTCCAGTCTTAAACAGGGCCAGCTCTCTGTTTTTGGCCAATTGCACAAGTATGGTTACGTTCATACAGACCACTCCCAAATTAACCTGGTCCACAACTCTTTTGTTAACTTTATTGCTTTAAAACAAATCTGGTTTCAGACCTTAACCATTTGAGACCAGTACCAGTGTGAACATACAACTTGTATCGATCCCTAGCGATAAAAATCCTCCAACTGTTTCCATGACAATTACAAGTAGGAAATGAAGCTAACATCCCTGACCCATACAAGTCTGGGTGCGTGTTTACCTTTAAAGCTGAGAGATGCCTTGTTCAAATAAAATCGCTAAAAAAATAGATTTTTGGTTGTCATAGAGGTGAAGTAAACATATGCAACTTCACGATTCTTCTTTGAATTGTGAAGTCTGAATTCGAAGTTACCTTTGTCAGTTTAATGGCCTCACCTTTCACAGGATTGCTGTGCTTTAGTTCTCCGGTGTCCGAATCTTTGACATATGATGTGATCAAGTTCGACATGTCAACGCCTTGAGTCTTGAACTGTTCTATAGCGTCTTGTACCGCCTCGTGTAAATCCATGTCAAATTCTTCCATATTTTCCCGGACAACCGCATCGAAGGTTTCTTGTGAAATCTGCTTGGGTTGTTCCATGGTGTAGCAAAGTACTTTTCCCAACGCAAAACGAAGATTTTGTAAGAGAGAAGAGGAAATAAACGCCTCAAAAAAAGTCTTCCATTTTCGCCATTATCTTTCAACAACACGACCGCTGACCAAACGCACTTCACATGATTTCACGCGTTATTTCACGCAATATCACGCGAAGACAAAAACGTGATAACCTCTATGGTTCCAGTCTCTGCGCATAAATAATTTATTTCACAACATTTTACCAATCATCTTTTGAAGGTTTCACTTTAGACATTGAAAGTTCCCAACAGTGAGAAGGAAGCTTTTCTGGAACGCTTTTATTTTTCATTTTATAAGCTAACATCGTAAGCCAATAAGCATGAGGAAGATTGGACTTTCAATTTTCCTTTTTATCTGTTTCTTGCGTAGCGTGGCGAGCAACAATTCGACGACGACAACGAGGATTCCACCTTTGAAAAGGTCATCGCCAACTACCTCTGCTGCAACAATCACTACAGAGAGTAACGGAACATGGACAACTGTCGCACCTACCACGACACCTGCTTCAACCTGTCGACAAAGAAATACATCTTGCGGTGACTGTGTGGGAGATATCAAGTGCTTCTGGTGTGGCGCAGACGATACGTGCAGAAAATACGTCTCAAGCAAGATCATTCCTCGTGATTGCGAGGATAATAAGTGGTACTGGAAGCAATGTGTTGCTGCAGGTAACTTTTTAATACTAGAATTATACACAGCATTTCGTTTGGGCTATGACGAACGTGGGAGAAGCAGGATGTGCCTCACTTTTGTCTTGTGGCGACACGCAAGCTTTGCACATTGCGGTCATATCAAGAAAAACAACTGACTTTATATTTAAGTCAAAGTTAATGGCAAACCAACTCTGAAATGTTTGAAAACTTTTTTAGTCAAAACCACACACATATATATATATATGTATATGGCATTTTATTTAAAGGCTAGAGTTATAGCGTTGCACGAGTCAACCTCGAGCCCGAGTCAACCTCGAGTCACGAGTCAATCTCGAGTCAACCTCGAGTCGAGTCAAAATTCTTTGTTTTTCTTTTTTCTCAATAGGAAAAACTTGACATCAGTTTTTTTATGTGTCTGTCCTCTTATTGAAGATAAATTTTGTCATAACATTGTCAAAGTTTGCTGTGGAACCACTCACCTGAAGCTCATGGTTCCACAGTCACATTGACAATGTTATGATGCAATTAAGGTCATTCCACTGAAATAGAACCTACACTGAGATTTTTGTCAAACTTTACCTATTGATTGTTTATGTTATAGGAACTTAAA
>OMLO01005770.1_pt1 | contig 10409 bp, 10 predicted proteins | sample 1674811 | NCBI WGS metagenome assembly OMLO01 (sample SAMN06265003, study PRJEB25207) | coral metagenome | isolation source: Coral host | place: Mexico:La Bocana,Puerto Morelos, Mexico | collected 2008-11-13
TGGAAGTTGTGGTTGTTGCTGCTGTTGTGGGTGGCGATGCTGTTTCTGATGCACCCTGATTGGTTTCTGTTTGCAAGTCGGTGTCAGCAGAACTATTTGATGGTATTTATTGCATGGGAATGGGAGGTAATGAGAACTATACTGCATGTATGGTATTGATATGCAGTGATAACAACATGCGTACGGAAGAGGTTGGAAAACATGTGTTCCTGTTCTGTTGACAACGGTGATTTGATTTGCCCATACTTGGGAAGATCAAACAATGCACATGTCTGGTAAATTTGATTGATGCTCCTTTCATGCTGCATGGTTCAGGATGGTAAAGTAATAACCCCTGAGATTCTTCCAATTCCCACGTTCCATTTTTTTGGGGTTGAGCGCTTCATTCCTCTAAGGAAAGAGCTGAAGGGTTGCCAAATTCAGCGGAAGGCAGGGAAACAGGGCCACGGAATTCACGTGTTTTTTTTGTGGTTCCGAAGTCATCCTGAGATGGCCCACTTGAATGGTAAACAATGAATATCCCAGACACTCACTGTATGGTCTATTTACCTACATTTTGGTAGTTGTTTTCAGGGTAAATGTTGCTAGATACACCATACATACCATACATTGAGTGTTTTGGTATTATGTCCATAGATATATCAATATACATGTATATTACAGTAGAGTATATTGTTCTATTCCGTGAGTTTGGGATGTCGTTTCTTTTTGTGGAAACATCCCAATCCTGCACAAACCTGCCCTCCAAATCCACACAGCTGCTGTGGACTTCTTGGTCTCAAGCGGCTGCAAGAGTTGAAGTAGCCCATCGATCGCAGATGATTGAGGAAGTACACGACTTGGCCAAGATTGTATGACTAGGTAGTGGTTTCAAATATTTTTTATTTTCACACCTATTTGGGGAAGATTCCCATTTTGACTAATATTTTTCAGAGGGGTTGAACCACCAACTAGATGATATTGTATCAAAAACTCATGTCGACAATAATCCCTCATGCGACACTCATGCTGGACATGAGGGACAATTATGTTTCGTACCAACCTAGTTTCCCTTGCATTCTCCACATTTGGGGAATCAGCATTTTAGGGACTGCAGGTAAAAACCCATGATCTCAAAGGCACGTGTTTGGGTGTTGCGTTAGAGTAAAAACACATATTCCAAGCATCACCCCAGAATTTGGTGAATTTTGTCTTGGGGTTTCAATCCCCCGAAAAACTCTGCAGATTTCCTGTTGTGCACTGTGACCAAGGCAGGTCAAGATGTCACTGTGACCAAGGCGACTAAAGGACCGATTGCTTTTGGAAACAACAATTTGATATGCAACTTGCCATGAAATAAAAACCATTAGGATGAATATATCTCTCAAATCAATCTCAATCACTTCTGCCGGGAAAACTGCTGCAACGTGGAGGAGGGAAAAAGAAGAAATCCGGAAAAGAAAAGGAGGCCTATCATCGAGTCGAAGCTGCTGAAATCAAATGTTTGACATGGTGTTTTCAGCCAAAATTCTGGCATGTTAAGCGAGGTAGCAGAATAACATAGTCACACCATGTTGCCACCCTTGGCTGGTCTTGTTTCTAGGCTTGACTCAGAAACATTCAGCCAATCTTCACCAACAGAAGCATGGTCTCTTAAGGCAAAACTGAGGTTGCAACCCCTTCTCAAACTTTCAACCCTGAGTTATTTGGGATGGCACGTTTCGCAGGCTAGTTTTTTCGTTTGATGGTAACCATGCCTTGAAATTCCTAACCAATTTTGCAGTAAAACCATGGCAATCATCAACATCAATCCTTTCATTTCTTTTGAGGAACAAAGGATTATCCCTTGCAGCGCTCTTTTTCTACACTCATCGCTTTGATGGTTTCATGGAGGTCAAGTAAAATTTGTTGGTTTCAATGTTTTATTTGCCTATACTCAAATTGAGTGAAATAATCCAATTTGACTGTATCATAATCATATCTTAGAGAACATCATCTATAGTCTATATAAGGTTAGGATGTCAATGAATTTCTTATGTTTTCGAAAACAACAGTGAATTCGAAGACCAATTTTGCCCCCATTGAGAAAAAACCCGAATCGGAGACACGACGGCCGCGTCCGCATGCTGCATGGTAGGTGCCTCAAAAGTCCTTCTTCCGAGATCACTTCCGACATCTCAAGGCCACAGCAAACGAAACGCGGTGCAGTAAAACATCAACAGTGTTGATGGGGATAGATATTTCTTTCCCTGACTGTGGAGGTTTCCAATATTACATCATACACTGAAGTATTACCATGTTACATGAAGGGTGAATGGTCTAAGAGTGATAGATGGCAAAAGGATCCAAAAGGCTGCTTACTAAAGGGTTTCTATACACCAATATTTTTCAGGATTGTGACACCTACTCTGCAACTATACTCTCTTGATGGGAGTAGAGGGGAGAGGACGGAGAATGTGAAGAAGGGACGATTTCGGAGAAGGTGATGTTTGCAAAAGGAGCTTGTGAAACCATTGCTTGTCACGAAAGCTGGGTAGTCCCAGCTGGAGTTTCCTCTGCTTTAGCAGTATTAGGGGCCGAGATTCCCAGTATAATTGCCTTCCTCCTCATCATCATTCTCCTCATCATCCTCCTCAGGATGTCATTCCTTCCCCCCAGCTTTCGTCCACCTCTTCACTCTGTCAAGTTGTTGAATGTTTTTTTCTTGATTTGTGCTCCGGTCATATCAGAATTTTGTCCAACTATCATAATTATGCGTTTAGATAGTTGGTCACACTTAAACTTATCTATTACCAAAAAATATCAACGATATGATATAATATCAATCTAAGGCTCTCAAAAAACAACAAAAAACAATTTCCAAGCCAAAAAAACGTGAAGTGGTCTCAGTCACTATTGTCCATTTTGTAGGGTCAAGTACTGGATTGAAGCAGACTTTGGTCCATCCCCGAAATTTTTGTCGATCGATCTCTTTGGATCGAATGTTGCGGATCGAATGCTGCCTGTGTCCACTTCCATACCCGTAGGATCCATGGGACGGACGGTATATTTACGTACATGAATTGTTGTTTTTTTAATGATAGATTAGTGGTAAATTTACCAGTCTCATGGATCCTATGAGATATCTGTTTGGAATCAAGGTTATTACTTCATCTGATTGGTATCTGGAAGACCGAGGAAATGTATGTTCTTCCACAAAAATCAAAGGAAATGCACGTCACAGACACAGGTCAAGAACTGTGCTTTCGTGACCTTTGCCAAATCAATTCCGGAGAGTGGATGAAAATTCATACCATCTACCGGCCGGAAATCAAGCTTCCTCAGGCATTACACATATTGAAATATACGACAATCGATAATCAGAAACATCCGACAAACATCAACAAAAAACTCCATCTTTCATTGCAGAGAAAGATTCCCTCAAGTTTGGGTTATTAGGGGAATAGAATTTATTCAGCCTCTATTTGTACGGTTTTTTCTTATCTTTAGTACTGGTCTTTGCTAGATATTTTGATCATTGAGCCACTAGTTTTTGAGAGAATCAAGACGCCAAACCTCCACGTCGCCGGGAATGTCCCATGAGATGCACGCCGCAAAAGGCACCGAGATCTGCACACCCTTCGGGATCAAAGATTTAGCCAGGCACTCAACGTTCTTCAAAAAGTGTTTTCAATGTGTTGGGTGCAACAAAACCATGGTGTTTTACATCCTTTTTGCACCAAACCGCTGGGATTTACCATGTTGTTTTGGTGTCAAATCCACAGCGTTTTATCAAAAAACACCGTTATTTCTTCCGGAAAAACCTGCATAGCCTCCATATATTAGGGTCCCTGTTCCTCCACCGGGAAACCAGTTTGAAATGACCCACCTCCGGACAGGACTCATTTGCGGCAGCGGTTTTTGCACCTGGATGGATCTACCGAGCTGATGGGCCTCAGAAGCTGTTTTTTGTGGGTCTCGTGGGTCTCAAGGAATCGGATGTTTTTTTTTCTTTAAAGAGAAAATGTTCCCCCCCAAAACCCTTGGTAATTTTACATTTTTGTTGAGGGGAGGGTGGATGAATCGAAACTCTTGGAATTTCCAACTTTTTTTTTTTTGGGAAGATGAACAGCAAAGGATCTTAAAGGAGCCAAAACATCTTGCTGTTTGTTGATTTTTCGGGGCGCGGGGCTTGTTATGTTGGAGACGTAAATGGAGGGTAACCCCACACTAGAATCTTTCCTAGGTGCTGCAAGCGGCAGCGATTTGGAACTAGAATTTATCCAAAAAAGCAACAAGCGAAATAGGGAGCTACCTATACAGAGCTACCTCTGTAAAACAGCACATCGTTTTTTTTGGAGATTCGGTGGAGGGAGTTCATTACCCTATTTCAATTATTTGGGTATTGAAAATTAACAAAATGTCCGTGATGATTCAGAAATCAACGACCAAAAACCATCAGTGGCCGACTGCCGGTGGATGGCATTTGGGACATTAGCCCAGGCCCGGGCGGCAACCGCCATGCTGTCACCTCAGGTTGGGCGATTGATCTTTGGAAAAATGTACTGTAAATGGTTGATAAGATACATACAGGAACACATTTGGAAGATTTTGGAAGGAGCTTCACACACACAAGATGCATGAACATATAGGATCATAATGTATCGGAATGTATCATTTAGTTCGATATACATAATTGATATGCATCTGCATTGCCAATGCTGCCCTTTGGAAGAAGATGATCGAGCAGACGACCTTGGTGTTTTTGGGGTCTCTTTCGCCACCCAGGTCGGGCTCTCTGGAGAGGTGGGATCACCATTGGCTTCGTGGCGGATGGTGTTTTGGGACTTCCACCCCAGGAGTTTTCCACATATACAATGATTTACAATCATCCTATCCTTTTCCTGGAAATTTGAGGATGCCAAACTGAAAAACTCAGTCCTGGAAATTAGGAAATTGCCACGAGTATCATTTTTCCCAATCTTCGCAAGAGCCCGATGCCCTTTCTGGTGAATTCAAATCCGCCGCTTCCCCCAGAAGTTCATCAACTCAACAAAAACCAAAAACGTGGGAGTTGTGTTCTTTTTGGAAGTTGAAGTTTACGCAGTTCACGCAGTTTACGCACGTGTGGAAACTTTGGAGTCCAAGTTTATGCTCACCAGGCAGATTGGACGTGGTGACCTTCCGAGGCGGTGGTTGCTTGATGTGCATTTGCGGCCACGGCTACCACGACCTGTTGTTTCATTTGAGACTGAGTTTGGTTGTTTCTCGTTTTTTTTTCATTTTCTTGTTGCCGGTGTGAGCGAATTGCATGCCAGTGAGATTCAGTGAGTTTTACAGCAGGGAAAGATGTTTGCATGCTTGTGAAGTGATTAGCAATGACAAGTCAGAAGTTGCAGACCCTTAAGCTGACGTAGGTAGAGAAGCAGGAGCGTTGCAAAGCACCAAATGTTCAAAACAGAAGCACAAGCGAATGAAGGAGCTGCCACTGTAGATTTCTCAATTTCGTAGGTGTGCAGCAGCTTTAGTATCACCGATGGACGAAGCCGACAATGACCTCTTTGAGCGTTGCCTGCATGCACTTGCAGCACATCTATCTTGGTGGATCTATGATCCTGGTAACAGTGAACATCCTGAGCTTAAGTGCTCATTGCCGAGATTCCTGGACACGAACTATGAATTGGATCCGGTGAATCCGGTGAAAGTTGAGATCTCCTACAAGATAAGGAAGATCATGGAGCCAACAGAAGCAGACATGACGCAGAAGGCCACAATGGTGGCGACCTTTTCCTACCAGAATCCCAGGACCAAGGAGATGGTGAAGAAGCGGGCTTTCATTCTGTGTTTCCGCGGCACAACGTCTGCAAGCGATTGGCTGACCAATTTGGGCGCAACCCCCAACAAGCACCTTGGCGATAGTTTCAGAGACATCTGAAATGAAACTCATTTGTTCTCTGGGGAGATGAAACTCAAGAGGCCTTGATATCTTTTTTAGTGTCAAGTGGTTTGGAATCACCAGTGAGGCAAGCCTTCAAAGACTGTGGCCTGCATGTTCACAGTGGCTGGTTGAGCCGCTGAACAGCACTAATCTCTCTGAACCACAGCATAACACAGCCATCTCTGTCCCCTCCAATACTTGCGCCCAAGGATCCCCATGCAGACACGTGGTTCAGAGAGTGTAAATGTTGTGTTGTGGGGGATTGGGTCGAGTTGATATGTCTGATACGAGGTGCTGCAGGCATAATAGCCAAGATTTGGGGCAAATTTTTAGACATTAGTCATCACAACTGCGCCAGACTTTTTGGAGAGGTTTTTGTGTAATCAGCCCAGACTGCTTAAGCAAAACAAGGCCTGGTCCATTGCGACAATCTTATTGAGTTGTGTTTGGAGGCTTTGACTGAAGAAAGTCAGTCGCCTCTGGATTCGGTTTTGCTCTGTGGGCACAGTATGGGTGGGGCTCTTGCACAAGTCACCGCAGCTCTGGCATACTCTTAAGCAAACAAGTGGCAGAACTCACCACCACCGGAGTGCTCAGAGCAAGAGCGAAGAATCCATGGTTTACTCACGGAGGCAATGCGGAGTCTGCTCACAGAGAAACTCTCTTGCGTGACTCTAGCTGCACCGCAACCATTTGCAAACCCCTCCTCCGAAGAGCGCGCAAAGTGGACGCAGTTGAGGAAGGATGCTTTCAAGGAGACCATGATGTGGATGGAGAGACATCTGGTGAACTATGTGAATGGAAATGATTTGGTTCCCCGTGTACCCGGCAACCTGGACTTCGTGATAGGCATGCTGAAGAATGCACCATGGATGCGGGTGAGCCTCGGATTTTTACCAGTTCCAGGTTTGTACACATTTCAGGCTGCAGATTTGGTCCAGCAATGGAAAGAGAGCTGCCAGCAGTTGAAGTTGTACCGGCCGGTCGGGCAGACCGTGTACATAGGTCATGCGAGCCAGACAGATCTGATGACTTCGATCCGCAAGGACCCCGAAGTGGTGAAAATCTCGGCAATGGCTGGGTGGTATGATGCATGTGCTGCCTTTTATGATCACCAGGTCACAACCTACGCAGATCGGATTCACCTCAAAAGGGGGGTGAAAACTCACCTCTTCGGATACCAACATGGAATATGGAAGGAAATGGTTTTGGGAAGGTTGGAAGGGTGCTTGGGATTTCCTGATGGAAAGTTCAGCCATGGTGTCATGGTTTGTCCAGATGGGACAAGGTTGGAAGGGGACTGGCATACACAGGGTTTATTGCAATACTGGGAACCTGCTAAAAGGTCCATGGAGTCACAGTCTTTCCAGATGGGATAAGGTTCGAAGGGGGCTGCTGGTTGGGAACCATATTTTTTGCAAAGTTCCATGGTGTCGTGCTCTTTCCAGATGGGCAAAGGGAGGAAGGAGACTGGGAATCGGGGCCCAATGGAAAGTACGCGGACCTTGATGGAAACTTCCATGGTGTGAAGGTCCGTCCAGATGGGACAAGGTCAAGGCTCGAAGGGCCACTTTCCTTTTAAGGATTGTTTTCCATGCTAGCGTCCCTGTCGTCATCCGAAAGCTTCTGAAACTCAGAGACTCTGCTGAAAAAAGGGAGGCTGAAATCCATTTGAACGGTGCCCAGTGGTTGAGTGAGACAGTCAAACACTTCCAAGCTTTGACCTGATACGAGATGAAAGATGAATGACTTGCAACAAGAAACTAACCCAAAAACTGCATGGGCAGGCGGACCTGAGACTTAGACGATGTGCCAGGATCGAACATCGAACCGTTTCGAACCTGGTGGGACCAAAAATATCCAGCAGAATGATAGAAATCCCATAGAAATCTTTGGTAGAAATCTATAGAATAGATATGAATAGACGAAGAATGTGATCTGTTTGGTAGATGGGATGTGAAATGTTGCTGTGAAGAAGGCAAAACGGTGGAGCGGGCACACATCCAACGTTTGTAAGGATGGAGACACGATGAGACTTGGAACGTGTTGCGTCATTTTTGTTCAGACTTTTGAGAATCCGTGAAATTTTGGAACGTGTTACGTGTTGATTTGTTGATTCGTCGAAGCTGAAAACAACTTAGTGATGGACGCTTTCCAATGTGATCATGGGGGCACATTAAATGTAGACAATGGAGACTGCAGGCGTTGTGCCTCGACTTCCGACAATGACAGGCATCCATTCCCCATCCAGCAGGCCGCGGCCACGTGGCTCAACTAGGCGACCCTTTGGGGAAAAAAAACCATGATTTTAGCGATTCTACATGGCGGTTTAAGAAAAAACACATGAAAAACATACGCCACAAACGTGCCAAAAATCTACTAAATTTAGCAAATCCAAAATTTACTCAGGAAGTAAATGTCTTAAATTTTGTTTTTCTTTAGTAAAATCTTTTAGTAAAAGTAAAAAACTTAGTAAATCCTTGCCTTAGTAAAAATTTTCAAAGACCGAGACTTAGGGTATAATAGCTAACGCCGCATACCATGCGGTTCATTTTCTCTGGCAAACATGCCTTGTCGCATCGCCGGGTTTAAACCGGCTAAGGCCCCCGCAGCCGCCGACCCGGAAAAATATCATTGCTGAGGAGGAATTATGCGAAAGGTGCATCAGTGAACAGCATGCAAAATCTTTGAAACTTTCGTCGCATTCAGTTCTTTGCTGTCTGAAAGCCGCAAACAGCTTCCGTTTTCCATGCCATGGGGCTGGAATATAGCTGCCAATTTCCGGACAAAGCGCCAAAATTGCTAGTTTCGGAAACCGAGGATAATTTGGAAATCGATGTCGATTGGTAGACCAAGAGAGAATAGAACACCCGCCAAACTGCCCATGCAGTGGATATACGCATGTGGACCCTGTCGGAAACCGATGCCCCATTTACGAAAAAAACAAAACCCAAACGTGGAGGATTGCGTTTTGGATTTCGGATTTGGGATTTCGGATGTGGGATTTTGTTGGATTTTGCATACAAGATTTTTCCCACTAGCCGAGTCGGGTTGGAGGATGACATGAATTAGTCAGTGAGCATTAGTTCAGATATGTTTGAATTAATATGTTTAGAAATATGTATTGAAATATCAGATTTTCGTGGGATTTGGCACTATTCAGCTCCTTTCCGCCTCTTCTATTTTGGCAAATGTGGCTCGCACTTGTCGGAAATCATTTTTTCCAGCCCCCAGCTGCCTTGAACGGAATTGCCAAGGTGTCCCTTTGACGCACACAGGCGGGGTGATGCGATCCTAACGCGCAGTAAAAACAAAGAACAGGTGCTTGTTGTAACACCGTAACATCTGATAGAATAGATGTTGGTCACACCTTGAAAGATGCAACAGGTGCAACACTGTACCAGTTGTATTTCGCTTTACGACATGTTGAAAAATGAACAGTTTTTACTTCCAGGCTGCTCAAACTGGACACGCTGAAAGCTGTTTCACTGCTCAAACATGCACGATTAGCTTTGGTTTCAGAGTTTATCAATGAGAGGTTTTCGCTTCAGGTGGCCATGCCTGGGCCTTTGACACGGGTTTGCCTGATACAGTTACCTTTATTCGCATTGGCCAGCTGGACACTGCTATCGGAAAATGATGGCCCTTCTCCACGATTTGCACATACTGCTGCCTTGGGAACCAACCAGGCCTTGTGGGTCCATGCTGGCAAAGGTGATGAAAGGTTTCTTGATGACTTGTGGGTGTATAACAACTTGTTGGACGTTTGGACCTTGGTTGGTTTGCTCACAGTTCCTGCTGCACGCAAAGCACATGTTGCAGTGACAGACCCAGCTGGCGATTTGTGGATTCATGGAGGACAAGACGGTCAAACTTTCTTCCAGGATTTGTGGAAATTGTCAGCGAACACATGGACCCTCGTCTCAAATAGCTCTGTGCCGGCTCGGAGCGGCCATATTGCGGTGTGGGACTCCAGGAACCGAGCGATCTGGATTCATGGTGGTTTTGATGGTGCTCTTAGACAAGACCTTTGGAAGTTTGACACGGAGTCAAGCAACTGGTTCAGTGTTGACAGCAGCTACCAGCCTTTTGCACGGGCATATCATGTCGCTGCACTGGATGAAGTCAATCAAGAGCTTTGGGTTCATGGTGGATACGATGGAGGTACTTGGTCTTTTACATAGGATGTACTGGGGACACAGTTTGCTGGCCGCGTCTGTTTGTGTGTGTGGTTGTTTTCTGCCGACATTGTACTACATGATTTGTATAACAATAAAGAGTTTTGATAAGTACAGTGAGAAACCTTAGTCGCATCGATTTTCACAAAATAGATCAGTTTGTTGGCGCGAAACTTTTTTGGGGTTCGCATCGATTATAGCCGTACCTATTGGATTCGGCATTCCAAAGGATGATCAACCCTTCTTTAGAGATGGAAGTATATGTAAGGGTATTGAAATCTCATGTTGCATTGTATTGCAATATCTCACAGCTGAATGTTTCATTCAAAACACAG